>OIYY01000167.1_pt1 | contig 51182 bp, 41 predicted proteins | sample 1588341 | NCBI WGS metagenome assembly OIYY01 (sample SAMN03283287) | human gut metagenome | biome: human-associated habitat; material: feces | host: Homo sapiens | place: Peru | collected 2012
TCGCACAAAAAAGGGTTTCCGGAAAACCCGGAAACCCTTGAAAGAACTGTATTAATAACAATTACTCGATGATTGTTGCAACAGCACCAGAACCAACTGTTCTACCACCCTCACGGATAGCGAAACGAAGACCCTGCTCCATAGCTACGTTATGGATAAGTTCAACTGTCATCTCTACGTTATCACCAGGCATGCACATTTCTGTACCAGCTGGAAGCTCGCAAACACCAGTTACATCAGTTGTTCTGAAGTAGAACTGTGGTCTGTAGTTGTTGAAGAATGGAGTATGACGTCCACCTTCGTCCTTTGTTAATACGTAAACCTGAGCTGTAAACTTGTGGTGTGGTGTGATTGAACCTGGCTTGCAGAGAACCTGTCCTCTCTGGATCTCGTCTCTCTGAACACCTCTAAGAAGTGCACCAATGTTATCACCTGGCTGAGCCTCATCAAGAAGCTTTCTGAACATCTCGATACCAGTTACAACTACCTTACGGATATCTTCATGGATACCAACGATTTCAACTTCCTCATTAACGTGGAGAACACCTCTCTCTACTCTACCAGTAGCAACAGTACCACGTCCTGTGATAGAGAATACATCCTCTACAGGCATAAGGAATGGCTTATCTGTATCTCTTTCTGGATCTGGAACATACTCATCAATAGTATGCATAAGCTCAAGGATCTTGTCACCCCATTCGCTGTTAGGATCTTCAAGAGCCTTAAGAGCTGAACCCTGGATGATTGGGCAATCATTGAATCCGTACTCCTCAAGCTGCTCTGTAACTTCCATCTCTACGAGCTCGATAAGCTCTGGGTCGTCAACCATATCACACTTGTTAAGGAATACGATGATGTAAGGAACACCTACCTGACGAGAAAGAAGGATGTGCTCCTTTGTCTGAGCCATAACACCATCAGTAGCAGCAACAACGAGGATAGCACCATCCATCTGAGCTGCACCAGTGATCATGTTCTTTACGTAGTCAGCATGTCCAGGACAGTCAACGTGTGCGTAATGTCTCTTATCTGTCTCATACTCAACGTGAGCTGTAGAAATTGTGATTCCACGCTCTCTCTCCTCTGGAGCCTTATCAATGTTAGCGAAATCTGTAGCTGTGTTACCAGCAACACGAGCTGCTAATACTGCTGTAATAGCTGCTGTTAAAGTTGTTTTACCATGATCTACGTGACCGATGGTACCAATATTACAATGTGGTTTTGTTCTTTCAAATTTAGCCTTTGCCATTTTGAAACGTCCTCCTTAAACTTTTATGCCCCATGGGCTATTTTTATAATCTACCGACTGCTTTGATTATACGAAATAATCAAAGTTTTTTCAAGTAAATTTTATGGCAAATCCCCTTTTTTCAAGGGGAAATGCCTTTATTTTTGATTTTTATACCATATATAGTATATATTTCATCATTTGTACTATAAATTGTTTGCTAATCTACAATTATTTTGCGTGGTTAGCAAGAACCTTGTCCTGTACATTCTTTGGAACCGGCTCATATCTATCGAAGAACATTGAGTAGTTTCCACGTCCCTGTGTCTTAGAACGAAGGTCTGTAGAGTAACCGAACATCTCTGCAAGTGGTACATATGCATGTACAATCTTTCCACCGCCGAGATCATCCATACCCTCGATACGTCCACGACGAGAGTTAACGTCACCGATAACGTCTCCCATGTACTCCTCAGGCATTGTAACCTCTACCTTCATGATAGGCTCAAGTAATACAGGTGATGCCTTTGCCATAGCCTCTTTGAAACACATAGATCCGGCAATGTGGAATGCCATCTCTGATGAATCGACCTCATGGTAAGATCCATCGTATACTGTTGCATGGATACCAACTACAGGGAATCCACCAAGAGAACCGGCCTTTGTAGCCTCCTCGATACCTTCGCCGATTGATGGGATGTACTCCTTTGGAATAGCACCACCGACAACCTCTGAATCGAACTTGAAAAGCTCTTCTCCATTGGCATCCATTGGCTCGAAGCGTACCTTACAGTGTCCGTACTGTCCACGTCCACCTGACTGCTTAGCATATTTGTATTCCTGATCAACAGCCTTTGTAAATGTCTCCTTGTAAGCAACCTGAGGTGCACCAACGTTTGCCTCAACCTTGAACTCACGGAGAAGACGGTCAACGATGATCTCAAGGTGAAGCTCACCCATACCAGCGATGATTGTCTGACCTGTTTCCTGATCAGTATGAGCACGGAATGTAGGATCCTCCTCTGCAAGCTTTGCAAGAGCCTCACCTAACTTGCCCTGTCCAGCTTTTGTCTTAGGCTCGATAGCGAGCTCGATAACTGGCTCTGGGAACTCCATAGACTCAAGGATAACCGGATGCTGCTCATCACAGATTGTATCACCTGTTGTTGTGAATTTAAATCCAACAGCAGCAGCGATATCACCTGAGTAAACCTCATCCAACTCCTGTCTCTTATTAGCATGCATCTGAAGAATACGTCCGATACGCTCTTTCTTATCCTTTGTTGCATTTAATACATATGATCCTGCCTTACATTTTCCTGAGTAAACACGGAAGAATGCAAGCTTTCCTACGAATGGATCTGCCATGATCTTGAATGCAAGTGCTGAGAATGGCTCATCATCTGATGAATGTCTCTCAATCTCATTTCCCTCAAGATCTGTTCCCTTGATTGAAGGGATATCTGTAGGAGCTGGCATGTACTCAACGATAGCGTCAAGTAACTTCTGTACACCCTTGTTACGGTATGCAGAACCACAACATACAGGTACTGCTGTACACTCACATGTTGCTTTACGAAGAACCTTCTTCATTTCCTCTACAGATGGCTCCTCACCCTCAAGATACTGCATCATGAGATCGTCATCTAACTCACAGATTTTCTCAACGAGCTCTGTACGGTACTCTGCAGCCTGATCAGCCATATCTCCAAGATCATCAGTAACTGTGATATCGTCACCCTTCTCATCATTGTAGATATATGCCTTCATCTCGAAAAGGTCGATGATTCCTTTGAAATCGTCCTCTTTACCGATTGGTAACTGAAGTACGATTGCATTTTTTCCTAATCTTGTACGGATCTGGTCAACAGCTCCGTAGAAGTTTGCACCTAAGATATCCATCTTATTGATGAATGCCATACGAGGTACATTGTATGTGTCAGCCTGACGCCAAACGTTCTCTGACTGAGGCTCAACACCACCCTTTGCACAGAACACACCAACTGCGCCATCAAGTACACGGAGTGAACGCTCAACTTCTACTGTGAAGTCAACGTGGCCCGGTGTATCGATGATGTTGATACGATGCTCAAGTGCTCCTGGCTTTGGTTTAGTGAACTCTTCAAGTGTCCAGTGACATGTTGTAGCGGCAGAAGTAATTGTAATACCTCTTTCCTGCTCCTGCTCCATCCAGTCCATGGTAGCAGTACCTTCATGAGTATCACCGATTTTATAGTTAATACCAGTATAATAAAGAATACGCTCTGTCAGTGTTGTTTTACCAGCATCGATATGAGCCATGATTCCAATATTTCTGGTTCTCTCAAGTGGATATTCTCTTCCAGCCAAGGTTTTTTCCTCCTATATTTAATGTCCTATGCACAACCGGACTCTGTTGCAAATCCGGCTTGCAGCATGAACCAAAAGCAAAGCTGTATGCTTCTTACAGAAACTAGAATCTGTAATGTGCGAATGCCTTGTTTGCCTCTGCCATCTTGTGCATATCTTCTTTTCTCTTAACAGATGCGCCTGTGTTGTTAGCTGCATCCATGATCTCGTTAGCTAATCTCTCAGCCTGAGTTTTCTCTCCTCTGGCACGTGAGAATGCTGTTAACCAACGAAGGCCTAAAGCCTGACGACGATCAGGGCGAACCTCGATTGGTACCTGATATGTGGCACCACCGATACGTCTTGCTTTTACTTCGAGAGCTGGCATTACATTGTTCATAGCCTCTTCGAATACTTCAAGAGCTGGTCTTCCTGTCTTCTCTTCTACTGTAGCAAATGCTCCGTATACAATCTTCTGAGCTACGCCTTTCTTACCGTCTAACATAATGCTGTTAACAAGCTTTGTAACTACTTTGCTGTTGTACATTGGATCTGCTAATACGTCTCTTTTCTGAGTATGTCCTTTACGTGGCACGTTACTTCCCTCCTTAATCATGTTTTGCATCACAGGTCATTGTGCCTGTCATGTAGTATTTGTTTCGATTAATTCAACGGTACTCACATGTGTCTCTCTAAAATGTGTTCGTGCGGAAATATATCGTATGTGACAATAATTCCAACACTTACCTTTAGCTCTGTTTGTGATACTATTGGTGTGCGCTAAGCTTATTTAGCGTCTTTTGGTCTCTTAGCGCCGTATTTGGAACGAGCCTGTTTTCTGTTAGCGACTCCTGCTGTATCAAGAGTTCCACGGATAATATGGTATCTTGTACCTGGTAAGTCCTTAACACGACCACCACGGATAAGAACAACGCTATGTTCCTGTAAGTTGTGTCCCTCTCCTGGAATGTAGCTTGTTACTTCGATTCCGTTGGAAAGACGAACTCTGGCGATCTTTCTAAGAGCTGAGTTAGGTTTTTTAGGTGTAGCTGTCTTAACAGCGGTACAAACACCTCTCTTCTGAGGAGCAGAAGTATCAGTTGCTTTCTTCTTTAAAGAATTGTAGCCCTTCTGAAGTGCAGGTGCAGTAGACTTCTTAACAGATGTCTGACGTCCTTTTCTTACTAACTGGTTAAATGTTGGCATTATTTTCACCTCCTGTTTTATTTTAAGCAGTGCAATCTTATGCACGCTAAAATATTATACAAATCCTTGTCTGTTTTGTCAAGACCAATTTTGTTTTCAATATAATACAAGAAAGAAGCCCGGTTTCCCGGACTTCTTTCTTTTTCGATTTGTAAAACCTTCTGTACCTTAAGTACAAACATCAGTAATTATTCAGTAATTATTCTTCATCAACTGATTCAGCATCTGTATCAATGACTCCGACTGCCTCTTCCTCTGCGAAATCCGCAAAATCATCATCATCAAAATCAAGTGTATCGTCATCGTTTACATCGCTGTCAAGCTTGATATTACGATAAATCTTCATACCTGTTCCTGCCGGGATGAGCTTACCGATAATTACGTTCTCCTTCATACCGATAAGTGGATCAACCTTGCCCTTGATTGCTGCCTCAGTAAGAACCTTTGTGGTCTCCTGGAATGAAGCTGCTGACAGGAATGAGTTGGTTGCAAGAGATGCCTTTGTGATTCCAAGTAATACCTGTGAGCCAACTGCAAGCTCCTTGCCCTCTTCCTCAAGCTTCTCGTTGAGCTCTAAGAAGTCAAGGGCATCAACCATGCTGCCCGGAAGTAAATCTGAATCTCCCGGCTCCTCTACGCGGATCTTCTGTAAGCACTGACGAACGATAACCTCGACATGCTTGTCGTTGATTTCAACACCCTGTAAACGGTAAACACGCTGTACCTCGCGGAGCATGTAATCCTGAACCGCACGAACGCCCTTAATCTTGAGGATATCGTGTGGATTTACAGAACCCTCTGTCAGCTCGTCGCCGGCCTCAAGCTCCTGTCCGTCTACAACCTTGATACGTGAACCGTAAGGAATGAGGTAAGCCTTTGTCTCGCCTGTCTCGTTGTTTGTAACGATAACCTCACGCTTCTTCTTTGTATCCTTGATTGTGGCAACGCCGCCGAACTCTGTAATAATAGCGAGTCCCTTAGGCTTACGTGCCTCGAAAAGCTCCTCGACACGAGGAAGACCCTGTGTGATATCTCCACCGGCAACACCACCTGTATGGAAGGTTCTCATGGTAAGCTGTGTACCAGGCTCACCGATTGACTGTGCTGCGATGATACCGATTGCTTCACCGACCTGTACTGCCTGGCCTGTTGCAAGGTTTGAACCGTAACACTTAGCACATACTCCCATGTGTGAACGGCAGGTAAGCACTGTACGGATCTTAACCTGTGTGATTGGATTACCGTTCTCGTCAACACCCTCTGCCATAACCTTTGCTGCACGCTTTGGTGTAATCATATGGTTGGCCTTAACGATCACATTGCCATCCTTATCGCAGATTGTATTGCAAGAGAAACGACCTGTAATTCTCTCCTGAAGGCTCTCGATTTCCTCTCGACCCTCCATGAATGCCTTTACAACCATTCCCGGAATCTCACGTCCTGTGCCTGCACAGCAGTCTGACTCACGAACGATCATATGCTGTGAAACATCTACAAGACGTCTTGTAAGGTATCCTGAATCGGCTGTACGAAGCGCTGTATCTGAAAGTCCCTTACGAGCTCCATGTGCTGACATGAAGTACTCGAGTACGTCAAGACCCTCACGGAAGCATGACTTGATAGGAAGCTCGATTGTACGACCTGTTGTATCAGCCATGAGTCCTCGCATACCTGCAAGCTGTTTGATCTGCTTATCAGATCCACGGGCTCCGGAATCTGCCATCATGAAGATGTTGTTGTACTTATCAAGACCTGTAAGAAGAGCCTTTGTAAGGGCATCATCTGTATCCTTCCATGTCTCGATAACCTCTTTGTAACGCTCCTCATCAGTGATAAGTCCACGCTTGTATTGTCTTGTAATCTTATCTACAGTGTCCTGTGCATCAGCGATCATCTGTGGCTTCTGTGGTGGCACTGTCATATCTGAAATTGAAACTGTCATGGCAGCCTGGGTTGAATACTTGTATCCCATAGCCTTGACATTGTCAAGAACCTCTGCTGTTGTTGTAGCTCCGTGTGTGTTGATAACCTTCTCAAGGATCTGCTTGATCTGTTTCTTACCAACATGGAACTCAACCTCAAACTTGAGTGCATTCTCTGCATTTGATCTGTCTACAAAACCAAGATCCTGAGGAATGTTCTCATTGAATATCAAAAGTCCTACTGTTGTCTCTGTAAAGCCTGAAACCTCTGTGCCGTCAGGAAGCTTTACTGTACGGTGTACAAAGATATTCTGGTGAAGTGTAATCTCCTTGTTCTCGTAAGCGAGCATTGCAAGGTTAACACTTCCATAGTAACGGCCGAGAAGATCTATAGGTCTGCAAAGCACACGACGGTTTCCGTCTGTGACATCCTCAAACCAGATAAGGTCATATAAGCCAAGCTCAGCCTTTCCTGTCTTGTCGTCAGGAGTTGTAATCTTTCTAAGCTCATCAATATCATTGTATACAGTGTCTGATGACACCTGTGCAACCATCTTTGGATCATCCTTGTAATCAGCGAGCTTTCTCATTGTGAGGTAGTAAACTCCAAGGATCATATCCTGTGAAGGAACGGCTACAAGTCCACCATCAGAAGGCTTAAGCAGGTTGTTAGGTGACAGAAGCATGAATCTGCACTCAGCCTGTGCCTCAGCAGTCAGTGGAAGATGTACAGCCATCTGGTCTCCATCGAAGTCGGCGTTGAACGCTGTACATACGAGTGGATGAAGCTTGATTGCCTTACCCTCTACAAGGATTGGCTCGAAGGCCTGGATTCCAAGTCTGTGGAGTGTAGGAGCTCGGTTAAGCATAACCGGATGCTCTTTGATGACGTCCTCAAGGACATCCCATACCTCCGGCTGAAGTCTCTCAACCATCTTCTTTGCACTCTTTATGTTGTGTGCGGTTCCGTTAGCAGCAAGCTCCTTCATAACGAATGGCTTGAAAAGCTCGATAGCCATCTCCTTTGGAAGACCACACTGATAAATCTTAAGCTTTGGCTCTACACAGATAACCGAACGGCCTGAGTAGTCAACTCGCTTTCCGAGAAGGTTCTGACGGAAACGTCCTCCCTTTCCCTTGAGCATGTCTGAAAGAGACTTAAGAGCTCTGTTTCCGGGACCTGTAACAGGACGTCCACGACGGCCGTTGTCGATAAGTGCATCGACAGCCTCCTGAAGCATACGTTTCTCGTTACGAACGATGATATCCGGTGCTCCAAGATCAAGAAGTCTTCTAAGACGGTTGTTACGGTTGATGATTCTTCTGTAAAGGTCATTAAGATCACTTGTTGCAAAACGTCCTCCATCGAGCTGAACCATTGGACGAAGATCCGGTGGAATAACAGGAATAACTGTCATAATCATCCACTCAGGCTTGTTTCCTGACTCACGGAAAGCCTCTACAACCTCAAGTCTCTTGATGATACGTGCACGCTTCTGGCCTGTAGCATTCTCAAGCTCAGCCTTAAGCTCTGCCGAATCCTTCTCGAGATCGATTGCTGCTAAAAGCTCATGGATAGACTCAGCACCCATTCCTACACGGAATGCTGAGCGGCCATAAGTATCGCATGCCTCCTGGTACTCTGACTCGTTAAGAATCTGCTTGTATGCAAGCTTTGTCTCGCCCGGGTCAAGTACAATATATGAAGCAAAGTACAGTACTCTCTCAAGTACACGTGGAGATAAGTCAAGGATGAGTCCCATACGTGATGGGATACCCTTGAAATACCAGATATGAGATACAGGAGCAGCAAGCTCGATGTGTCCCATACGCTCTCTACGAACGCTTGACTTTGTGATTTCTACGCCACATCGGTCGCAGACAACACCCTTATAACGTATCTTCTTGTATTTACCACAATGACACTCCCAGTCCTTCGTTGGTCCGAAAATCTTCTCGCAGAAAAGACCGTCTTTTTCAGGCTTTAATGTTCTATAGTTAATAGTCTCAGGCTTTTTAACCTCGCCATGTGACCACTCTCTGATCTTTTCAGGAGATGCTAATCCAATCTGAATCGCATCAAACTGCATTGCCTGATTATTTTCTATATTATTTGTTTCTGGCATTTTGGCACTCCCTTCTAATTATTCTTCGTCATCAAGAACTTCATCAGCAAAAATATCGTCATCCGCTGTCTCAGGAGACTCTTCCTCTTCTATGTCAACAAGCTCTTCGTTGTCATCAAATTCTTTCTTTGAGAAACCATGCTCTGCGAAGGACTCACTGTCCTCAAATGCATAGTCCTTATCGTTTCCGATAATTGAGTTGATATCTGTATTACCGTACTCACTTGTCTCGATAAGCTCAACCTCTTCTCTGTTCTCATCAAGTACCTTGACATCCAGACCAAGTGCCTGAAGCTCTTTGAGAAGTACCTTGAATGACTCTGGAATACCAGGCTCAGGGATATTCTCACCCTTGATGATAGCCTCGTAGGTCTTGACACGGCCAACAACATCATCGGACTTCATTGTAAGGATCTCCTGAAGAGTATATGCAGCACCATATGCCTCAAGAGCCCAAACCTCCATCTCTCCGAAACGCTGTCCACCGAACTGTGCCTTACCACCGAGTGGCTGCTGTGTTACTAATGAGTAAGGACCTGTTGAACGTGCATGGATCTTATCGTCAACAAGGTGATGCAGCTTAAGGTAATGCATGTGTCCGATAGTTGTCTTGCCATCGAAGCACTCACCTGTTCTACCATCACGAAGCTGTACCTTTCCATCCTTGGAAATCGGAACGCCCTTCCATAAGCTTCTGTGAGCTCTGTTTGTTGAAAGGTATTCCATAACGTCCTCACGGAGTGTATCAACATATTTATCATAGAAGATTTCAGCATCTGCGCTCCAGTATGGATGCTCAGCCTGTAAATCCTTTTCAAGCTCTTCCTTATCGAACGGAAGATTTACGTAATCATTTGCAAGCTCAAGTGTATCCTCGATATCTACCTCGTTTGCTCCGTCAAATACAGGAGTTGAGATATTGAAGCCAAGTGCCTTTGCAGCGAGACTCAGGTGAATCTCAAGGACCTGACCGATGTTCATTCGTGAAGGAACACCGAGTGGGTTAAGTACGATATCCAGTGGACGTCCGTTTGGAAGGAATGGCATATCCTCAACAGGAAGCACGCGGGAAACGACACCCTTGTTACCGTGACGTCCGGCCATCTTATCACCGACAGAAATCTTTCTCTTCTGCGCAATGTAGATACGGACTGACTGATTTACACCCGGAGAAAGCTCATCGCCGTTCTCTCTTGTAAATACCTTGGCATCAACAATGATACCGTAAGCACCATGAGGTACCTTAAGTGATGTATCACGAACCTCTCTTGCCTTCTCACCGAAGATGGCACGAAGAAGTCTCTCCTCTGCTGTAAGCTCTGTCTCACCCTTTGGTGTAACCTTTCCTACAAGGATATCACCGGCACGAACCTCTGCACCTACACGGATGATACCTCTCTCATCAAGGTCCTTGAGTGCGTCATCGCCGACACCAGGGACATCACGTGTAATCTCCTCAGGTCCGAGCTTTGTATCACGTGACTCTACCTCATATTCCTCGATATGAACTGATGTATACACATCATACTCTACGAGACGCTCTGAAAGAAGAACGGCATCCTCATAGTTGTAACCTTCCCATGTCATGAATCCGATAAGCGGGTTCTTTCCAAGAGCAAGCTCTCCCTGACTTGTTGAAGGACCGTCTGCGATAACATCGCCTGCCTTAACCTTGTCGCCCTTAAATACGATAGGTCTCTGGTTGTAGCAGTTTGACTGGTTTGAACGAGAGAACTTTGTAAGGATATACTCTCTCTTGTTTCCGTCAGTCTCTTTTATGATAATGCGGTTTGACTCTGAAGATAATACCTCTCCGTCTGCCTTTGCAACTACGCAGACACCTGAGTCAACTGCGGCCTTTGTCTCAATACCTGTACCAACTACAGGAGCCTCTGTTGTAAGAAGCGGAACGGCCTGACGCTGCATGTTTGATCCCATGAGGGCACGTGTAGGGTCATCGTTCTGTAAGAACGGAATCAGCGCTGTAGCTACTGAGAATACCATCTTTGGAGATACATCCATATAATCAAATGCTGACTTATCGTACTCCTGAGTTTCCTCTCTGTAACGACCTGAAACTGAGTTACGTACGAAATGTCCGTCTGCATCAAGCTTCTCATTAGCCTGTGCTACGTGGTAGTTGTCCTCCTCATCGGCTGTCATGTATACAACCTCTTCTGTGACTACCGGGTTCTTAGGATCAGTCTTGTCAATCTTACGGTATGGAGCCTCTACGAAGCCATACTCATTGATTCTTGCATAGCATGCAAGTGAGTTGATAAGACCGATGTTTGGTCCCTCAGGAGTCTCTACAGGACACATACGGCCGTAGTGAGTGTAATGTACATCTCGAACCTCGAATCCGGCACGGTCTCTTGAAAGACCACCAGGTCCAAGTGCTGATAAACGTCTCTTGTGAGTAAGCTCTCCAAGAGGGTTGTTCTGATCCATGAACTGTGAAAGCTGTGAAGAACCGAAGAATTCTTTAACAGCGGCAGTTACAGGCTTTATATTGATAAGTGACTGAGGTGAAATTCCCTCTAAGTCCTGTGTAGTCATTCTTTCACGAACAACACGCTCCAGTCTTGAGAGACCGATACGGTACTGGTTCTGTAACAGTTCTCCAACCGCACGGATACGTCTGTTTCCAAGATGATCGATATCGTCATCTGTTCCTGCGCCCCACTCTAAGTGCATATTGTAGTTGATAGTTGCGAAGATATCCTCTTTAGTAATATGCTTTGGAATAAGGTCAGATATATCTCTCTTTATAGCCTCGATTCTGTCCTCAAGAGAATCATACTCCTCGAGAATCTGAGCAAGTACCGGGTAGTAAACAAGCTCAGTAACACCGATAGACTTAGGATCCTCAAGCTCAGGAATCCAGCTTCTGATGTCAACCATCATAGAAGAAAGAATCTTGACATTTCTTGTCTCTGTCTGAATCCATACAGCAGGAACGGCAGCGTTCTGGATCTGTGTAGCAAGCGCACGGTCAACAACAGTACCTGCCTCAGCGATAACCTCACCTGTAGAAGGATCCACTACGTCCTCAGCTAAAACCTGTCCACTGATACGATTCTTTAAAGCAAGCTTCTTATTGAACTTATAACGTCCTACCTTGGCAAGGTCATATCTTCTAGGATCGAAGAACATTGCTGTGATAAGGCTCTCTGCACTCTCAACTGAAAGCGGCTCGCCCGGACGAATCTTCTTATATAACTCTAATAAACCAGCCTCATAGCTTCCCTGTGGCTCACGCTCTGTGATTGCAGGGTCCTTGCTGAATGATGCCTGGATCTTTGGCTCATCTCCGAACATATCGAGAATGGCCTGGTTTGTACCTACTCCAAGTGCACGTAAAAGTACTGTGATAGGTACCTTACGTGTTCTGTCTACTCTTACATAAAAAACGTCGTTAGAGTCTGTCTCATACTCAAGCCATGCACCACGGTTTGGAATAACAGTACAAGAATACAGGGTCTTTCCGAGCTTATCATGAGCAATTCCGTAATAAATACCAGGAGAACGAACTAACTGACTGACAATAACTCGCTCTGCACCGTTGATTACGAATGTACCGGTCTCTGTCATTAAAGGCAGATCACCCATGAAAATTTCATGCTCATTAATCTCATCTGTCTCTTTGTTGTGAAGTCTGACTTTAACCTTTAAAGGAGCTGCGTATGTTGCATCTCTTTCCTTGCACTCAGGAATTGTATACTTTACATCATCTTCGCATAATGTAAAATCTACAAAATCAAGACTAAGCTTTCCGCTGTAATCTGTGATTGGAGAGATATCCGCAAAAGCTTCCTTGAGACCTTCGTCTAAGAACCACTGATAAGAATCCTTCTGGACCTCAATCAGATTTGGCATCTGCAGAACCTCTTTTTGTCTTGAGTAACTCATACGCATGCTTTTTCCGGATGTGACCGGACGTATTCTGTTTTTCTCCATTGACGTTTCACCTCTCGTTTTTATTTTAATCTAGCAAATATCTAGATAATGATTCAAAAACCACCCCAGTTACTATATCTTGTGGTTTTTCTCTTATGCACATATTTGTGAATGCATTTTAGTGTAATTTACCTATTGACAAATTTGCATCATTTAAAAAAATGCATAAAAATGCCACTGCACCACAATAGTGCAACGTATACTATACAACAAATCACCGACAATTGCAAGTACTTTTTTAAAAAATAAAAAAGAGCCAAGGCGCAAATAAAATTTGCCCTCGACTCTTTTTATGGTTTTAATTAACTCGTAACCTATCAGACTACTTAAGTGTAACCTTAGCACCCTCTGCCTCAAGTTTAGCCTTAGCATCCTCTGCTGAAGCCTTGTCAAGCTGCTCTTTGATAACCTTTGGTGCGCCATCAACAGCGTCCTTAGCCTCTTTAAGTCCAAGACCTGTGATCTCACGAACAACCTTGATAACCTTAACCTTGTTTGGTCCAACCTCTGTAAGCTCTACGTCGAACTCAGTCTTCTCCTCAGCTGCTGCTCCGTCAGCTCCTGCTGCTGCAACTACAACACCTGCTGCTGCAGAAACACCGAACTCTTCTTCACAAGCTTTTACTAAATCATTTAACTCTAATACGCTTAACTCTTTGATAGCATCAATAAACTCTGCTGTTGTTAACTTTGCCATTATAATTTCCTCCATTTAAAAATTTAATTATGATAATAAGGTTCAAATATAATATTTGAATTATTCTGCTGCTGGAGCTTCCTCTGCAGCATCCTCTGCTGGTGCTGCCTCTACGGCTGCATCTGCAGCGCCACCCTGCTCTGCGATCTGATTGAGTACACGAGCAAGATTTGTGATAGGTGACTGAATGCTTCCAAGTAATTTTCCAAGAAGCTCTTCTCTGCTAGGTACAGCGGCGATTGCCTTCATACCCTCAGCATCATAAAATGTTCCCTCAACTACACCTGCTTTAATCTCTAAAGCCGGAGCTGTTTTAGCGAACTTAGCTAAGATTCTAGCTGGTGCTGTTGCATCCTCTGCTGATACAGCGAATGCGCTTGGTCCTTCAAGGACATCCTTTAATCCCTCGAACTCTGTTCCCTGGATTGCACGGTTTACTAAAGTATTCTTGTATACCTTGTAAGTCACACCGGCTTCTCTTAACTGTTTACGTAACTGAGTATCCTCTGCTACTGTGAGTCCTAAGTAATCAACGACTACTACTGACTGTGCACCATTGATAACACCGGAAATCTCATCTACGATTGGCTGTTTAAGTTCTACCTTTGCCACGATTCATTTACCTCCTTTTAGATTTTCGCATAAAAGACATGAGGTATTTGATTTATTAATCAAAGAAACCCTCCTGCCTGTCGACAGAAGGGTACAAGTCAAAATTCAAGATAAATCTCGAAAATTCCCTCGGTAGGTTCTACGTTTACGCCTTGCGGCACCTACTGTCTTCGGCAATATGCATTGCAATTATATCAAACTATATTACGGATGTCAATTACTTTCCGCAAAACTTTTGCTTGGCGTTTGATAGGTCTTGTAAATAACTGTTTTACTGTAACTGTTTAACTATCTTACTGTGTAATCTTAACCACGTTTAACTTAACGCCAGGTCCCATTGTAGATGTAAGAGTTGCGCTCTTAATGTACTGACCCTTTAAGCTAGCAGGTTTTGCTTTATTAATTGCACCCATAAGAGACTGGAAGTTGTCGTTTAACTGCTCGTCTGTGAAAGATGCTTTTCCAACTGGCACATGGATAATGTTTGTCTTGTCCAATCTGTACTCAATCTTACCGGCTTTGATATCGTTAACAGCTTTTGTTACATCCATAGTAACTGTTCCTGCCTTTGGGTTTGGCATTAAGCCCTTTGGTCCAAGGACACGTCCTAAACGACCAACAACACCCATCATATCAGGTGTAGCAACTACAACGTCGAAGTCTAACCATCCCTCGTTCTGGATCTTTGGAATTAACTCCTCGCCTCCAACGAAGTCAGCTCCTGCTGCCTGTGCCTCGTCAACCTTAGTTCCCTTAGCGAAAACTAAAACCTTAACTGTTTTTCCTGTTCCGTGTGGTAATACAACCGCACCACGGATCTGCTGCTCTGCGTGACGTCCGTCACAGCCTGTTCTAAGATGAAGCTCGATTGTCTCGTCAAATTTAGCTGTAGCATTTTTCTTTACGATAGAGATAGCGTCAGCAACATCGTACTGCTCTTTCTTATCAAATGCCTTAACAGCGTCTTGATACTTCTTTCCTCTTTTCATGAAAAAATAACCTCCTGGTGGTAATATCGGGAGAGGGCCCTCCCACATTTACGTTTCTTTGTTATTCTAATTTAATTCAAGTTGCATAAATTACAACTTCTTTATGGGTATGTTCTCTTCGCTAAGTTCAAGCTTCGCCCAAAAGGCGGGCTTGCTTTCGCTAATCTCAGAGAACGACCTCACACTAACCTCAGCCTGCGCGTTATACGCTTGGCTTCGCTAAGTGTTATTCGGTCACTTCAACACCCATTGATCTTGCTGTACCAGCGATCATGCTCATTGCAGACTCAAGTGAAGCTGCGTTTAAGTCAGGCATCTTAAGCTCAGCGATTTCCTGAACCTGTGCCTTTGTGATCTTAGCAACCTTCTTCTTGTTTGGCTCGCCTGAACCAGACTGAATCTTACAAGCTTTCTTGATTAATACTGGAGCAGGTGGAGTCTTAGTGATGAAACTGAAACTTCTGTCTGCATATACAGTAATAACTACAGGGATAATTAAGTCGCCCTGATCGGCTGTCTTTGCATTAAACTGCTTTGTGAACTCTACGATGTTTACACCGTGCTGTCCAAGTGCAGGTCCAACTGGAGGAGCTGGAGTTGCCTTTCCAGCAGGGATCTGCAATTTAATGTATCCTTCTACTTTCTTTGCCATTTGGAATTGCCTCCTTAATTTGTTTTCTTAACATCTGCGAAACTTACTTCTACCGGTGTCTCGCGACCGAACAGCTCTACATTGATTGTAACTGTCTGCTTGTGATAATTCATAGCTGTGATAACACCGACCGTATCCTTCCAGACACCGCCGATAACGACTATCATGTCACCCTCAGCAAAATCAACTACCACGTTTTCCGTCTTAATACCCAAAGGTCTCATCTCGGCTTCTGTGAGAGGAACCGGCTTACTTCCCGGACCTACAAATCCAGTTACGCCTCTGGTATTTCGTACAACGTACCATGTATCATCATTCATAATCATATGAATAAGAACATAGCCTGGAAACATCTTCTTGGAAACCTGTTTACGAACACCGTTCTTCACCTCTGTGACGTCCTCAAGCGGAACACGCACTTCAAGGATCTGGTCCTCAAGATGTCTGTTTTCGATTGTTTTGTCAATATTAGCTTTGACTTTGTTTTCATAACCTGAATAGGTATGAACTACATACCAGTTCGCTTCTGTCATAATCACTTTGCCTCCGTTTTAAAAATGTAAACCAATAAGGAAATCTACGCCCTGCTGGATACCCCAGTCAAGAAGCGCAATAATAAGACCGGTAACTACTGAAACCGCCAGCACTGCAATGGTCTGTCTGATGACCGATTGCTTCTCAGGCCAGATAATCTTCTGAAATTCAGCTTTCAGACCTGAAAACCAGCTTGTCTTTGGAGCCTTTTCGACTTTTTCATTCTGTCCCATAATGTACTCCTTCACTCAGTTCCTAGACTATTTTGTTTCCTTGTGCATTGTATGAGTTCTGCAGAATCTACAATACTTCTTGGTTTCCATTCTGTCCGGATGAGTTTTTTTGTCCTTTGTCATGTTGTAATTACGACGCTGACATTCTGTGCACGCTAATGTAATCTTTGTACGCACGACTTCCACCTCCGTTTAAATTCTTTGTTGTTTGTACCCTTAAAAAAAGGCATAAAAAAAAGACCTATTTCCAAGCCTGTATACTATATCACAGTTGAGCCGTAACCGTCAATAGCTATTTTAAAATTTATTGTAAATTTTATTAATACATCACTAAATATAGTACATTTATCTGAATTTATCAAGTATTTTGTTGTTGTAAATCCTCAATTATGACGATATAATATATGTGTATAAGTAGAGACAATTATACCATTTAAAGGATTAAACGATTTTCACGGATGAAAGGAGGGGTCTTTATGGCAAAGATAGACAGTGCCTACGCTTACTATGCCAGCACTTATGCCAATAAAGAGGTATCGCGCTATGATTCGCACAAGAAAAGCGACCTGCGCAAGATATACAACAGAATAATAAAGACAAATAAAGAGTCCCCTCTGTACAAGATTTCCAATATGTCCGAGGCCAAGAAATATGCTATCGATATAAAGGAAAGCTCTAAGGCTATCTTAAATGCCGTGGATTCGCTTTCTGATAAATACGCAGACTCCTCTGACTCCTTCCAGAAGAAGGTTGCAGAGTCATCTAATGAGGATGCTGTAGGCGTGCGCTACGTGGGTGACGGCTCAGAGAATAAAGGAGCAGACGGCTTTGATATAGAGGTCAGACAGCTCGCCGCACCACAGGTCAATACCGGCAGCTACTTAGACAGCAAGGCCCTGTCATTTATACCGGGCAGCTATTCCTTTGACATAAATACCAATGTATCATCCTACGAGTTCCAGTTCGGAGTGAGCACCGGTGAAACAAACGGCGAGGTGCAGGACAAGCTCAAGAGGCTCATAAACGCATCTGGTCTTGGCATCGAGGCAGACATTGTCCATGATGACTCAGGCAAGGCAGCGCTTCAGCTTACATCAATGCAGACAGGTCTCAGCGAGACTGAGGATTCTCTCTTTAGTGTGGCTCCGTCAGCTAACGCAGAGTCCATAAGCATGATGAAGCAGCTGGGTATTGATAAGGTATCCTCACCTGCCCACAACTCTGACTTTTCGCTGAATGGCACCGCGCACTCATCCTTGTCAAACACCTTTACCATCAATAATGCTTTTGAGCTCACGCTCAAAAAGCCAACCACGGATACAGGTGCCGCAGCCATCGGTTTTAAGACCAATTCCGATGCAGTTGCCGACAATGTGCAGACTCTGATTGACGCATACAATAAGATGATAGACGTAGCAGATGATTATTCAATGACCGACTCTGCAGATGCCACAAGGCTGCTTCGGGATATAAGCTCCATCACAAAGGGCTCACAGTCAAAGCTTTCCTACATCGGTCTCATGACAGACGATGACGGCAAGCTCACTATCGACCGCGATATCCTCGCGGGTGCGCTTCGTCCGGACAGAGCTGATGACACCTTCAACACTCTTACAGCGCTAAAGGATGCAATAGGCGACAAAGCAAACTCTGTGACAGTCAACCCTATGAACTATGTGCAGAAGGTTGTTGTGGCATATAAGAATCCGGGGCACAATTTCAACACACCATATATCTCGTCAATTTATTCAGGCATGATGCTTGACAGCTACGCATAAACGGCTGTTGTACCAAATCAGTACAACAGCCGTTATTTTATATTTTTTATAATAGTGGCTGCAGATCTCCCACCATTTTTTCCTCAAGCGTCCTGAGCCTCTCTGCAATTGCCACACTCTTTGAATCAGCATCGCGATATTCATTGAGACTGCCGCTGATTGTCTCTATGCCCATATTACAGCCCTCCGTCAGTAGCTTTGCCGCCTGGGACTGATCATCATTCACTGCCATCTTCATTGCAGTCTGCAGCTTCGCAGCCATCTTTGCAAACACACCCGGTTCCTTAATATCTGCACCTGCTTTGTCAAGCATATCCCTGCAATCCACTGACAGCCCGGTGTGCTCATCATAGTACTTGTCTATCAGCTCACGAAGCTGCTTGTCATCTGTGTGTTCTCTTATATCATCCATGCTCTCAAGTGCCATCTTACAGCCCGCTATGCAATCCTGAAGCAAGAGCACCGAATCATGATTCTCTATATTTCTGCTCATAAAAACCTCCATACTTCTTTTCTATTTAGTATGGAGGTTTTCATGAAAAAATATTCACTTCACAATCGGAAACTCCAGTTTCACCCAGAACTTCCCATGTTCCCTTTTAAAGCTCATGCTTCCATTCATGCGCTGCATCATCGCTTCCACGCTCTTAAGCCCTATCCCGGCACTTTTAAGAAGCGTTTTATTGTCACATACACCATTGCCAATTTCAACGCTAAATGTTTTTTTCGTAAAAGCTGTTTTCATAACAACAGGCTTTTTATTGTCCGCATATTTATATATATTATCCGTCAGATTGGAAAATATTCTTGTCAAAAATGCCATATTAACAGCAACCTTTACCTGCTTAAAGCTTATTCCTTCTGCATCAACCTCATAATTGCTTTTCATAAGCTGAGCACACACATCTGAGAGGTAATCTCCAAAAATATACTCAACATCCATTGATGCATCCAATTCAACAGGTCTTTGTGAACCGGCAATTGAAAAATCCAGCAGATTATCTACCTGAGACCTGATATCCAACACCTTTTCACTTATAAAATTAAGATTTTTCATATTCTCGGCATATGCTTCGTTCTCCAGTTTCATTACATCAACATATGTCATAACACCGGTCAACGGCGTACGCAGGTAATGAGCCATATTACGCATCAGGTCATCCTTTTCCTGCCGTGCTTTTTTCTCCTGTTCCTGTGATGCTTCAAGCTCTGTTTGATAGCCCGCTATAATTTTTCTGATGCGTAGATACACAAATACAATTCCCATCATAAGAGAAAATCCCACATCAAAAATCATTAAAGCTATATAATATTTTATCGTAAATCCTGTATATATAAATACTTCCGCTTCTATATCGGCGAACTGGACAGGCAGCTCATAGCTTCCTGTAAATCTGTAATCATACATATTTTTAGCCGGAGATATAATCTTATCTACATTTGACTTGTTGTATATTACCTTCCCCCTTTCCTGAACACTATAAAACGCAACATCATGCTCCGCCATCCATTCATCATATTGCTCGACATCTGTAGTACTTATATCATTATCCGTCACATACTGTTGAAACTCATCTATATATGGCTTTTCATTATCGTATATTAAATGAGATGTACCTTCAATATAATTGTTCAGCAAATCAATTCCCAGATAGTATAATAGTCCAAAAACAATACATGTCCCTATAATCGCAATTGCAAACGTCAAAGACAGCTTTTGTTTTACTCTCTTTAAATCATCTCTCAAAACGGTATCCTCTTCCCCATTCTGTGTGTATACATGCATCGCCACATGCTTTTATAAGCTTATTCCTTAGATTTTTAATGTGTACCATAACAGTATTCTTTGCATTATAGGTAAAAGCCTCATCCCATACCATCTCGTATATCATCTCAATCGTATATATCCTGTCAGGATTTTTCATCAGCAATTTTAGTATCTCATATTCTTTTCCTGTTAATTTTATCTCATTATCATTAAACTCAACCTTGTTTCGATTCGTAAACAGTTTAAGTCCATCTGTCTCTATATATTCATCCTTGTTTGTGCGATTTGCACTTCCACTGTCATATACCCGATATCGTCTGATAAGAGCTTTAACCTTTGAAATAAGCTCCATGTTCGAAAATGGCTTAGTCATGTAATCGTCACCGCCCACTTCTAGCCCTTCCAGCTTATCCAGTTCTTCCGATTTTGCTGATAAAAACAATATCGGAACACTGTGTCTTTCACGCATCCTCCTGCAGGTTTCAATGCCGTCCAACTGCGGCATCATTATATCCATTATTACAAGGCTGAACGATTCATCTATTTTTCCCAAAGCCTCCATACCGTTTTGTGCAATTACCACACTATAATGCTGCAATTCAAGAAGCTTTTTTATTCCACTGTATACTGTTTTATCATCCTCAACAACAAGAATTTTGTCCATTATATGCTCCTATCATATTATACATGTTTATTACATCAAAAAGATTATACCACATAACCGCTCCTAATTACTCCTTAATGTGCGCAACCCCTTATTAGCATAAATGCAGCTTCCAATCATAGTTATTAAAATAACGCTAATTTCCAAAAACCCGATTCTATACACAAATTGCCAGATATTCATTTCAAAGTTCCATATATCAAGTGAAAAGCTTTTTTGAACATTTGAAATCTCACAAAATTCAACAAAATATTTAAAAATATTGACAGAAAATCTATTAAGCAGCCCCAATGTCAATATTCCTGCACCCACAAGTGCCGGAACAGTTATCATCAAAATCTCATATAATAGAATTTGAATTGTCCTAAATTTCCTCTGTCCAAGTGTATTGTATATTGCAATCATTTTTGAGTGTCCTTTAAGCCATAAAACAGTCAGTAACGACATAACCACAACGCATACAATATACATAACGCTCAACGTCACACTTGTCATACTTTTTAACATTGATATTACATCTGTCATTTGCAGTTCTTCATTCAAAACCTGATTGACAACTGCCGAATTTGGAACATTTTGAAACATTTTACTCATATCATCATATAAAAGTGATGTACTTTTATAGTCTTTGCTGAAAAAATTCATCCCATAACAGCTTGCTTCATTGTTTAATTCAACATACGAATTATAATCAGTGAATACTATACTGTTAGCTACTTCTTTATAGTAGCCATCGCTCACCTGTGTCTTTGGAGTATTTATTACAGTATAAATTCCAATCACCTTAATACTGATTGTATTATTTTCATACTGTATAGATATATTGCTACCAATTGACAGGTTATTTTCAGAGGCAAGCTTATCTGATATCATTGCCCCTTTATCACCTGACATCGGATATTTTCCTTTTGAAATCTTAAAGATACCACTACCGAAATATTCATTGTAAGAAGTATTTATGTTTCCACTGACATATATTTTATTTTTTTCAAAATCACTTTGTTTTTCTGTATATGGTACATTTTCAAAATCTACCGCTTCACATATAATATCACTTGTAAATGCATTATTATATCCTACAACATTTTTATTATTATCTGCATATTCTAAAATATCTTTCCAATTATCTAAAGTAGAAAAATCGTCTAATTCAACAAGAACACAACATCCTGCCATATCTGCAAAAGATTTGTAAAAACTCTCTATTGCCGAATCTAAAAATGTTGCAATTCCGCAAAACAGTGTCAGTACAAATATGCAAACAGCAATTAGTATATTCCGTCCCGGTCTCCCTAATAATTCTTTGCATGCCTGCCACCATTTATTCCTCATCGTCATCTCCCATTTCATAGCAAATATCACATTTTTTCTTTACATAATCCGAGTGGGTTACTACTATAACACATCTGTCCTGTTCATGAGCTATCTGCTGTAACAATTCGACAATTTTTCTTCGATTTTCTTTATCCAGATTTCCTGTAGGCTCATCTGCCAGAATATATTTTGCATCTGTTATCAACGCCCTCGCTATTGCAACTCTTTGCTGCTGTCCACCTGACAATTCCGTAACCTTTCGGGTTATCTGACTATCATCAAGTCCAACCATTACAAGGCTGTCTCTACACATTTTTATCAATTCTTTTTTGGGTACATCAGGTAAGCTTATCTGGGCTGCAACCATTACATTTTCAAGGGAAGTCATATAATCAAATAGCTGATAATCCTGAAATACCAATGATATACTATTTTGGCGCAGTTTTCTTCCACCAATGTTTTGTATATTCTCTCCATCCAACAAAATCTCCCCCTCATCCGGTTTTTCTAAACCGGCAAGTAACGATAAGCACGTTGTCTTTCCTGAACCTGACGGACCAAATATTCCATACATTTCTCCTATTTCAAATCTGTATGTAACTTTATCCAGCACATGCACAATTTCCTTCTTAGATTTATATGCATACGATACATTAATCATTTCCAACATATTTACCACTATCCCTTCGAATTTAACAGTTTCTTTGCATTTTCTTCAACAGTTGTTACAACAGGCAGTACCATAAATGCAATCCAATTAACTAACGAAATTATTAATAGAATTATAATGTTTTTCAGAGTAAAAAAAGCACTCATTTCTATACGTACCTCAAAGCCTTGAAATATTCCGGGTGTATCATATCCACCTATGGCTCTGTCTGTACTATTAATTATGACATTCTTACCTATACCACTTATAATGCTACATATGAAATTGCCAAGCACACAGTATAATAGCACACCCAAAAGCAAACCACTAATTGCATATATCATTCCTATAAATGCAAATCTACCTATACACCATTTTCTTGACCTTCCGAGTACCATAAAAAGTCCTGTATCTTTTTGGTATTGGATAGTATAAAACGAGAAAACAATTAACAAAATAATTTCACCCATTATAATTATCATCCAGAAAATTATTTTTGATGTTTTTCCCATCAATCCTACGACTTTACATTCTGAATCGAGATAATTAGAAGTATTATCATATATTTCCACATTATCTCCATACATTTTCTTTAATTGGGTTTTTACCGCGTCTATATGCTCTATCTTATCAATATACACTTCACTTCCCGTTGACGCGGTGTACTCTAACCCTAATAATTCTACTATATAATCATAATCTACATATATAGAATTATATGGACTATGTATGTATACCGAGGTTCCCTCTTCATTTGAGTCATATATTTCGAAATCACTGTCCACTTTATAAATTCCGCATATTTGTAAAGATGTTGCTTCCGATTGATCTCCTATAGTATATTTAACTTCATCCCCCACCTTAAGGTTATTTTTTTTCGCATATCGCTGTTCTACAATAATTCCTTTATTTTTATAGGTTGGAAATTCCCCTTCAATAAGAGATACGTTTTTTTCCCATGAAAACAGGCTATATTGCTGCACATCCATATTTGCAATAATCACCATTTTGTCAGCCCGATTGCTCACATCTTTATTCTCCGGATCTATTCCTTTATGTTCCTTTACATTCTCTGTATCCACCGGATCTGCAATCAGCTCTCTCCAAGCCCCAAGTCCTGTTACATATTTTACTTTTCTGATTTCATCATAATCACTCTTTGTAAAACCTCCATTATCATCCTCAATTACTAATGCGGCCCCATTATATAAATATGCATCTCTCTCAGATTTTTCTGCTGCATTGCTTAATAGCAGACCAATAATTTCACCCAGGATTATTGTCGCGATGATTAGTATGATAATCAAAGATTTTATTTTATTTCTTTTTATATATATAATAGCGGTTTCTATCATATCCATCTCCTCAATACTACCAAACATTAAAAAGCCATAGACATCTATGGCTTTACAATACTATATACATATAAAGAATTAGCTGAAAAATCATTTAAGAATTATAAATAATTCTAAAGAAACCTAAAGAAGCCTATGTTCTCAATTATTTTACTATTGCTGTTTCAGATATCCTTTTAAGTTCTTGGATTTCAACATCGGCATCCGAAAATAGATATTTACCATCCACATATACAAGATTTGCAATAGCATCATTATCCTGATATAAAGTAATATATCCCTCATCGTTCCAGCTCCATGTTCCGGTTTCCACCTTATCAGTATGTTCTATTTCCATCTCATACTCGCCTTGTTTTTCATCGTTATCATGTATGATAGCTAATTTTTTTGTACTATCTACATTTTGATACTTTGAAAAATCAAAAGTTCCATAATAAAGTCCCACCGTCACATTATTTTTTTGCTGCATTATGCTATATGTAATCAGCACACTCATTGCGCAAATGCAAACAGCAAATACTACATAAGTAATAACTTGTTTTCTCTGTTTTTCCATTATCTACTTCCTCCCAATTGTTTAATCAATGTTGGCTTTATCCTTACGGTTTCATAACTCTTACTATATACTGATGCTTTCCCCCAACTTGACCATTTTCCATTTTGCTTTGTTCTATACTGTATCAACATCACAGTTGGTTTGACTTGCTTATTTAGTGCCAATTTATAATAACCTTTTCCTGTAGCCTTAACAGCAGTTCCGAATGTTCCCGTTGTAATTTTTCCCAATGGTATTCCTAATGAAACAGAACCTATTCCATATGCAACTCCTACAGATAATGAATATGTAGATCCACCTGACTCACTATAGTATAACATATCTCCATTTTTTAGATAAGTACTTTTTACATTTACCCACTATCCTTCATTATTTAAATACCCATATATCTGATCATATGTCACCAGCGATACATTTCCCATTTTTCCGGCTTCCTCAATACACCCTTGGGTAAATCCTTTTTTTGCGAATAAAAATAAATGGACATTCTCATATCTAAATAATCTGCTTCTCTTTTTCAGCTTTTCGAGCACTTTTACATCCACATTTTCATTTATCCACTTACATTCTCCAAACAATGCAGTGCTTTTATCCTGATCACCCATTATATCAATTTCTGTCTGTATTCTCTCTTGTGGATCTGTTCCCCACCATCGTCCAAGATTGCTAAATTCCACAGGTGATTCCCCATCAAGCAGCAATTTCCACAGATACTGCATACATATTTCTTCAAATATCCTGCCCATATAATCTGACAGATTTGGAGCAATTCTTTTATACGCAAGTTCTGTTGCACCTCTGCTAATGATAGAATTATTATCAGGTATAAACCGATACCAGAATCTAAACATATTATCAGCTATTGCATATATTGATTTTCTGGACTCCTTTTCACCATATGGAGTTTCTTTCCGTATTAAGCCAAGATTAATCAGATTTTTCATATACTGTGAGCATACACTTGTCGTTTCGCCTATCTTGGTTGCGATTTCCGACATGCGGGAGCTGCCTGTTGCTACTGCTGTTATTATTGCATTATATACAGCAGGTTCACGGACTTCCTGCTTTAACAGATTTTCAGGTTCCTCGAAGATTGCTGATGCGGGGTTGAGGAACACATTTTTTATATTGTCCTCTACACTCATGCTGTCATTCATCTGTAAAAGATATTGCGGAGTACCACCAACAATACCATATATCAGAGCCATATCCTCTGCTGAAAATCCGTTGAAATATTTGCAGCTATCCTCAAAATCAAACGGAAGTATTTTCATCTGGGCAGTTCTTCTGCCATACAAAGGTGCCTTATACGCCAGCACATTATCTTCCATGTAAGACATAGATGAGCCACATAATATAAGCATCATTTTAGAATTATCTTTATTTTTATCAATAAGCATCTGCAAGGTTGAAGCCATGCTTTTCGAAGCTTTTGCCACATATGGATACTCATCTATGACAAGCACCAGTCTTTCATTTTCACATAATTTAAATACATATTCTATTGCAGCCTGAAATGACACGAATGAAGTCCCCGGCATTATTCCTGAAGCATATTCCATGATTGCCTGACTAAAGTTCTCCAGATTCTGCTTTTCGTTGCTCTCTACTCCCATAAAATATATTGCTTTTTTATCCTGTATAAAATGGCTTATGAGAGCTGTCTTCCCCACTCTTCGTCTGCCGTAGATTACTGCGAATTCAAATTTATCCGAATTATATAATCCGTTTAAAGTTGCAAGCTCTTTTTCTCTTCCTATAAACATAGCTCTTCTCCCTCCATCTATATACACAATATTTTATTACTGATATATAATTTAGTCAATTGTAATTTAGTTAATCATAAATAACCAAATCGTAAATGACTAAACATTCATCTCACATTCTGTGTATGCAAAAAAGACGGCCGTCCCGGTCCCCACCGTTTCAGCCGTCTTTATAATAAATTTCAATGTTATACTTTTATATTTTACTCTTATTTATACTCTTTTACTAACTTTTATACTTGTTTGGATTTAGCATCTACTGCTGTGCAAGCACTGCCTGTACCTCTGCCTCTGTAGCGCATGCCATTACCTTGTCTGCCAATGCCTTGCATTCTGCCATGCTGCTGTCTGCGATGGTCTTTCTGGTCTTGAGCACGCTTGTGGCACTCACTGAGAACTCATCAAGTCCGAATGCGAGTAACAGCGGAATGAGCTTTGGATCTGCTGCTGCCTCTCCACACATGCCTACCATGATACCCTCTTTCTTACCGCACTCGATGATACGCTTGATTGCGCGAAGCACTGCCGGATTGAAGGCTGAATAATATCTGCTCTTTGCCGAAGATAACGAATACACGCCGTACGCACTTGGCAAGCTGTATCTGCAAAAAGAAAAGTATAATATTCAAAAAGCTGTCAATTACTTTGAAAAATCCGCTGATAAGAATATGTGGTCAAGCTATCAGCTCGGCAGACTTTATCTTTTCGGAGCAGAGGAAATTGAAAAAGATAAAGAAAAAGCTGTAGAATGGCTTACAAAGTCCGTAAACGACGGCAATGAGTATGCGCAGAATATGCTGAACAATATGGCACAGTTTGAAAACGCTATGATTGCCAATACAATCTTTGGTTTGTTCGCAAATCTCCGTAGGTGCATCGAAGATGACTATACGCAGAAGTATGAGGCAGTCAGACTGACAGTTGACAGCAGACTTCGGAGAATGATCCATTGGAAGAAACAGTCTCTCGAAATTAATTATTATCAGTCGCAGAGTTATGAGCAATCATATTAACTGTGATTCTATACGGCATGATGGACCAAAGTCGGAGGTGTACTATGCAAAATTGAAATAGCACTGTCGATATCGGTGATCCATTTTTGTATCTGCGATTTATCAAGTACAAACGGCATTCTGTGATGAATAACGCTGACAGACGGATTTGCAGAAGTGATCAGAATAATAAATCTCGGTTTGTCCTTGAAAAAGCTGTAGAATCCTGCCATATACAGCATTCTGCATTCAGGTAGATTAAAGAGATATTTCTGTTTGGATTTATCCCATTCGTAAAATCCTGTGCTTGGGATTACGCAGCGACGGTTCAGCAAACTGTCTCTGAATGTTTTCTTTTCCTCATCAGTTTCAGCTCTGGCATTGATAAGCGCTCCTTGCTTCTGAAATTTGGAAATCCCCAAGAATACGGAACGGGATTGATCTCTCTGAATTCTGTTTGAGAATATCCATCATTTTTGCTATGTCATAATCGTATTCATCATCAAAAAACAGACTGTATCTTCCGCACATCATCTTTTCGCCTCCACAAACCATCTCGGTTCTTCATAAAACAGATCGGATTCCTGATTCAGAATCCTGCAAGTATACCGTTGCCGAAGTTCCTGCCCCCTTAGCCATTGTTTCTCGAAGATGATTGTCTCCTGCATATCGGGAATAACTTGGTGTTCTTCTTTTGGCTTGTAAATGGTATTTTGCACCTTCAATGTTGGCAACAGTTTTCTGATCCCAACTAAATAGATTGTGCGGAGACTTTCTGCCAATCTTTCGCCCGATGGATTCATAATAAGCGGTTGGCAGTAAAATTTCTTCTTCCAACTGCCTTGCAATTTGAGACGAACCACGCCCCGCAAGACACAAGGCGTAAATCTTCCGTACTGCATCATCGACAGATTAGTCAATAACCCATTGCTTTGGATTACCCTCTGATTTCTTGTAGCCATATGGAACGCTGGGGGGAATGCACTCGCCGTGTTCTGCTTTGGATTGCCACACTGCACGAATTTTTTGGAAGTCTGTGTCTCATACCATTCATTTAACCCAATCCGTTTAATTAAAATGGTGTAATTCCTTGTATTTTTTATATTTCTAGAAATCATTTTTTGGAAAAATTATTGCATGAGTTGTTTTAATTTTTTAGAATTTTTTTGTTTTCTAAATAATATATGACATCAGCAATATCCTTTACGTTCTCATGATGGGAGATTATTATGACTATCTTGTTATGTAAAGATTCAATAGCTTCATAAACCACTTTTTCGGTTAGGCTATCCAGCGATGATGTTGGTTCATCAAAGATTACTATTGGAGTATTTTTAAGTAATGCTCTAGCTATAGATAAACGTTGACGCTGACCACATGACAATACTACACCATTGTCACCAATGATTGTATTCATTCCATCTGGAAAATTTAGAACGCTTTCCAGCAAACCAACTTTCTCTAATGCATTTGAAATTTGATCATACGAATAAGATACACCTAATGATACATTTTCTATAATTGTGTCATGCAAGAAAAATGAATTTTGAGATACAATAGAAATCGCATTTCTCAAACCTTCATTATCAAAATTCAAAATATCGACATTGTCAATATATATATTTCCTTTCTGAGGTCTCCATAATTTAAGCAGCAAGTTTATAATTGTACTCTTACCCTCTCCGCTTTTTCCCAGTAAAGCATATATTTTGCCCGACTCAAAACTAAAAGTACTATCTTTTAAGATATAATTTTTATGCGAGTAGTAAAATGTAACATTGTCAAATTTTATATTATTGCAGTTATCTATCATATTCCTTTTAGGGGAATCATCCTTTGTATCGAATAAATCACATATCCTCTCTAAGGAAGGCTGAAGCCTATATGCCATTGTTTTTAATGCAGTAAGTGAAAGTAATGGGGAAGTAAAAGAGTCTATATACTCCAAAAAGGCAACTAAAACGCCAATGGAAATTTTATTGTTTATCACTAATAAACCACCATAAACCATTGAAACAATAGAAGCAAATGTCATGGATAAATCCATGCAACTGCCCGATATCATATTATAAAACGCCAATCTTTTGTAGCATTTATTATATGTCTTCTGAGAACAACTATATTTTCTTATGAACATTTTTTTTAATCCAAATTGTATCATTGGCATTGGATTGGAAACAAATTCTTCTGTTAATGATTCCTGTTTTCCGAAATCATCGCGGCATCTTGTTGAATAATCGCTAACTTTTCTGTTCACTTTACTATTCAAATAAAATGATATCGGTATAAACATTAGTATAATCGCAAATAATTCCCATCTCAATAGAATAAGCACTACCGCCACGGTTATTGCCGATATAATATTAGATAAAACATTGACCATCTTATAGAAGTAAGAAGCAACCATTGATATATCTTGATCTAACGTTGCAAATATATCCCCACCTCTACTTGATGAAAAAAAGGCTCCATTCTTATCAAATAAAGCATTCATTAGTCTTAATCTAACATTTTGAGATGATATAAATTCTTTTGTATCAAAAAGATAATCTGAGATACAAGAAATCGCCGAATTAACAATACGAAAGATAAAATAAACAATCATAATTAAAATATACTCGTTTATACTACATAAATCAGATAGACTGTCTATAAATCTAACAGTAATCAAAGGGAGTATTATCGATAAAGCAACTTCCAATAAGAAAAGAATCATCAAAGGAAGTAAGTCAAATGGTTTTAAGTACAGGATGTGTTTGCATTTGTTTGCAGTCTTAACAATTCCAATTTTCATGATAACTTTCCTTTCCCTGTGGTTCTTGGTTTATTATTAAATTATCAACTTTGGTCAGAAATGCATCTATGGAAGTGAAATCATATGCATTAAAACTTTCATCAGTCATTTTTTTATGAAAAAATTCATTTGCCAAGTCAATTAAGTTGTAGCATATCATTGAATTGTTGAGTACGGCACTTATATCCATATTATGATTATACACATCTTTTTTACCAGCTAGATAATTAAATTCATTGCATATTGTCGAATCCAATATCTTGTTTTGGTGTATTAAAGGACGATATTTGTGCAATTCTGTTTTGCTATATTTATATATCAAATCGTTTATACTGCCCAACAACGGTTCGTCTGACATATGCTTTGCGATAATTCCCGTCATTAATGATGTAGCTTTACTATTTCCTCCGAAAAATGGTATTATATTGCCTCGCGGCATAAGCATTGGCGTTCCATCGCATATTATATTTATTTTTTTATGTGAATTAAAAGTGTAGTCTAATCCGCACTGACCATTGAATTTTTTAACGCCATAAACATATCTAAGTTGAGCAGGGATGCTCATACATCGATCATTAGATTTTGACGCTATTATAAATTTTCCTTGCTTATATAGCGTTTCGACAAGTAATGATATTTCATTTGAATATGCATCGTCATTTAATGAAACACTCATATTTATAAGATCCACATCCAGAGTAGTCATAAATTTTAATGCAGCTATTAATGCCTCTACATTACACGTTCCTTTACAATTTAATATTTTTACAATAATAAATTCAACATTATTACAAACATGATTTATTACTGTTACACATGCTGTTCCGTGACCATTTAAATCTTCAAAGCCACATGCTCTAACATCGAAGTAATTTTTATGTTCAATAAGCTCATAAATACCTATAATAGACTTTAAGAGATAACTATTGGCAGCATTTCGATTAATCCCAGAATCTAAAACTGCAATCCTGATTTTTTTCATTTCAAAAACTCACTTTTCTAGTAATATGTAATGTGCGAATAAGAATGTAAACAACACCTTATTCGCACATTTATTATAACAAAGTTTCGAATGCAAGATTTCTATGTTTTACCATAAAGTTGTTGTCTTTGAAGTCCAACGGCACTTTTCATAGCAACCCTTTACTCTACTGCAAGACTTGCCTGTCCATATCCATGTTGCGCAATCATGACAACAACATTCTGCTTTAACTGCATTTGAAAGATCAACTTTATCAAGTAACTTCTCTATTTTCATTTTTAACACCTCCTTTACCGTAATTTTAAATTTAAATATCTGAGTACGGTTAGTTAACTGTGCATTCAAAACTAAAGTCATAAACTAAATTATATTATTTACTCTTAGTTTGCATTTTTCGATTGCGCAAAAAGCACCACATGGAGTAAAGAGAGACCTTGTTAATTTCCAGTTTACCAATTTACATCTTGTCGCAATGCAATACCTATAGTAAGTACAACCTTCACAACAGTTATTAGGTGTTGTGTACATTTTTTCCAACTTGGCTATCTTATCATAGTCAATTCCTGTATAAATATTTCCAATGCAAAAATCTTTTTCACTAACAACATATGTGCATGGGTAGATATTACCGCAACTGTTTATATGAAAGCTTTTTGTACCTCCGCTACAAAGACCTCGTAATTTAAAATCATTACGATCTAAGCCACTAATATTGATTTCTAGATTTTTGGCAGCTATAGTATTTTTTACTTTATTCAGCTGTTCTTCCAAAATATTAATTTTATCACTATTCCAACCTGAGTCAAATAAATCAGGAGCCGGAAGTATACTTTTGCATCCGATATCTGCAAAATGCAAAATGCTTTCAGCTAGAGTATTAACTGTTATACTGTTATACGTCATTCTAATATTAACAACTGACGGATCTACATTTTGCTTAAGCCAATTCACAGTTTTAATTACACGATCATATGTGCCTTTTCCATTTCTATCTTTACGATATAAATCATTTATCTCTTTACATCCATCAATGCTTATATTAATTTCATCCATAGACTTAAGTACATTAAATGCATCCTCCGTTTGTATACAACCATTAGTTGTTATTCCATATGAGAGTTCTCCTTTTAAATTTTTGCTTACCATATTCTGTATATACAAAATTGCTTTGCAATTTAAAAGTGGTTCTCCACCATGAAATCTAATTATTAATTCGGAATCATTTATTTGATTATAGTACTCTAAGAATAAATTTACTGCATGCATTGCAACATCCAATGACATATATTTTTTCTCTTTAAATTGTCCCTCGTAACAATAGGTACAATTCAAATTACAATCATTTGTAACCCAAAATACAAGTTGCATACTCATACCTCTTTCCAAATTGATGAAAGTTCTCTTCTTTGAAGATAACACCACGTTTTAAAATCCGGATCATTATCAATTCTCTGGTTTTGTTGGAATATACAATGCCAACAAAAAGTATGTACATCGCACGAAGAACACAGAAAATGATTTTCAGGAAAGCATTTATAAAATTCGCTGAATCCGGCACTACTTTTATACTCATATTCAAAGATATATTTGTAAAAATCTTTTATATCTTTTATGTTTCCATATAGATACTTTTTATCACAAAGCGGTGCACAAGGATAGATATCACCATAAGCGTTAATATAAAACGAGTTAATTGTGCTTGAACATACACCGGAAATCGAAGGAGATTCTTCTTTATAATCCGTAAAGTTAATATATTCTTCGGCAAGATTTATATCTGGGCAGTAATTGGTTCGCACTAACAACAAGTCCTTCACTTTTTCACCTCGCCCCGCCGCAGCAAAAGCTCGTATCATCGGAATTGCCTCTAGCTCGTGGCACATGTTTATGAATTGAGGTATAATATCCTTATTGGTCCTTGTTTCAACCATTGAAATTGAAATACTTTTGAAACCATTTTCTTTAAGTAGCATTATTCCATTCATAGCGGCAGTAAATACGCCTTTTCCGCGTAACATGGAAGTTGATTTCTCATCAACACCATCTAAACTGATCGATATGTGGTTAAAGATGTTAGCCAAATCATGCACATTGCTTTCTTTTATCAAAGTACCATTTGTCATAAGTGTCATCTTTCCTTGATATTGTTTCCTTAAATAATAGCTCAAATCAAAGAAATCCGTTCTCGTCATTGGCTCTCCACCAGATATTGTGATGCTTTCCGGAGATACAGATACTATTTTATCAATAGTTTCTTTTAACTCCAAATTATCCATCTCATATCTATCAAAAATATCGTTTGCCTCTGCCATACAATGAATACAATTCAAATTACATCTATTGGTAAAATCTATAGATATCTCTCCTGTACCTGTTTCTTCAAAATTATCTTCTGATACAAGAATCTGATATGAGAATAATAAACTTAAAAGCTCATTAAAATACTTTTTATCTTCATCCAATGAAAACGATTCGAGTAACTTTGATTTTGTGAATCTAAGTTCAATAGCTTTCTTCACGATGGAATAAGATTCATTACTGATTTTAATCCAAGATCCGTTATTTCTGTTTATTAAGATGACCCTATTGTCTTTACGAAGTAACACTAAAAATCTTGTAAACTTAAACACGCTCTCCATCTCCATTTTATTCCCACTCCTTCAATCTATCGACCAAACTTTGCCTTGAAACTATTCTTTGTACAATATTCGGTATAACAACCGATAAAATCATCAGAATCGGCAAGCAAATAAATGTCGGCAGAACACTGAAATGTAAATCAAGATAACCGCTTTCACCCAACAGTACACTTACTCCCAAATAACCTATAAGGCTGCCGACTGTAACGCTAAAAACGAATGCTGCAAAAAGATATATCAATCCTTCAAAAGAAAGCAGTCTGCGTGTTTGCTTTCTTGTCATGCCGAGACTTTGAAGCACGGCTATTTCACGCTTTCTGGACATTATCGAAGTGATGATAGTATTTAAAAAATTAGAGATTCCCAAAAATCCAACAATAACGCTAAGGGTATATCCCATCAGGCTTATCGTTTTTTTCATGCTTTCAAACTCGGTTTTCAGATCTGACTTTGATTCATACTGATAATCCGTGTCTGACGTTGTAGTTGATAAGAAAGTTTCCATTCGTGATAAGTTTCCTTCATCAACATTAAACACAGCAAGCATGGGTTCATTATCGCTCGTTATACTTATGTAGTTTTCGCTTGACATGATTATTTCCAATGTCGTTGAGTAGCCGTACCTTCTGCTTAGATTATATGGCAGTTCACCAAGTGCAGCTATATCTAAATCAAACTTCTTATCCGCGACATTTAAGCTTATTTTATCTCCCACACGGAAATACGATTCACTGCCGGAGTTTGTATCATTCCCATATTCTTTCACATTGACAAACACTTTATTCTCCCTTAAATCGTTTTCGCCCTGTGTTATTGTCAGTAAATCCAGAAGCTTATCGTCAATTCCATAAAGTATAACGTCTGCACTTGTTCCGTCTGATAGAACATATGGCTCTGCAATTTCGTATGAGTACACTTTTTCTAATGATTTGACACCCTCCTGTGCTGATATACTACTGATAAGTTCTTCGTCAAGCCCACTGCCGTCATATCTGTTAGAAAAATAGGTGTTTGAAGCAACTGCGAAATCATGACTTATCATTTGACCAACGTATTTTTCCAGACTAAAGCTACTTACAGATGAATAAGTTGCATTAAGCAGGATAAGAGATAACGTTAATGAAAACACAACTAAAGCTGCTTTCCTACGATTTCTCATAACATTAAAGAATGCCATATCAAATAAGCCAAAGTGTTTTTTATGTATGGACAAAAACTTGCCATTTTCGTTGTCACTGATCTTTACAGCTTCTATCGGAGAAATTTTAGAGGCACGTCTTGTAGCCTTTGAACTACTTATGAATACCGTCATTACGGCAAACACAGCCGAAATTATAAATATAACCGGATTAAAAGCTATATCAAAGCTGTCGAACGACAATATATTCAAAAGAGACGGAATTAAACCCTTGCTTACCGCATAGCCTGCAATCAATCCAAGTGGTACGCCTATAAGACAAATGTATGCCCCATAGGAATGGATAATAGATTTTATCTGTTTGGAGGTTGTACCGATTGATTTCAAAAGACCGTAATATCGTATATCCTTGGTTATGCTGATATAAAACACATTTGAAATCATAAGATAACCGCACAGCATTATCAAAAACATTGCTGCAACAGCAACAACCATCGTTTTCACATCAAAGGATTCGAAATTGCCGACATATGCTTGATTGACACCGAACTCAATTTCATCTTTGCCATATCCACACTCATCAAGTACCTTTTGCATTTTGCTCTTAATGCCTATTGAATTCTTGAAAAATACATCAGCGTTTATCTTCCCGGCATTTTCATCATAACCGCCGCTGCCGATAAGAGCTTGGTTTAAATAATCCTTCGAAATAAATATCTGACTTGTCGGAGCAACTGAATCCCCTTCCCAGAAGCCTACAAGAGTAAATGTGTCCGTGTGTATATTATCTCCAATGGAATAAATGATCTCAACATTTTCACCAAGCCTAGCAGGAACACCCAATAAATCAAGCACTATCGTATCGGTCGCAATTTCATTTGATTTTTCGGGAAGTCTACCCTCTGTCGGTAAAGAAAACCGCGCTTCGGCTTCTTCGCTACTGTTTACATATGTTATTTCGCTGTCGTGCTTTTTTAGCTCATCATTTTCCGCAAAAGCAAGAAATATTGAATATGAAATCTGTTTGATTCTTTTGTTCTGCGATATAATTTCATATTGCTCAGATGTAATATTCTTGTAAGTGCCATGTGCACTACCACCTGTAGCTCTCATGGTATTGTCTTCAATTGATTTTTCGATTATTGCAAATGAGGTAAATAGGCTCGTAAAAAGTATTGTTGTAAGAACAATTGCAATCACAGCAAATACATTTTGCATTTTATTTAATTTAAATGTACCTACGGAAAGTCTGTGAATGCATTTTTTATTTTTTACCTTGAACATAATCAGCACCCCCGCTTACAATAACACCGTCTTCTATTCTAAGCCTTCTGTCTGCCAACTGTGCAATTTTCTCATCGTGAGTGATCATAACTATAGTCTGTTTTAGCTTTTCGCTGCTTATTTTAATAAGTCCTATAACATCCTGACTCGTTTTGCTGTCAAGATTGCCTGTAGGCTCATCGGCAAGTATTATTGCAGGCTTTGAAGCCAAAGCTCTTGCTATGGCAACTCTTTGTTGTTGACCACCCGAAAGCTTGCTTGGCAGACGCTTCAAAAGATTTCGTAATCCCAATATATCTATAACCTCATCTATGTACGGTTTATCTAACTTTGCACCGTCAAGATTTATAGGAAGGACAATGTTGTTATATACATCAACCGTTGGAATGAGATTGTAGCTTTGAAACACGAACCCGATTTTTCTGCGGCGAAAAATTGTCAGTTCCTCGTCCGAAAGCTCAGCTATTTTTGTACCATCTATAATGATCTCTCCGCTTGTGGGACGATCTAGTCCTCCAAGTATATGAAGCAGCGTAGACTTCCCACTTCCTGATGTTCCGACAATTGAAACAAAATCGCCGTTTGAAATCTGTATATTAATATTATTTAGTGCTAAAACCTCGTTTTCGCCCTTTCCAAATGTTTTGCATATGTTATTTGCTTGTAAAACAGTCATTACGATAACCTTCTTTCAAAAAAACTCTGTATTGCTTTTTACAACACAGAGTATAACCGATAATTCTTTCGAGAATCTTTCAAAATAGCGCTGAAATCTAACAGTACTGAAAGATTCCTTAATTTTTAGGCAGATATATTGAAAAAACAGTCCATTTTCCGTAATCAGAAGACACAGTAATGTATCCGTTTTCTTTTGTTACTATTTCTCTTGCCAAATAAAGTCCGATACCCACGCCTGGTTTTTCCGCAACATCGGATGAACGATAAAACCGCATGAATATCTTTGAATATTCATCCTCCTTGATTCCGATTCCAGTATCCTTGATATTTATCCGCAGAAACATTTGATATTCCTCGATGTTTATTGAGATTTTTCCGTTGTTTGGAGTGTATTTTATTGCGTTATCCAAAATGATTTCAATAGCCTCCGCAGTCCATTTCTCATCAAAAACAGCCTCAACTTCATTTACTGTGATATCAATATCGATGTTCTTTTCAGAAGCTGCTAAAAAGTATGTCTTTTTAGCAGCTTCCAGCAAAGAAACGATTGTCTGATTTTTGGGTGTGAGCGTAATTATTCCGTTGTCAAGGCGTGATATTTTAATCAGCGACTGTATAAGGAAATTAAGCCGTTCTGTTTGCTCAATTAAAACATTCACATATTCTCGGCTCTCTTCGGAAATATCACTTTCACGGAGTAGTTCAGCATAAAGCTTAATATTTGCAATTGGTGTTTTAGTTTGATGCGATATATCTGAAATAAGCGTATTTATCTTTGCTTTCTCCTCCCTAAGCCCATCAATGCTACGATTATTCATCTCCAAGAATTTTTGCAATTTCGTTTCAAGTGCACCCATTCTTGATTCATCAAATCTTGATTCAAGGTTTCTGCCCTCAATCGCATTATCAACCATAATATCAAGTCTGTCTATTATTCTCTTCGTTTTAAAGAACTGTGGTTTCATGACTGCCACCTATATCCTATTCCATAAACTGTTTTAATATGAACATGGTTTGCCGAATTATCTTCTAGTTTGTTTCTTAAGCGTTTTACGGTAACAGACAATGCATTTTCATCAACATATTCTGCACCATCAGTCCATAGCCGATCAACCAGAAATTCTCTCTTCACTGTAAACCCGCGATTCTCTATAAGAAGTTTTAGCAAGCGTTGCTCCGTTTTACTAAGATCAATAGAAGTGCTTCCTTTATAGTATTCCATTTTCTCAAAGTCAAAGAAAAACTCATCGGTTTCATAATGCATATTTTTATTTGATTCAACCTTATTAAGTTCTGTATTTACCTTAGCTCTTAAAATAGCCAAGCTAAACGGCTTTGTTATATAATCAGCGGCACCTAGTTCAAGTCCCATAACCACATCCGTTTCAGTATCATTTGCTGTCAGCAGTATAACAGGAATGCGGTATATCCTTCTTATTTCCTGCAACAAATCAAGTCCTGAACCGTCAGGCAGACCAATATCAAGAATAATCAGATTATAATTTTTTTCACGGATAGATTTTTTTGCCGTCGTTATGTCATAACATTTTTCCACATCTATTGATTCGCTTTTCAGCGTTATGGATAATCCGTCTGCCATTGCACGGTCATCCTCTATGATCAAAAGTCTTTTCAAGGCATACTCTCCTCTCAAATTCTACATAAACATTGTTTATCATCCATATATCCCGTTCTCTCACACAGTGTATTAAACTGCATTGCTGCCATGTCTGCAACCGCGAACAGAAAGCTGATATCAATCAAGGTAAATTGCAAATATCAATACAGAGCGAATGTGAATCTGATGATCGGCTATTTCAAATCCCAAACTGCTATATCCCATTGTGTATAATAGTTACAACAAATGAAAACAGCCCTTCGAGCGAAAATATACTTATTTATATCATATCATATAGGTGTCCGTTTATCAAATGTTCAATTCGCATTAGATTACGTAAATGACTAAATATTCATCTCACATTCTACGTATGCAAAAAAGACGGCCTTCCCGGTCCCCACCGGTTCAGCCGTCTTTATAATAAATTTCAATGTTATACTTTTATATTTTACTCTTATTTATACTCTTTTACTAACTTTTATACTTGTTTGGATTTAGCATCTACTGCTGTGCAAGCACTGCCTGTACCTCTGCCTCTGTAGCGCATGCCATTACCTTGTCTGCCAATGCCTTGCATTCTGCCATGCTGCTGTCTGCGATGGTCTTTCTGGTCTTGAGCACGCTTGTGGCACTCACTGAGAACTCATCAAGTCCGAATGCGAGTAACAGCGGAATGAGCTTTGGATCTGCTGCTGCCTCTCCACACATGCCTACCATGATACCCTCTTTCTTACCGCACTCGATGATACGCTTGATTGCGCGAAGCACTGCCGGATTGAAAGCTGAATAAAGGTATGCTACCTTTGAGTTTCCACGGTCTACTGCCATTGTGTAGCCTGTCAGGTCGTTTGTTCCGATACTGAAGAAGGCTGCCTCTTTTGCAAGCACATCTGCCATCATGCAGGCTGCCGGTGTCTCCATCATGATACCGATTTCGAGGTTCTTGTTGTATGCAATGCCCTCTGCATCAAGCTCTTTCATGATGTCAGCTACCATTGCCTTTACACTGCGAAGCTCATCTACGCCTGTCACAAGCGGAACCATTATCTTTATCCTGCCGAATGCACTGGCTCTCACAAGTGCACGAAGCTGTGTATTGTAGATGTCTGTTCTCTGGAGGCAGAATCTGATAGCTCTGTAACCTAAGAATGGGTTGTCCTCTTTCTCAAGGCCCAGATATGGGATTTCCTTGTCGCCTCCGATATCAAGTGTACGGATGATGACAGGCTTGCCCTTCATTGTCTCTGCTACTGATTTGTATGCCTCAAACTGCTCTTCCTCTGTAGGAATTGTGTCTCTGTCCATGAAAAGGAACTCTGTACGGAAAAGTCCTATTCCCTCTCCGTCACACTCTACAGCCTTCTTTGCGTCCTCAGGCTTTCCGATATTGCATACAAGCTCTACCTTTGTGCCGTCTGCGGATACTGTCGGCACACCCGCAAATTTCTTTAAGAGCTCTTTCTCTTTTTTGTATTCCTCAAGCAGCCCAGCGAATTTCTGCTCTGTCTCAGCGTCAGGGTTTACGATTGCCTCTCCGCTTGTTCCGTTGAGTACCACTCTGTCACCATTTTTGACAGATGTACAGATTCCGTCAATACTGAGAACTGCCGGGATTTCCATAGCTCTTGCAAGTATTGCTGAGTGGGAGGTTCTGCCGCCCACCTCTGTGAGTATTCCTGCGATATTCTCTGCCACGATACCTGCTGTCATGGATGGTGTCAGGTCATGTGCCACGAGCACTGTGCCTGCCGGAGCTGCTGAAATATCGTAGTCCTCGATTCCAAGCAGAATCTTAAGGATTCTGGCTTTGATATCCCTGAAATCTGTCGCTCTCTGCTGCAAAAGCTCATCAGGTATCTGTGCAAATATCTCTGCTGTCTGCTCAAGCACCTGGTCGAGCGCCTTCTCTGCTGTGATTTTCTCACTTACTATGAGCGCTGTAATCTGCTCCTCTATGGTCGGATCCTGAAGCATCTGGATATGTCCGCGAAGGATATCCGCATCCTTTGCTCCGACTGTCTTTTCCATTCTGTCTGCCATGGCGTTTGTATCATTTACAAATTTCTCAATGGCTCCCTGGAGACGTGCGATTTCAGCGTCTGTATCTGTAATTTTCTTATTCTCAATCACTATCTCATGCTCTTCGATAATGACCACATTTCCGATTCCGATTCCTTCTGAGCCGGCGATTCCTTTGTACATATCACACCTCCGATTGACTTTGCTGATTGATTAATCTCCGAAGTTGTCTGCCTCGAGCTCTTCCATCTTTGCAAGTGCTGCTTCCTCGTCAGCTCCCTCACACTCGAATGTAATCTCTGCATCCTTCTTGATGCATGCTGCGATGATGTTTACAAGGCTCTTTGCGTTGATTCTCTTGTCACCGAATACGATTGTTACATCTGAATCAAACTTTCCTGCCTCTCTTGCGATAACTCCTGCCGGTCTCATGTGAAGTCCCTCTGCTGCTTTTACTACCATTGTCTTGCTTACCATAGTTTTGTCCTCCTGAATTAAAAATTATTGGTTTATTTGTTTATTTCGCTCACACATATGATTAACTGTATCGCCCTCTGCTATTCATCAGCCTGTCATATGTCCGTTGCTTTCTATGGTTTTATTGTACTGTGCGGTATGATTTTTTTCAATATTCCCCAAAATGCAAAATTGCACCATCTCTGGTGCAATTTTGTATTAATGTGATATTCAGTTCCATCCCAGCTCCTTCCGTATAGCTGCACAAAGCTCATGCGGTGAAGCAGCCTCCCTGAGCCTGTCCGTCGCTCCATTTTCATTCAGAAGCTTTGTGAAATCATGGAAAAATGCCTTTGTCGTGTTGACACTGTCAAAGTTTATCGCAAGCAGAAATATCATGTCTGCCATCCTCTCGCCCCACTCTATCGGCTTGTCGAGACGTATCACAAGTATCTGGCAGCGGTTTACATGCTCAGGCTTTCCGTGCGGTATGGCTATATTGCAGCCCACGGCGGTTGCCTCCACCTTCTCGCGCTCCAGCACATCCCTCGCAAACTCGCTCTGCACTATTCCTTTGTTTATCAGAAGCTGGCACGCGCGCTTTAAAACATCCTTGCGGTTTTTCGCCTTTTTCTCAAATATGATAAATTCCTCCGACAGCATCTGTGAAAACTCGCTGACCTCCGCGCTCTGTCCGGTCATAAGCTCAAAGCACTTGTTTCTGATATTTTTCTCATCCTGCGCACTGATTAGTGGAGAAACATACAAAAATCTCATATCCTTGTGGATATCTGCCTGTGTGTCTATGGTCGAGAGTATGAGGTCGCAGTCATACTCGTCAATATGCTCTATGCGGTCTGACGACAAAATGCTTACTATCCTTACATCTGGCACTCTGTTTTCTATTTTGCCCGCTATTATACTGCCGGTCGCATAGCCTGCTGCACCTATTAACACTGCGCGCACTGTCATAGGATTTCTGTGCAGGGCTCCGCCCACCTGCAAGGCTATAAATGCTATCTCATTCTCGCTCGGCATGGCGCCTGTGTACTTTTCATAGTATCTCGATACCGTAAAGCATACCGTAAAGAGACTGGCATACGATTGTGTGATATCGGAAAGAAACGGATTGTCTATCTCTATGCCAAAATGAGTCCTCGCGATAGAGCCCGGCAAAAAGCTACGCATGCTCTCACGTAGAAGCTCATTTTCAATCAGGTTGGCAGCGAGAAGATTTGACAGATACACTATCATCTCATCCTCTATGCTAAGTGCCTCCTCACAGGACACGACAACACGGTTTTGTCCCTCAGCACAGGAAAAAAGCATTGCCAGATACATGATTTCAGGCTGTGCAAGGCTGATGCCGTGGTGTCTTTCCAGAAAGCCTGCTGCCTCCTTTGCCATGTGCTCATGCTCTGTCATTATGAATCTGTTTTTCTGGTTCGACAAATCTAACTCATCCGGTTTCAGCTCCTTCTCCACATCCACCCTGAAAAGTGCAATGGCTATGTACTCTGCCAGCATCTGAAATGTGTAGTCTGTAAAGATGATATCAAAGCGTCTCTCCACATGATGTATCATGTCAACCGCCATCGACAGATTTACGCTTCTGAAATTATTGGCTATCACCTCGGCCGCGCGTGTTGAAAGCCTGTGGTCATCGGTCTTGATAACCTGCTTATCACTGATCGGATATCTGCAGAAATGCCTCATGGCTTTTCTGATATCAAGCTCACTGCCTGTCGCATATATTCCGTAGCCCGCCGTTCGGTGCACCTTAATGCCAAAGAGCAGAAGCTCTGCGTCAAGCTCATTTATATCATCCATGATGACATTTTTGCTGACGTTTAACTCCTCCGAAAAAAGCGCATACGTGTATGTATCCCAGCCGCTTAGCAGAATATACGCTATGTAGTTCTGTCTCTTCTTCTGCGATACTGCTGCCGATTTCCGACCTGCCACATCCAGAATCTTTCCTATCTGTGCATCACTAAAGCACGGCTTCATGCCCTTGCCCGGCTTTCTGTCGAGCGTCATAGAGTTTTGCTCACAAAAATCAGCCACCTCCTTCAGATATGTCTTCACACTTCGCTCCGACATACCTGTGGACGCAGCAAGAGCCTTTGATGTGACAAGCTCATTGTTGTGCTCTGCCAGCTTTTCAATTATCAATAGTCCCTTTTCTGAAAGCATAAATCAAAATTCTCCTGATTATACGTAATTTAACAATTCGACCGGTTCATTTATCAGATTTGTTGCACCATGCTCCTTCAAAAACTCTACATCCCTGAAGCCCCATGTGACAGATACGCACTCCAGACCTGAGTTTTTCGCTGTGGCGATATCCACATCAGAATCCCCCACATAGATTGCCTCATCCTGTGTCACTCCAAGCTCCTTTAGTGCCTTCTGCACCATATCAGGTGCCGGCTTTTTGCGGATGCCTTCCTCCTCCATCTCGCCGACTGCCGATGTCATATACTCCTTGAAATAGAGCTGATTGAGCTCCTTTACCGCCAGGTCAAGCTTGTTTGAAACAATAGCAAGCTTTATGCCGTTTAATTTAAGCTCCTTTAAAAGCTCCATGATTCCATCATAAGGTGCTGTATTGTCATTGCAATGAGCCTCATAATATTCCTTGAAATCCGAAAATGTCTTTTCAAACTTTGGATTGTCTGCTCCGTCCGGCACTGCGCGCTCCATCAGAAGCTTTACACCGTTTCCCACAAATCTGCGCACCTCGTCGAGTGTACGCTCCGGCATGCCATTTTGTTTTAATGCATAGTTTGTTGCATTTTTTAAATCCTCAAGTGTGTAGAGAAGTGTTCCATCAAGGTCGAAAACGACCGCTTTCTTACGGTTTTCCTCCTCGCCCTTTGCTATATGTGTCTTTTCAAATTCTGTCTTGCTTATCATATATGCCTCATTCCTGTCATCATTTGGCAGAACCATAATATCTCCCGGTCTGCCTGATATATAACTGCTGTCATCCTTATTCTTAAATAGCTTTACCTTGTGCTTTAGCACAAATGCCCTTGAAAAATCCTCCTCAACAGGTATGCACACTCTGGCATGTGCCATTCCATCCACTATAGTCTCTACATCCTTATTCTTGAACCTCGGCACATAATCTGTCTGCTTCACAGTAAAACGCCAGTCCTTGTATATCCTGAAGCTTTTGTTCAGCCTGTCCAGATTTGAAATCCATACACTGCCATCTTCTCCTATTATGACTACCGTATCCTCATTAACCGGTGTGGAGATATCTCCCTTAGCCGTCCTCACTCCCATGCTGCAGCCCACAGGCAGTATGTCCTTTGCAATGATATATCCCATTGGAATCGGGCGTTTTTTATAATCCACTTTTTTGAAGCCGCTCGTATCAAAATCTTCTCCGTAAATTATCTTTGTATCGTTTAAATAATCAAAAAGACGCTCCTCCAAAAAAGATTTGATTGCTGAATCCGAAGGACGCTTGTGTGTGCCATCGCTGCTGTACTGAAACCTTGGTGTCACATCTTTTTCTTTGCAGTACACATTATAGCTGTCTATCAGCAGATCCATCGGAATAAATCCACCGGCCTTGTAATAATGTCCTCCGCCTGAGCCTATGCCCCTGCACACCTCCTGCGCCATTTCGCTTGCGCTCACCTCTTTTATGCAGCTTCTAAACGACAGCTTCACTCCATTCTTAATCACTGAAAACACCATACATATGTCAATAGCATCCACCTCCAGCACAAAATCGCTTATGATGCCGAGCACATTCGGGTCACATGCCCCTGCCTTTACGACCGCCAGACGATATTCCTCTATATAATCGCGCCCAAGCAATGCTGTTCCGGCTATGTCCAGCTCCTCAAGTGACATATTGGCATTTCGGAATTTGGCCACTATAGTGCTGTCAAAATCCGCCTCATCGCGCAGATCCCTATCAAGCGAATGTGTTATCTCGGTAAATTCTCCGGTGTCGGTGTAAAGTCCATAATACAGTGCTGTTGCCAGGTTTCGATTTATCTCTACGCCCTCCTCACGCAGCATATCCCACACAATTGTCGCACATGAGCCCATATAGCTCATGACACGGTTCATAGCCGGAAGCTCTCCCGATACTCTGTGGTGATCTATGACAGCTACATTTTCTGCCTTGAAAAATGTGACATTCCCACCACCGTACTGACAATCGACAGTCACAAGCAGCTGCGGATTGTCTAAAAAATCCACATGCTCTATCGGTATGCCAAGACTGTCTACCATAAGCACCAGATTGCTCTTGTGTATGATATTCCTGCCTCCGTATACAAGTCTGGGACTTTTTCCATTCATCCTCAGGTATTCATAGACTCCAAAGCCGCTTGCCAGTGCATCTGCGTCCGGATTATCATGACATTGCACAATTATGTTATCAAATTGTAATAAATCACTTAGCTTCATTATTAACTCCCTGAATAGTTATATTAATTCATTTTATCATATGTGTATTTATGGCTGCTTCAGACCATCCCATTATTTCAGGTACGGAAACAGCAGCGAGCTTCTGTCCTTCTCGTCAAACATCGAATTGTACTGCAGGATATTGTATGCCTTTATCCATTTTGCCTCGTCTCCTGTTGCGTCGTCCACATGCATAAAGCACTCATTCTTTTTCGAATAATAGCCCCTTGAATTTATCGCCGGAATCTTCTCCATCAGCTCCGCGAGAAACCGGTTGTATGCCGGCAGATCTATGTTGGCTCTCTCAAGCGTCAGTGTGGACAGGTAGTTGAGGCTCGTCACATCAACTTTCTGTGCATCCGTCTCGTAATTGGTCCATATGAAAAACGGCACCTTGTACAGATTCTCAAGCTCCTGCTCTGTAAGTCCGGAATTGCCCTTGCCATTTAAAAGCTTGATAAAATCATTGCATAATCCCGGCTGGTGGTCTCCAAAAAACACAATCTCTACCGGATCATCCACACCCTTAAAGTATGTGATGAGATTTTCGAGTGCCTTGTCACTCTCATTCAAAAGTGACAGATACTGGTTCGCATCAGTGTATGACGCTCCAACCTTGTAAACCTCCTGATTGAAGTTGTCATATCTCTCACCGTAGCCACCGTGGTTTTGCATCGTAACACCCATGATGTAAAGCTTCTCGTCATCGCTCTTTTTCTCGTAGCGGTCAATAATCTTATCATAGAGCTCCTGGTCAGTGATATATTCCCTGAGTATCTTTGTCTGGTCAAAATCATCTATAAAGTAAGTCTCATCATAGCCCAGATGCGGATAAATCTTGTTCCTGCTCCAGCCTGTCGCATAGTACGGATGCATCGCAACCGTCGTATAGCCGATATTTTTCAGGTTTGAGACTATGGATGTCGGGTCATCATTTATATACTGCTGATAAACCACCGAGCCATCCGGCAGAAATGCCATCGAGTTTCCTGTCTCAAATTCCCACTCAGAGTTTGGCGTCTTCGCACCGTACACGGACGAAAGAGCATAGCCTTTAAGCGTATTTTCACTCAGAGAATCCATAAACGGTGTGACCTGCGTGTTGGTCTCAAAATCTCCCACCACCGACAAATCCGCAAACGACTCATTCATTATGACAATAATCGTCGGATTTTTCGCATCAGACTGCGAATATGAGTTGTCCGTTTCCTTGAAATTGTCTGCTATCTTGTCAACTGCTGCCTTGCTGTAGCCATCAGGTGCCTTCACAAAGCTGTCCCTTATGCCGAGCACAAAGTTCAGCAGATAGCCGTTTCTGTACGTGCCCTTTTTCTCCCAGGTCTCAGTGTTCAGTGACATGGAATTCATGATGACATACAGCACACATATTATTGTGAGAAGAATCGAAATAATCCGCATATGGATAGCCGACTCGAACTGCACTTCTATGCGCCTTACCAGCATGATATACAGAACAGCCGCCAGAATCACATACAAAAACTTGTAGTCTATCACGAATTTGTATTTTGTCACAACGGAAAGTCCCGTTCCCGCTGACTTCAAATCCGCATATGTGAACTCATTGCCACGGAATTCATAGACAAAATAATCTATAAATCCAAATGCGAGAATGGCAATTGATGCTATGGTACATGTCAGCCTCGTGTTGTTTGTGATAAAAAGTATCACCAGATATATAGCTAGCGCCATAACCATATTCACCACGCATACCATATCGGTGGTTTTCACAAAATCCTCATCCGTCAGCAGCACATACTGCACCGAAAAAACAGATAGTATCGCTCCGATGACAAGCAGTATCGCAGCCCAAAGCCACGACAGCTTCACCGGAAGCTCAAGCTTCACATTTACAAGCCCAAAATATGCTGCCGCAAACAAAAGAATCACCCACCAGCTTGCCGATGTAAAGTAACCCACCAGCGTGGCCGCTGCTGCTGCAATTCCAAAATGTATGTTGTTTTGTTTTGTTATCTCAAATTTGATGCTCATTTCTGCCTCTTAATATCGCCTCTTGATGTTGCCTCTTAATATTGCGATTTGATTTTAAAATATATTTCCTAATTAGCAAAGAAGTCCTTGATTTGACCGTATATAATGTGCATCAAATTTGTCCTCGCCTCAACACTTGCCCACGCAATATGCGGTGTGATAATCAGCTTGTTTGAATCCTTTATCGCACGGAGCGGATTGTCCTCACTCATAGGCTCCTGCGCCAGCACATCAAGACCTGCCGCCGCAAGCTCTCCATCCATAAGTGCCTGTGCCAGATCTGCCTCATTCACTATCGGTCCTCTGCCAAGATTTAAAAATATCGCAGACTTTTTCATCTTTTCAAACGCAGACTTGTCCACCAAACCAAGTGTGTCATCTGTGAGCGGTGCATGCACCGACACTATATCAGATGCAGCCAGCAGCGTATCAAAATCCACTCTCTCATAGCCCGGCTGCGAATTTCTTCCTGAGGTAGAATAATAAACCACATGACAGCCAAAAGCCTTTGCGATATCAGCCACGCGCCTTCCGATATTTCCAAGCCCCACGATGCCCCAGGTCATACCGCTAATCTGGTGAAACACATTGGAAAAATGCGTAAACGATGTATCACCCACATATTTCTCATTCTTCACATAGTCATCATAATATCGCAGCTTCTCAAGCAGGTAAAATAACAGTGCAAACGTATGCTGCGCCACGGTCTCCGTAGAATAGCCTGCGACATTTCTCCACTCAATGCCTCTCTTTTCCAGATATTCCTTATCCAGATTGTTGGTGCCTGTCGCAGTCACACATACGAGCTTTAAATTTTTTGCCTGTCCTATAGATTTTTCATTTACCTCAACCTTATTTAAAACAATCACATCAGCATCTCTTGTGCGCTCCGCTGCTTCCTCGGTTGTCGAAAAATCATATTTGACAACCTCTCCAAGCTTGTCATATTCGGAAAGGTCGATGTCGTCACCAATTGTTTTTGAATCTAAAAATACTATTTTCATGGTTTGTTTCCTCTGTGATATATATTTATTCGCTTTTTTTGGGGGACTTCGCACCTGCAGGCTGTGAGGGTGCGCCGGCATATGGTATATTCCTCAGAAATATATGAAGTCAGCCACAAAATGTGTCCAGATAGTCTGTTTTATCAATCTACTTTCTATCGTTACCGAGGTTTAATGGAACCTTGTGGCAGTTCATATATTTCTTCTGAACACACCATATGCCAGCGGTAATGCAGGTTTGCGTGTGCGAAGTCGTCTCAATAATTATCTGTATTTATCAATGTATTTCATACATATAAATGTACATATAAATATACACATAAATATATACATAAATATATACATAAATATACACATAAATATATATACCACATTTCGGGAAATAAAACCACTGTATCAGTGTTTGATTAAACAAAGCTTAAGAAAGCCCACCATATTAATGATAAATTTCATCAATATGGCGGGCTTTAACTATTCTGTATCTCTTTTATCTCACAGAAAATTTGTAATCTGTCTCTGTGTGATATGTATCGCCTGCCTTTGTAACAGGTGTACTGAAATTGGTCTCATTTATTGAGTTTGGATAGAACTGTGTCTCGAGGCAGAATGCATCGCGGTTATTGTATTTGACTCCGCCCTTGCCTTCCTGTCCCACGATAAAGTTGGCTGTATAAAGCTGGATTCCGACACAGTCGGTATATACCTCCATCTGTATGCCACTCTCAGGTGAGTATGCTGTTGCAACCTTTTCTACTCCCGGAGCTGTCTTGTCTATTGCAAAATTGTGGTCATATCCGCTTCCATAATGAAGCTGTGTATCATTTGCCTCAATATCTCTTCCGATTGGCTTAGCCTCTGTAAAATCAAATGGTGTACCCTCAACCGGTGCAATCTCACCTGTAGGAATAGCCTTTGAATCCTTTACAGGTGTGTAATGCTCAGCATTTATCTGTAATGTGTGAGTGTATACACTTCCTGAAGCATGACCGTTCAGATTGAAATAGCTGTGGTTTGTCATATTGAAGGTAGTTGTCTTATCTGCCTTTGCATTGTATGTAATAGCAAGTGCATTTTCCCCTGTCACCTTAAAGGTCACATCAATCACAGCATTTCCCGGGAAGCCCTGCTCCAAATCTGCATCCTCAATCTCAAATGTAATCTCATCGTCCTTCTGCTCCTTAACAGTCCAGAAACGCTTAGACACACCATTTGAGCCGCTGTGAAGATTGTTCTCATTGTCATTAGCCTCAAGCTTGTATTCCACTCCATCAATATTAATCTTTGCATCAGAAATCCTGTTCGCATATCTGCCGACAGTAGCGCCAAAATAGCTGTACTCCTTCTCATATGACTTCACATCATCATAACCGAGAATAACATCTCTCTCATTGCCGTCCCTGTCCTTTACAAAAATAGACACAACAGTAGCGCCATAGTCCGTCAAAAGTACTCTCAATCCACCGGCATTACTGATTTCGTAAAGCGATGCCTCCACTCCTTTTGATGTTGTACCGAAAGCTTTTTTGCTCATGCCCCATATCCTCCTTTTGTTACATTATGTTTGTTTCATTTTGTTGTAACTTTATGCTTGTTACATTTTGTTTTATTACATTATGCTTTTTACATTTTGTTTTGTTGCTCTTTGCTTTATTGCATTCCGATTGCATAATTGCGTTTTCTTATTCTACGCATTCTTTTATATTTTACTTCTTTTGAGCGCATAAGTAAACTTTTTCGTGCAAATATCCGATAAAATATTTATAACAACCATATACGTGTGATTATACGTTCAAAATAAACCCTAAAATCATAGTTATAATGTAATTATTTTAAACATTAATATTTAAAAATATAAAGAGGATTACCATGAGTACACGAGTAAGTTCAGCAACAAATCTTTCAGCAACATATTTTATGAGAAATTTTTATTCAAACAACCGCGATGCCATGAAAGCATCCAAGCGCAAAGAATATAGTATTACAGAGCTCGCTTACGATGATTCAACCGCCCTGCACCGCGCAGCAAAAAAATTAAAGAACTACAAGTATTCAGACGACGAAAATACGGATAACATCCGCGGAACAGTCATGGCTCTTGTTGACACATACAACAATTCCATTGATTCCGCCACCAACAGCAGTTCAAGCTCCATGAAGCGCTATGCCAAACAGCTCAAAAAGCTGGCAAGCAAATACAGCGACGAGCTTGAGGACATTGGCATCACAATAAACAAAGACGGTACCCTGAAAGCAAATGAGGAGCTGGTCAAAAAAGCCGATGCAGACACTCTTAATTCTCTGTTTGGAAAGGACAATGACTTCACAAGCAGTCTCTATCGTGTCTCACGCCAAATGAGCAGCTCTTCATATGATGATTACTACACATCACTGCTAGCCGGAAGCAATATAAATCTGACAGTGTAAATCTAAAGCTGTAAAACTAGCGGTGTAAATCTAACGATGTAAATCTAACGATGTAATTTTAACTGTAAATTTTAACCGAGTAAAAGAATAATAGATATTAAATGTATGGCTGTCTTTTTCATAAAATAAAGCAAAAAAAAGACAGCCATCGTTCTGCTGTCTTTTAGGAGAAGGTATTTTACTATGGGGATAGTAAAAAATATATAATGTATTGGGGGGTTTTTACAGTTATTATAGTATCACCTTGACATCTGAAAGTGTTAACAAACATGCACAAATTTTCAATTGATTTTTGTGCAGTTTTACTATTTTTTAGAGACTATGAAGAAAAGTCTGTAAATAATAATCTTCTATGATAATGATTGAGCTG
>OIYY01000169.1_pt1 | contig 51049 bp, 32 predicted proteins | sample 1588341 | NCBI WGS metagenome assembly OIYY01 (sample SAMN03283287) | human gut metagenome | biome: human-associated habitat; material: feces | host: Homo sapiens | place: Peru | collected 2012
AAATATTAAATTACCAAAATCCCTTGGTTTACAACATAGAAGAACCGTCCCTTTGGTTTCATCGGTAATAAACCATAAACCAAAAGAACCGTCCCTTTGGTTTGCGTAATTGTGCATTGGGTATAATTATTGGGGAATTTTTATCAAAATGATATAAAAATTCAGTAAAAATTGTGCAAAGTGTAAAATAATTCACTATATTTGCGAAAAGAATAGATTATTCCATCTTTATATAGTATATAGTATAGAATATTCCATCTTTATAGAATAGACAGAGAGATTCTATCCAACATAATTTTTTATCACATTTAAAAAAACAGTGCTTATGAAAAAGTGTACATTGTTCGTTGCCGCTATGGTATTGTTTGCAGCGGCGAGTTGGGCAGGTGGTTTACGCCTTGCCGGAGTGGTTCAAAATCAAGTGCCAATCAAGAAACAGTGCTCTTTGAGCCAGCGTATAGCCCAGTCGGGCGAAGGAGTGTTGGCTCTGAAAAAAGCGGCAAAACCTATGGCAGATGTGGGTACGGTGATTTCCGACGCGCCCGCAGGCACAGTTTACGAGAATATGTATGTCAATTCCGAGGCTTACGGCTTGGGCTGGGGCGATGCCTACTATCAGAAAGTGGATGGCGGCATTGGCGGCGTGGATGTGGCTAACGATGGCTTCATCTATGTGCAAGCGCCCATCTCACAGGCTTATATTTGGGGATTGGGCAGTCCGTGGATTAAATGTGAAAAGAAAGAGGGCGATGTGATAGTGATGCACTTGCCACAACTCTACTGCATCGACGCAGGCGACCCATATTACGTACAGCGCCTTGTGCCAAGTGCCGACGGCAAGACTTTTGTGGTGGATTCCACCTCGCAAGATGTGAAATTCACTTGGAAGGACAATAAACTCACCCAAGTTGACGATTGCCTCGTGGGATTGTGCGACGCAACTGGCGAATGGTTCTATATGGGCGACTTCAATATTCAATACACCATCAACCCCGACAAGCCTATCGTGAAGCCAGAGGGCTTGACCAAGGCCACTTACAAGATGGAATACAAATCAGATGCGAAAGACTTGACAGCTGAAGAGTTTGTGATGGTGAACGTGTTTAACGCCGACGGCAAGGTGTATGTGGATCACATGGAGAAGGAATTGCCCGACGCAGTGATGTGTGGCACAGTATCTGCCGACGGCAAATCGGTAGAGGTGCCAGCAAAGCAATATCTGGGCGTCGACTTGGAATATAACGCTCACGTTTATGTGCTCACTGGCAATGCGAAAATCGACGGTGCCGACACCGAAAAGCCATTCTTCAACTACGACAAGACTGCCTCTATCAAACTCACACGCGATGCATCAGGCAAGATGGCTGCCGAATATCCTGCATCACTGGTGGTGAACTGCGGCCGTGAGAACCTTTACATCATCAGCGACTATGTGGCTCCACGCTTCGTGTCGCAAGAAGACAAGGCAATGACTCCAGCCGACCCAGTGTTCACAGCCGACGACATTCGCCCATCAACCAATTTCGACCTTGTGAAGTTTGTGATTCCTGTTAAGGATGTTGATGGCAACGACCTTAACGCGAATGAGCTATATTATAATGTGTATTACAACGATGCTCCTTACGTGTTCACCCCAGAGGTGTTCAAGGGCCTGACTGCACCGATGACCGACATTCCTTACGCATTCTCCGACACTGAATTCGACATCTATCCTTCAGGAGGCAAGCACACCATCTACTTCTACGACAAGAACTACACCAAACTCGGTGTGCAGAGCATCTATCGTGGCGGTGGCGAAGAGCGTCGCAGCAATGTGGTGTGGGTGAATCGTCCAGTGACTGGTATCGACGATGTGAATGCCGACATGCGCGAAGTGAAGAGCGTAATCTACTACAACGTGGCAGGTCAGCAAATCGCTGAGCCCGCTTCTGGCGTGTGCATCAAGCGCATTCAGTATGCCGATGGCACCGTGAAGGCAGAAAAGGTGATTAAATAAGTCCGTCCCAATACGAGAAAACGTGATTTTCTCACCCAGCGAGGCTCGCTCCCCAAAAGCGAGCCTCGCTTTTTTTAGAAATTAGAAATTAGAAGTTAGAAATTAGAGGTTAGAGAGAAATTAGAAGTTAGAGAGAAATTAGAGGTGAGGGGGGTGGAAAAGGATGATTTTCTTGTTTTTGTGATTTGTGTGAAATTATGTGGTGGGATATGGGTGGCGTTGAGAAAAAATGAATTAACTTTGTAGAGAAAATTTTTAGTAACTTTTTTTAATATAACTTTTTATGGAGAAAAAGCTGACTAAAGTGCTTGTTTTAGGTTCCGGAGCACTCAAAATCGGCCAAGCAGGTGAATTTGACTATTCAGGTTCTCAGGCATTGAAAGCCCTTCGTGAAGAAGGTGTTAGTTCGGTATTGGTCAACCCCAACATCGCTACAATTCAAACCTCTGAAGGCATTGCCGACAAGGTGTACTTCCTGCCGGTGAACACTCACTTTGTGACTGAAATCATCAAGAAGGAGCGCCCTGATGGCATCTTGCTCGCGTTTGGTGGTCAAACCGCACTCAACTGCGGCACCGAGCTGTTTCAAAAGGGTATTCTCAAGGAGTATGGTGTGAAGGTGCTTGGCACCTCGGTTGAGGCGATTATGGACACCGAAGACCGCGACCTCTTTGTGAAGCGATTGAACGAGATTGGTTTGAAAACCCCAATTAGCGAGGCTGTGGAATCGATGGAGGCGGCTCTTGAGGCTGCTCGCCACATCGGTTATCCTGTGATGATTCGCTCTGCGTATGCTTTAGGCGGCTTGGGCTCTGGTATATGTCAAGATGAAAAGAAGTTTATTGAAATAGCAGAAAGTGCCTTCACTTTCGCTCCACAGGTGCTTGTGGAAGAATCGTTGAAGGGCTGGAAGGAAATTGAGTTTGAGGTGATTCGTGATGCCAACGACCACTGCTTCACCGTGGCAAGTATGGAAAACTTCGACCCACTGGGCATTCACACTGGAGAATCGATTGTGGTGGCTCCTACTTGCTCGCTCAGCGAAGATCAGGTGAAGATGCTGCAAGAAATCAGCGTGAAGTGTGTGCGCCACCTGGGCATCGTGGGCGAATGTAACATTCAGTTTGCATTCAACGCCGACACCAACGACTACCGCATCATCGAGGTGAACGCTCGCTTGAGCCGCAGTTCTGCGCTGGCTTCAAAGGCCACCGGCTATCCACTGGCATTCGTGGCTGCAAAAATCGCTTTGGGCTACACTCTCGACCAAATCGGTGAAATGGGCACCCCCAATTCGGCATACGTGGCTCCACAACTCGACTATCTGATTTGCAAGATTCCACGCTGGGACTTGACCAAGTTTGCAGGCGTGAGCCGCCGCATCGGCTCAAGCATGAAGTCGGTGGGCGAAATCATGTCGATTGGCCGCACATTTGAAGAAATCATTCAGAAGGGTTTGCGTATGATAGGTCAGGGTATGCACGGCTTCGTGGGCAATGAGCACGTGGAGTTTGACAACCTCGACGATGAATTGGCAAACCCTACCGATATGCGTACCTTCGCCATTGCGCAAGCGCTGGAGAAAGGCTACACCATCGACCGCCTGTTTGAACTTACCAAGATTGATAAGTGGTTCCTTCAGCGCCTCAAAAACATCGTTGACTACAAGCAAAAGCTCTGTGGCTACAACTCGCTTGAGGAAATTCCTGCCGACGTGATGCGTCAGGCGAAAATACTCGGCTTCAGCGACTTCCAGATTGCCCGCTTCGTGCTCAAACCCGAAGGCAATATGGAGAAGGAAAACCTTGCCGTGCGCGCTTACCGCAAGAAACTCGGCATTCTCCCTGCTGTGAAGCGTATCAACACCGTGGCAAGTGAGCACCCCGACCTCACCAACTATCTGTATATGACCTACAGTGCGGAAGGCTACGATGTGAACTACTATAAGAATGAGAAATCGGTTGTGGTACTCGGTTCTGGTGCTTATCGCATCGGTAGCTCGGTGGAATTTGACTGGTGCTCTGTGAACGCAATCCAGACCGCCCGCAAACTCGGTTACAAGAGTATCATGATTAACTATAACCCCGAAACAGTATCCACCGACTACGATATGTGCGACCGCCTCTACTTCGATGAGTTGTCGTTTGAGCGTGTGCTCGACGTTATTGACCTCGAAAGTCCACGCGGTGTGATTGTGTCGGTAGGTGGTCAGATTCCTAACAATTTGGCAATGAAACTCCATCGCCAAAGCGTGCCCATCCTTGGCACATCGCCAGTATCAATCGACCGTGCGGAAAACCGCAACAAATTCTCCGCTATGCTCGACCAATTGGGCATCGACCAGCCAAAGTGGAGCGCACTCACCAGCATGGAAGATGTGCAGGAATTTGTTGACAAGGTAGGCTTCCCTGTGCTCGTGCGTCCATCGTATGTGCTTTCGGGCGCGGCGATGAATGTGTGCTACGACGAGGAAGAACTGCATCGCTTCTTGCGGTTGGCAAGCGAGGTGAGCAAAGATTACCCAGTGGTGATTTCGCAATTCATGACCGAAACCAAGGAAATTGAGTTCGATGCAGTGGCTGACCACGGCGAAGTGGTGGAATACGCTATCAGCGAGCATGTGGAATTTGCCGGCGTTCACTCTGGCGATGCCACTATGGTGTTCCCTGCACAGCAAATCTACTTCTCCACCGCACGCCAGATCAAGAAAATCAGCCGTGCCATTGCCAAGGAACTCAACATCAGCGGTCCATTCAATATCCAATATCTGGCTAAGGGCCGTGAAGTGAAGGTGATTGAATGTAACTTGCGTGCATCACGCAGCTTCCCATTCGTGAGCAAGGTGCTGAAGCGCAACTTTATCGAAACCGCCACCCGAATCATGCTCGATGCGTCTTACACTCGCCCCGACAAGAGCGCGTTTGACATCGACCGCATCGGTGTGAAGGCTTCGCAATTCAGTTTCGCACGCCTTCAGAACGCCGACCCAGTGCTTGGCGTGGATATGTCGTCGACTGGTGAAGTGGGTTGCTTGGGCGACGATTACGACGAAGCATTGCTCAACGCGCTCATTGCTACTGGCTACACCATTCCACAGAAGAGTGTGCTCATCTCCAGCGGTGAGGCTCGTTCAAAGGTGGATTTGCTCGATGCCAGCCTTTTGCTCCAGAAGTGCGGCTACGAAATCTACGGCACCGAAGGCACCGCCAAATTCTTGAACGAAAACGGTGTGAAGGCTCACAAAGTGAGCTGGCCTGATGAAGATGCCCACGACAATGTGATGAACATGATTGGCGAACACAAGTTTGAACTGATTGTGAACATTCCAAAGAACCACTCGAAGCGTGAGCTCACCAACGGCTACCGCATTCGCCGTGGCGCTATCGACCACAATATCCCATTGATTACCAACGTGCGATTGGCTAAGGCGTTTATCCACGCATTCTGCTCATTGAAACTCTCCGACATTAAAATCAAGAGCTGGCAGGAATACGACGAGAAATAATCGCTAACCAATGGCGTGAAGATATTTGCAAAATCCTGGGTAACTTTTTGTTGCTCAGGATTTTTTTTACTATTTTTGCTAAAACTAATTAAAACTAATGATGATGAAGGCTAATATTTTACAAAAGGGTTTGATGCTCGTGAGTGCGCTCACGTTGAGTTTTTCAATCGCTCACGCCACCGACTGGCTTGAGAAAGGTGGAGTGGGGAAGCAAGACCCAAGTGAACCATCGCTACAGATGCCGCTGAGTTTTGAGGCAGGCTACACCCAGTTTCTCGACGATTGCGAGGACGCTGACAACAAGATAGTTACGCCAGTGAGTTGTGGTGTGTATGGCATCAGCGCCAATGGCACCGTTTACACGCTTCGCTACATCGATGGTGGTACCATCGGCGGGAAAAATGCGTGGAGGGTGGCAGACTTCACCCGAATCCCCCGTATGGAGAAAGAGGGGCTGATTATGTATAAGAACGACAACACTCAGCAACTCTACCTCATCACGCCTACTGGCGCGGTGGAGGCATTGCCCAAGAAATATGTGAATGCCACCAACTTTGTTGACGGCATTGCCGCCGTGGCTACTGCCACTTCGGGCTATGCGTTGACTTGGACTTTCATCGACCGTAGTTTGAAGCCATTTGCCCCTGGTGTGGTGACACGGCCCATGCAGTTTGGCAAGAATCAATTCACCATTGCTCCGCTGCGTGGCAGTATGCGAGCCGTGTATGTGCCTGATGAGAGCGGTTACGATGGCAGTTGGGGATTCATGAACGGATTGGGAAAAATCGTGATTAAGCCACAGTTTAGGGAAGTGCGATCATTCTCCGACAGCATGGCTCTGGTGATTGAGAAAAACGACGATTTCTATTTCATTGATGTTACGGGGCGCAAATGCTTCGAGCCGAGGAAGGTGGACGAGAACATTTTTCCATCGTCGGTGAGCGACTACGATGGCGGTTTGTGCACCATCGCCCCAATGGGGATTGGCGACAATTTCTATGCGCGCTACTACACCACATCGGGCAAGTTGAGCGGTGTGGCACTGTGGGGATCCGCGCTCCATAACGGCAAGGGATATATGCGCTTCATCGACAAGGCTGAAAACGAAGAATTTCCTTCTGTCCTCATTATCCAGCCCAGCGTTGATGGCTACGACAGTACCAAAGGCATGAGAATAGATGCCGACCTACACACCGCAATGTGGGGCACACCGTGGTACGACGAGGCAGATGTGGCACACTTCTCCGAAACCCAAACCTCGGAAGTGGGTGTGGGTTCGCACTACTGCTTCCCATGGACGATTGGCGCTTTTAGCACCGACGGCTACGCCCCAGCCACTATCGTTTCGCCCAACGGCGATGTCACCTTCGAGGGCCTCATCGACCGCCAAGGCAAATTCCGCGTCATCTACAAAGTGTATTGATTTAGAAATCAGAAATATATCCTTTATATATCGGGTTCTTGCGCTTTTTATTTAAGCACTTAGAATAAGATTTGCTAAAGTTGAGATATTTGATTATATTTGTAGCACAAATTGTGTAGCACAATTTGTGCTACAATATTAAAATGCGCTATATGAACGTTTTAAGAAATCCATTTTTGATTTATGGTTATGAATCTCCAGCATATTTTTGCGGAAGAGAAAAGGAAACCGAGAAACTGGCCTCTGCTTTACGCAATGGCCGGAATGTGACTCTGATGAGTCCCCGACGAATGGGTAAAACAGGACTAATCAAAAATACATTCTACCGTATTCATTCAGAAATGCCTGAGGCGATTTGCCTGTATATGGATATTTACTCCACTACAAGTTTGCAGGAGTTTATTAAATTGTTTGGCTCTGTTGTGCTTGGAAATGGAGGAACCACTTCCCAGCGTTTTTTGGAAAAGGTACGCAGTTTTATCAAAAGTTGTAAAATGGTATTTTCGGCAAACCCTATCACTGGCGCTCCTGAAGTGTCGCTTGATTTCCAACCAAGCGAGTCTGAAGCCACATTGAAGGAAATATTTGATTATCTGGTGTATTCCGGTAAGGAGTATTTCATAGCGATTGATGAATTTCAGCAAATTGCTGAATACAACGACAGCAAAACCGTGGAAGGTCTGTTGCGTTCGTTTATTCAGTTTTGCCCAAATTTGCATTTTGTTTTTTCGGGGAGTAAAAGTCACTTGATGAGTGAAATATTCGACAAGCCTGGCCACCCATTCTATCGAAGCACCGAAAAAATGCACATTGGAGTACTGAATATGGATGAGTATTACCAGTTCGCCAAATCAAAAATGGAAACTAACGGTATAGTGCTTGGTCGTGATGCATTTGAAAAGATTTACAATCAGTTTTGTGGACACACTTGGTATATTCAATATATGCTTAATAAGATATACGAGTTCCGTCCTAAAAATGTGACGCAAGATGTAATCAATGTGTGCATTGTCGATATTGTGGAATCAAACAAGGAGGACTATCAACGAAGTTTCATATTGCTCACAAGTAATCAGCAGCAATTACTGCGAGCCATTGCCAAAGAGAAAAATGTGGAAAACATCAATGGTAATGAATTTATTAAAAAATATGGTCTAAAAGGCTCAAGCAGCATCAATAGAGCAATATCGGCACTCATAAATAAAGAATATGTGTACCGATATGCAGAGGGTTATCAAGTGTACGACCGCTTTATGCAGTTGTGGTTGGTTACGTTGCCTTAGTTGTTGCGGTATCGGGCGGCGGTTGACAATCTGATGAATTGGTCGCCGATTTCGCGGATGCAGTAGTGGCGCGCTCCGTAACTGTCGGTTCGGCGCAGATAGATTTCCAATCCGCTGTCGGTGCCGGCAATTACGGTCAGTTCAGGCCAGAAGAAATAACCGCCGTCGCCATCGTTCCACACCGAAGATGGGTTGCCGCCGTCGTCGTGGCCCCAGAAGTCGTAGGAGGAAATCAATTCGCCCTCGGCAAAGCACACGATTGACGCCAATGCGTTGAATGGGGTGTTTGCATTGCTGTTCGGGTGAAATATCACCACGAAGAATTGGCGCTCTGATTCGGGCACAGAGGCAAGCCAGTGCACCGATTTCACTTCACGGTTGAAGCGCTGCTTGATGGTTTTGATTATCCATTGTTGAGAGCAAGGCTGCTTCGCTTCGCCGAATTTCCAGCGGCTGAACTGGAGCGGATAGTGGGTGGTGAGCCACGAGTCTTTCACAATCACGGCGGTGGCCTCATTCGCCTTGTAGCCACGGAACATCTTTGCGCTGACCGATGGGTTGGTCAGGCGGTAAAGGAAATCGCCGTAGGAGTTTTTCCCTGTGAATTTCACATCGTTGATGTGCGGCTTAAACACCATCTTGGTGTAGGCCTCTGGATTCTTCACACGCGAGTCGACGATGCCCACAAACTCGTTTTTAGCATAGTTTTTCGGTTCCACGAATATGGGGCGTTCGCTAATGGTGATGTCGGTGGGAATGTTGGCGTATTCGCCGCACTCGTTCACCAGTTCGTGAATTTGCTTGTCGAAAAAGTTTTGTTTGCTGTAAGCCGGACCCTCAAACACCAAATTCAACACCTTATTCATTTCCGACTTGCTTGCCGGTTTGCCCTTCGCATTCACGAAAGTGGATTTGGGGGTGCCGTCCATGCCGTTGTAAACCGTTTGCTCCACAAAAGGCGCTTTAATCACCTTACCTTTGTGCATCACATAGATCTGACGCTCGGTCACGCCGGCATATTTACCAGTAGTCACGCTAATTTCGTTGCCACAAATAGCCACGTCATCATATTCCGCGTCCTTTAAAATCACCTTCAGTCCACCAGTTTTGGCTTGGGCATATAAAATGCCGTTTTTGCCGTCGTAGGTGCGCACCCATATTTCCCAAACGCCATCGGCATCGATGTCGAGCGGAATATACACATCGGGGTGGCAAGAATGTTGCGGAGCAAACTCGGCAAACTGCTTCTGTACGGTTGTGAGATTATGGAACAGTGCCGTCACAGCCTTGATGGCGGCAGGATTATCGCGCCATGCCCATGATTTAACTGGCATCAGGCAACAAAGAACGATTAAAAATGCGATTTTTCTCATAGTTCTATTCATTTTGAATTTTAGCAAAGTTAGACAATAAAATCCACACTTGCAATTCCCTCATTGTTTTCGCTAAACTTTTGCACCACACATATATAATATAAGGGTGGTGGTTTCGGAGTGAAAAAGGATGCTAAAAAGAATGATTTTTTGGTTAAAAACTTTGCGTTTTTCGGGAATGTTTACTAAATTAGTAGCCGAGAGCAGCATGGTGCTGCTGTCAAAAAAATTAGAACTATGAAAATCAACCAGTTTTTGCAATATCTTCGCTACGAGCGAAACCTTTCGCCCCTCACGGTGAAAGCCTACGGCGACGATTTGCATCAACTTGCGGATTTTCTGACGCACGGCAAGGCTGAGTTTCACCACAGCAACGTCACCCCCTCCGACCTTCGTGCCTGGATGGTGAGCCTTTCGGGGCAAGGCGACGGTGCTCGCACGGTGAGGCGAAAGATGCAAGCCGCAAGAGCCTTCTACAAATGGCTGCTGAAAATAGGGGAGGTGGCGCAAAACCCCGCCGCCGACATCGAACTGGCGAAACTGCCGCACCGGCTGCCCCAGTTTGTGCGAGAGGAAGGGCTCGACCACTTGCTCGACGCTCCGCTCCCCGACGATGCCGACTTTGTGGAGGTGCGAAACCGGCTGATAGTGGCGATTCTCTATGGCACAGGCATTCGCAGGGCAGAACTCATCGGGCTGCTCGACCGTAATGTTGACACGGTGCAGTGCCAGATGAAGGTGCACGGCAAGCGCGACAAAGACCGCATCGTGCCGTTCGGTGGTGAACTGAAGCATCTCATTGAGCGATACCGGGGGCTCCGCGCCGAAGTGCAGAAGGCTGGGGTGGGAGAGTTGCTTCTCACCGAGAAAGGCAAGCCGATGTATCCCTCGCTGGTTTACAAGGTGGTGCACGACAGTCTCGACGAAGCCGGCGTGAAGGGAAAGAAAAGCCCCCATGTGCTTCGCCACAGTTTTGCGAGTGCGATGCTCAACCATGGCGCAGAGATCAACAGCGTGAAAGAGATACTCGGTCACGAATCGCTCGCCGCCACACAAGTATACACGCATATCACATTCAGTGAACTGAAAACTAATTATAAACTCGCCCATCCAAGGGCCCTAAAAAAAGGAGGGTAATATGGAAATCAAAATTAAATCCATCCATTTCGATGCAACTGAAAAACTCGAACAATTCATCACTAAGAAAGTGGAAAAGCTCGTAAAGCACTACGAAGAAATAGCACTCGTAGAGGTGACTTTGAAAGTTGTGAAGCCCGAAACAGCTATGAATAAGGAAGCAGGTATCAAACTTGTAGTGCCACAGCGTGGCGATTTGTTTGCAGGCAAAGTGGCCGACACTTTTGAAGAAGCAGTCGATCTCGTAGTTGATGCCCTGAAAAAGCAACTCGAAAAACTTGATAAGGGGAAATAAATCTCACGATATTTTCCACGATAAGTGATAAAACTGCCGCTGGTTCAGCCGTAACGTGCCGAGCCGGCGGCTTTTTTTGCGCCGTGTGGGGCTTTGGGGCGGTGGAAAATCTGGATAAAGGAGCACTCGGAGCGGCTCGGAGCACTCGGATGACTATAACTTCGTGCTTCGGCTTTTCTGATTTCTAGCCTCTAACCTCTAACCTCTAACCTCTAACCTCTAACCTCTAACCTCTAACCTCTAATTTCTAATTTCTATTATCTAACTTCTGCCTTCTGGCATCTGGAAAACGTGGTTTTGGGGCGAAAAAGGGGGAGAGATGGCGTGAAATGATTTTTTTTTTGAAAAAAAACGGCAAAAAAGCTGGGAAATATTTGGTGTTTTAAAAAAAGTTCGTACCTTTGCACTCGCTTGAAACAAGCAACTGCTGCTTCGACAAGCAAACGCCTCTTTAGCTCAGTTGGCCAGAGCACGTGATTTGTAATCTCGGGGTCGTTGGTTCGAATCCGACAAGAGGCTCAAAATTTTGGGTAGGTAGGTAAGTGGTTAAAACGGGCAGACTGTAAATCTGTTGCCTCACGGCTTCGGCAGTTCGAATCTGTCCCTGCCCACAATAAAATTTGCGGAAGTAGCTCAGTTGATAGAGCATCAGCCTTCCAAGCTGAGGGTCGCGAGTTTGAGCCTCGTCTTCCGCTCTAAATTTTACGTATTGCCTGTGTAGCTCAGGGGTAGAGCACTTCCTTGGTAAGGAAGAGGTCGCGGGTTCAAATCCCGCCACCGGCTCCAATTAACGACAATGGCGAAGCTTCGCCTCTCGGTGGAAAACTGTGCACCTGGGGGTGGAGTGGAGTACATAAAAAGCGTGAAGATTATTTAAACAAAAAATAAAAACAAAGTTATGGCAAAAGAAACATTCGTAAGAACCAAACCGCATGTAAACATCGGTACTATTGGTCACGTTGACCACGGTAAAACCACTCTTACCGCTGCTATCACCAAGGTGCTTGCAGAAAAAGGTCTCTCTGAAGCTCGTTCATTCGATTCTATCGATAACGCACCTGAAGAAAAGGAACGTGGTATCACTATCAACACTGCACACGTAGAATACGAAACTGCAAATCGTCACTACGCTCACGTTGACTGCCCAGGCCACGCCGACTACGTTAAGAACATGGTAACTGGTGCTGCTCAGATGGACGGTGCTATCGTAGTTATCGCTGCTACCGATGGTGTAATGCCACAGACTCGCGAACACATTCTTCTCGCTCGTCAGGTAAACGTTCCTCGTTTGGTTGTGTTCTTGAACAAGTGCGACTCTCCAGATGTTGACGATGAAATGATCGAACTCGTAGAAATGGACGTTCGTGACCTTCTCTCAGAATATGATTATGATGGCGAAAACACTCCTATCATCAAGGGTTCTGCACTCGGTGCATTGAACGGTGATGAAAAGTGGGTTAACTCAGTAGTTGAGTTGATGGACGCTGTTGACACTTGGATTCCACTTCCTCCACGTGATATCGACAAACCATTCTTGATGCCTATCGAAGACGTGTTCTCTATCACTGGTCGTGGTACTGTAGCAACTGGTCGTATTGAAACTGGTGTTGTTAAGGTTGGTGACGAAGTTCAAATCATGGGTCTTGGTGCAGACTTGAAGTCAGTTGTAACTGGCGTTGAAATGTTCCGTAAGATTCTTGAAGAAGGTGAAGCTGGTGATAACGTAGGTTTGCTCCTCCGTGGTATCGATAAGACCGCTATCAAGCGTGGTATGGTAATCTGCCACCCAGGTCTCGTTAAGCCTCACAGCGAATTCACTGCTGCTATCTACGTATTGAAGAAAGAAGAAGGTGGTCGTCACACTGCATTCCGCTCTAAATATCGCCCACAATTCTACATCCGTACACTCGACGTGACTGGTGAAATCACTCTTCCAGAAGGTGTAGAAATGGTAATGCCTGGTGATAACGTAGAAATCAAGGTTAAGCTCATCGAACCAGTAGCATGTGATGAAGGTCTTCGTTTCGCAATCCGTGAAGGTGGCCGCACAGTAGGTTCTGGTCAGATCACTAAGATTCTTGACTAATATCCATTAGGATACTAAAATAAAACAAAAGGCCTCGCTAATGAGGTGGGGCCTTTTTATACACGGGAATAGTTCAGTTGGTAGAACGACGGTCTCCAAAACCGTAGGTCGTGAGTTCGAGTCTTACTTCCCGTGCTAATTTTTGAAATAATATGGCAAAATTTAAATTACTTACGGATTTACAGGACAGCTACAACGAGCTTGTTTACAAGGTGTCCTGGCCCTCCAAGAAGGACCTTGCCAATAGCACAGTAATTGTTATGGTGGCTTCCATACTCATGGCAATTGTGATTTGGGCTATTGACGTGGTATTCGATTCAGTAATGAACTTGATCTACAGTCTCTAATGACTTCCTAACCTGCCGGTTCACTCAGCTTCTCCCTGAAATTGCCGGTGAGAGACTTACGATAAGGAAAATTACTTAATTCTATTCTCAACAACTAAAACTTTAGTAACAGATTTCGTTTACAATGGCTGAAGGAAACAAACAATGGTACGTTTTACGTGTAGTTTCGGGTAAAGAACTCAAGGTGAAGGAGGCTTTTGAAAAGGCTTGCTCCATTTATGACAATCTTAAAGAAAATCTCGAACAGGTGTTGGTTCCAACAGAAAAGGTGTATGTCACCAGAGCCGGAAAAAAGGTCTTGAAAGAAAAGGTGCTGTTTTCTGGCTATGTTTATGTAAAGGTGTCGTTTGCTGAGGGTGTTGAGGATATGATGGTCAACACTACCAATGTGGTGAATTTTGTGCGTGAACGCGAGGGTGGTAAAAAGCCTGAGCCAATTCCAGAGGCACAAATTGCACGCATGATTGGCGTGGCTGAAGCCGATTCTGCCGAGTCGGAAGACAACGTGCCAAACGATTTCATCGTGGGCGAGATTGTGAAGGTGACCTTTGGTCCTTTCAACGGTTTCTCTGGTGAGATTGAAGAGGTGAACCGCGAGCGTCGTAAACTGAAGGTTGCGGTTAAGGTGTTTGGTCGTCGCACTCCTGTGGAGTTGGACAATTCGCAAGTAGAGCGCGAATAGTTGCAAATTATGTTACGAGTTGCAGCTTTCGCACTTGTTTTTTAACACAATAAAAAAACAAAACAATTAAGAACAAATGGCTAAAGAAATTGCTGGACAGATCAAATTACAGATTAAAGGTGGAGCAGCAAACCCTTCACCACCAGTAGGCCCTGCTCTGGGTTCTAAGGGTATTAACATCATGGAGTTTTGCAAGCAATTCAACGCCCGTACCCAACAAAAGGCTGGTAAGGTGTTGCCTGTAGTAATCAATTACTACACCGACAAGAGTTTCGACTTCATTGTTAAGACATCTCCAGTGCCTGTTCAACTTCTCGACGCTGCTAAGGTGAAGAGCGGTTCTGGTGAGCCAAACCGTAAGAAAGTTGCTTCAGTTACTTGGGACCAGGTAAAGGAAATTGCAGAAGACAAGATGCCTGATTTGAACTGTTTTACTGTAGCCTCGGCGATGCGCATGGTCGCTGGTACAGCAAGAAGTATGGGTATTACAGTTAAGGGCGAATTCCCTGAAAACGTTTAAAAACTTCGATTGACAATGAGTAAACTTACAAAAAATCAAAAGATTGCCAAAGAGAAGATTGAAGCTGGGAAATCTTATACCCTTTCAGAAGCTGCTGCTTTGGTGAAAGAAGTTACTTTCACAAAGTTTGACGCTTCAGCTGATATCGACGTACGTCTTGGTGTAGATCCTCGTAAGGCCGACCAGAATATTCGTGGCGTGGTGTCACTGCCTCACGGTACTGGTAAGACCGTTCGCGTGTTGGTACTCTGTACCGCAGACAAGGAAGCCGAAGCTAAGGAAGCCGGTGCCGACTATGTAGGTCTTGACGAATACATCGAAAAGATCAAAGGTGGTTGGACCGATGTTGATGTGATTATCACTCAGCCTCAAAATATGGGTAAACTCGGTCCTCTGGGTCGTGTGCTTGGTCCTCGTGGCCTTATGCCTAACCCCAAGAGCGGTACTGTAACCCAAGACGTTGCTAAGGCTGTTAAAGAAGTAAAACAAGGTAAGATCGACTTTAAGGTTGATAAGAAAGGTATTGTACACACTTCAATTGGTAAGATTTCGTTTACAGCTGACCAAATCAAGGAAAATGCTCAGGCATTTATCAACACTTTGATTAAGCTTAAACCAAGCACTGCCAAGGGTACATATATCAAGAGCGTTTATCTTTCAAGCACCATGAGTCCTGGTATCAAAGTTGATACAAAATCAGTTGATGCTTAATTTTTAAAACAGAAGAAAAATGAAGAAGGAAGATAAAGCAGTATTGATTGAGAAGATCAAAGAAACACTTGCATCATACAGCTGCGTGTATTTGACCGAAACTACCGGTTTGAATTCAGAACGCACTACCGACTTGCGCCGTGCCGCTTTCAAGGCCGACGTGAAGATGCTGGTGGTTAAGAATACCTTGTTGAAGAAGGCTATGGAGGCATCTGATGTCGACTACAGTGGCCTTTATCCTGCACTGGTTGGAAACACCACGCTCATGTTGAGCAACACTGGTAACGCTCCAGCTAAACTTTTAAAAGATTTCCGTCAGAAGAAAGAGACTCAGCCAGCTTTGAAGGCAGCATTTGTTGAAGAGGCTGTGTATATGGGTCCAGAACAGCTCGATACCCTCGTGGCTATCAAGAGCAAGAACGAACTTATCGCCGACGTTGTGGCTCTGCTTCAATCTCCAGCGAAGAACGTTATCTCTGCTTTGCAGTCAGGTGGCAGCAAGCTCCACGGAATTCTCGAAACATTATCAAACAAAGAACAATAAAAAAAATAACAACATTTAAATCATACAAAAATGGCAGATTTGAAAGCTTTTGCAGAGCAACTTGTTAACCTTTCAGTTAAGGAAGTAAACGAACTCGCTCAAATCCTCAAAGAAGAATATGGTATTGAACCTGCTGCTGCTGCTGTAGCAGTTGCTGCTGGCCCAGCTGCTGCTGGTGCTGCTGCTGAAGAAGAAAAGTCATCTTTCGACGTAATTCTCAAGGCTCCAGGTGCTGAAAAGCTCAAAGTTATTAAGTTGGTTAAGGAACTTACTGGTCTCGGCTTGAAGGACGCTAAGGACCTCGTTGATGGTGCTCCTAAGCCTATCAAGGAAGGTTTGGCTAAGGACGAAGCTGAAGGTATCAAGAAGCACCTCGAAGAACTCGGAGCTGAAGTTGAACTTAAATAATATCGCCTGAATATCAGGTGTTTAGGTTAAGAATCCTCTTATTATGTCGATTCTTAACCTTTTTGTGTCATATTAAAATTTTGAGTTCACTTAATCTATTTTTCAATGTCAGTTTCCAAAAACCCACGAGTAAATTTTGCACGTGTCAAGAATCCCTATCCTTATCCTGACTTTCTTGAAGTGCAATTACAATCTTTCAGAGATTTTCTGCAATTAGATACACCAACTGAGAAGAGAAAAAACGAGGGACTCTATAAGGTGTTTTCGGAGAATTTCCCAATCGCGGACACCCGAAACAACTTTGTGCTGGAATTCCTTGACTACTACATCGACCCACCTCGCTACACTATCGACGAGTGCTTCGATCGTGGTCTCACATATTGTGTGCCTTTGAAGGCCAAACTCAAGCTCTATTGCACCGACCCCGACCATGAGGATTTCGCTACCGCGGTTCAAGACGTGTACCTCGGCACCATTCCTTACATGACCGACAAGGGTACGTTTATCATCAACGGGGCTGAGCGTGTGGTTGTTTCTCAGTTGCACCGTTCACCAGGTGTGTTCTTCGGACAGAGCACACACGCTAATGGTACAAAACTCTATTCGGCTCGCATCATCCCATTCCGTGGATCATGGATTGAATTTGCCACCGATATCAACAATGTGATGTACGCTTACATCGACCGTAAGAAGAAATTGCCCGTAACCACTTTGCTGCGTGCAATCGGTCTTGAATCAGATAACGACATCATCAAGATTTTCGGTCTGGCCGAAGAACTCAAAGTAAACAAAACAAACCTCAAGAAGGCTGTGGGCCGCAAGCTTGCTGCCCGCATCTTGAACTCATGGAACGAGGACTTCGTGGACGAAGACACCGGTGAAGTAGTTTCTATTGAGCGTAACGAAGTGCTTGTTGACCGCGATGAGATTTTGACAGAAGAAGTGGCTGCCAAGATTCTCGAAAGTGGCACAAGCGTGATTTTGCTTCACAAAGAGGATGTGAACACAAGTGATTACCAAATCATTTTCAACACCCTCAGCAAAGATACATGTAGCACCGAGAAGGAAGCTATCACCTACATCTACCGTCAGATGCGTAACGCTGACCCTGCCGACGATACTTCGGCTCGCGAATTGATTCAAAATCTTTTCTTCAGCGACAAGCGCTACGACCTCGGCGATGTGGGCCGTTTCCGTATCAACAAGAAGCTCGGCCTCGACACCGATCCTTCTGTGCGTGTGCTCACCAATGAAGACATCATCGAAATCATCAAGTATCTCATCGGCTTGATCAACAGCAAGACCGATGTGGATGATATCGACCACTTGAGCAACCGCCGCGTGCGCACTGTGGGCGAACAGCTCTACAACCAGTTCGGCGTGGGCTTGGCACGTATGGCTCGCACTATCCGCGAGCGTATGAACGTGCGCGACAACGAAGTGTTCACCCCAATGGATTTGATCAACGCGAAGACCATTTCTTCAGTGATCAACACATTCTTTGGTACCAACGCACTTTCGCAATTCATGGACCAGACCAACCCACTTGCGGAAATCACCCACAAGCGTCGTATGTCGGCACTCGGTCCTGGCGGTCTGTCGCGTGAGCGTGCAGGTTTCGAGGTTCGTGACGTGCACTACACTCACTATGGCCGTTTATGCCCAATCGAAACTCCTGAAGGTCCAAACATCGGTTTGATTTCTTCGCTCTGTATCTACGCAAAGATTAACAAACTCGGCTTTATCGAAACTCCTTACCGCAAGGTGGAAAATTCGAAGGTCGATATGAATAACGACGATATCGTTTATCTCACCGCCGAAAGCGAGGAGGGCAAGATTATCGCTCAGGGCAACGCGCCACTGACCGACGACGGCTCATTCGTTCGCAACAAGGTGAAGGCACGCTTGGAAGCCGACTTCCCAGTGGTGGCTCCCGACCAGGTGGAACTGATGGACGTGTCGCCTCAACAGATTGCATCGGTCGCTGCTGCGATGATTCCATTCCTCGAACACGACGATGCTAACCGTGCCTTGATGGGTGCCAACATGATGCGCCAGGCAGTGCCATTGCTGCGCAGCGAAGCTCCTATTGTGGGTACGGGTATTGAAAAGCGCCTCGCTTACGACAGCCGCACTCAAATTCAGGCTGCCGGTGCCGGCGTTATCGAATATGTGGATGCCGACGTTATCCGCATTCGCTACGACCAGACTGAAGAAGAAGCTTTCGTAAGCTTCGACGAGCCTGTAGTAGAATATCGCTTGCCTAAGTTCCGCAAGACCAACCAAAGCACCACCATCGACTTGCGTCCAATTTGTGAACGCGGTCAGAGAGTGGAAAAGGGCGACATCCTTACCGAAGGTTACTCTACCGAAAACGGCGAACTCGCTCTCGGTCGCAACCTGAAGGTGGCGTACATGCCTTGGAAGGGTTACAACTATGAGGATGCTATTGTGCTCAACGAGCGCGTGGTGCGTGAGGATATCCTCACCAGTGTGCACGTGGACGAATACACCCTCGAAGTGCGCGAAACCAAGCGTGGTATGGAAGAACTCACCAACGATATTCCTAACGTGAGCGAGGACGCTACCAAGGACCTCGACGAGCGTGGTATTATCCGTGTGGGTGCTCATATCCGCCCCGGCGATATTATGATTGGTAAAATCACCCCTAAGGGTGAGAGCGACCCAACTCCAGAAGAAAAACTGCTTCGTGCCATCTTCGGCGACAAGGCTGGCGACGTGAAGGATGCCTCATTGAAGGCCAACCCATCGTTGAAGGGCGTTGTCATCGGCACTCGTTTGTTCACTCGCGCCATGAAGAAGCGCACCCGCACCCGCGGTGGCGATCCTGAACTGGAAAAGATGGACCAAGAGTCGCAGGCAAAGCAAGATGAACTGAAGGCTCAGCTTATCGACAAGTTGCTCACACTCACCAAGGGCAAGACATCGGAAGGTGTAATGGACTATGTGGATACCGATATTATTCCTGCCGGAAGCCCATTCGCAAAATCAATGCTCGAAAGCCTCGACTATGAGTCGGTGAACTTGAGCAAGTGGACTGCCGACACTCACACCAACGACTTGATCCGTGCCTGCGTGATGAACTATCTGCGCAAGAGCAAGGGCATCGAAACCGAACTTCGCCGCAAGAAATTCGATTACCAAATCGGCGACGAGCTGCCATCAGGCATCATGCAGATGGCTAAGGTTTACGTGGCTAAGAAGCGTAAAATCGGTGTTGGTGATAAGATGGCAGGTCGTCACGGTAACAAGGGTATCGTGTCGCGCGTAGTTCGCCAGGAAGATATGCCATTCCTTGCCGACGGTACTCCAGTCGACTTGGTTTTGAACCCACTGGGTGTGCCTTCTCGTATGAACCTCGGTCAGATTTTCGAGGCAGTGCTCGGTTGGGCAGGCCGCGAGCTTGGTGTGAAATTCGCCACCCCAATCTTCAACGGTGCACAGCTTGAAGACCTCGACGCATGGACCGACAAGGCTGGTCTGCCACGAAGCGGTAGCACCCAGCTCTACGACGGTGCCACTGGCGAGCCATTCGACCAAAAGGCAACTGTGGGTGTGACCTACTTCTTGAAACTCGGCCACATGGTTGAAGACAAGATGCACGCCCGTTCGATTGGTCCTTACTCACTCATCACCCAGCAGCCACTTGGTGGTAAAGCCCAATTCGGTGGTCAGCGTTTCGGTGAAATGGAAGTTTGGGCAATCGAGGCCTTCGGTGCTTCTCACGTGCTGCAAGAAATCCTCACCGTCAAGAGTGACGATGTGGTGGGCCGCAGCAAGGCTTATGAAGCAATCGTCAAAGGTGATCCGATGCCAACCCCTGGTATTCCAGAGTCGCTCAATGTGCTCTTGCACGAATTGCGTGGCTTGTGCTTAAGTGTGAAACTTGATTAATAACGTCTCTCATAACATATCATCATAATGGCTTTTAGAAAAGACAATAAGATAAAGAGTAACTTTTCGAAGATTTCGATTAGCCTCGCTTCTCCTGATGAGATTCTGGAGAACTCATACGGTGAAGTGCTCAAGCCCGAGACCATCAACTACCGTACGTACAAGCCTGAGCGCGACGGTTTGTTCTGCGAGCGCATTTTCGGTCCTGTAAAGGACTATGAATGCCACTGCGGTAAATACAAGCGTATTCGCTACAAGGGTATCGTGTGCGACCGATGCGGTGTAGAGGTAACAGAGAAGAAAGTGCGTCGCGAACGCAGCGGCCACATCCAGCTCGTGGTGCCAGTGGCTCACATCTGGTATTTCCGCTCATTGCCCAACAAGATTGGTTATCTGCTTGGCGTGGCTACCAAGAAGCTCGATGCAGTTATCTACTATGAGCGTTACATTGTAATCAAGCCAGGTCAGGGCCTGGTATTGAATGATAAGGAAGTGCAAAAGCTCGATTTGCTCACAGAAGACGAATACTTGAGCATTCGCGCCAGCCTTCCAAAGGACAACGACCTCCTGGACGACGACGATCCTAACAAGTTCGTGGCTAAGATGGGTGCAGAGGCTGTTTACGACCTGCTCGTGGACCTCGACCTCGACTCACTCTCTTACCAACTCCGCGACCAGGCAGGTAAGGAAAACTCACAGCAACGCAAGACTGAGGCGCTCAAGCGCTTGCAGGTAGTGGAATCGTTCCGCGAAAGCAAGAACCTCAACCGCCCAGAATGGATGGTGCTGCGAGTGATTCCAGTGATTCCACCCGAATTGCGTCCACTCGTGCCACTCGATGGCGGCCGTTTCGCCACAAGTGACCTCAACGACCTCTATCGTCGTGTGATTATCCGTAACAACCGTCTGAAACGCCTTATCGAAATCAAGGCTCCTGAAGTGATTCTCCGCAACGAGAAGCGTATGCTTCAAGAAGCCGTCGACTCACTGCTCGACAACTCTCGCAAGAGCAGCGCTGTGAAGAGCGAGTCGAACCGCCCATTGAAGTCGCTCAGCGACAGCCTCAAGGGTAAGCAAGGTCGTTTCCGTCAGAACCTCCTCGGTAAGCGTGTCGACTATTCGGCACGTTCGGTAATCGTTGTAGGTCCTGAATTGAAGATGGGCGAATGTGGTATTCCAAAAGACATGGCGGCAGAGCTTTACAAGCCATTCATTATCCGCAAACTCATTGAGCGCGGCATTGTGAAGACTGTGAAGAGCGCCAAGAAGATTGTGGACCGCAAGGAACCAGTGGTTTGGGATATTCTCGAAAACGTGATGAAGGGCCACCCAGTGCTCCTCAACCGTGCACCAACACTGCACCGCCTCGGTATTCAGGCATTCCAGCCTAAGCTTATCGAAGGTAAGGCAATCCAGCTCCACCCACTCGCATGTACGGCGTTCAACGCCGACTTCGACGGCGACCAGATGGCTGTGCACTTGCCACTCGGCAACGAGGCAGTGGTGGAAGCTCAAATGCTCATGCTTGAGCCTCACAATATCCTCAACCCTGCTAACGGTGAGCCTATCACCGTTCCTTCACAGGATATGGTACTCGGTCTTTACTACATCACCAAGCTCCGCAAGGGCGACAAGGGTGAAGGCCTCGTATTCTATAGTGCTGAAGAAGCACAAATCGCCTTCAACGAAGGCAAGGTGTCGATGAACGCAATCGTGTCGATTCGTGTTGAAGAACCCGACGAAAATGGCAACCCTGTATCACGCATCGTGAAAGACACTTGCCTTGGTCGTGTGCTGTTCAACAACTTCGTGCCTTACGAAATGGGCTACATCAACGAACTCATCTCTAAGAAGAGCTTGAAGAAAATCATCACCGCGGTTATCCGCAAGTGTGGTGTGCCACGTTCGGCTAAGTTCCTCGACGATGTGAAGAACATGGGTTATTACATGGCGTTCAAGGGCGGTCTGTCGTTCAACCTCACCGACGTGCTCGTGCCTGCTGAAAAGGCCGACATCATTAAGGAAGGTGACGCACAAGTGGAAGAAGTGATGAACAACTACAACATGGGTTTCATCACCAACAACGAGCGTTACAACCAGGTGATCGACATTTGGACCAATGTGAACAACCGCCTTACCAAGCTCCTTATCGAGCAAATTTCTGCCGATAAGCAAGGCTTCAACTCTGTGTACATGATGCTCGACTCTGGTGCTCGTGGTTCGCGCGACCAGATCCGTCAGCTCTCCGGTATGCGTGGTTTGATGGCTAAGCCTCAGAAGTCGGGTGTGGAAGGTGGTCAACAAACCATCGAGAACCCAATTCTTGCTAACTTTAAGGAAGGCTTGAGCGTGCTTGAGTACTTTATCTCTACCCACGGTGCCCGTAAGGGTCTTGCCGATACCGCGTTGAAGACCGCCGATGCAGGTTACTTGACCCGTCGTCTGGTTGACGTGGCTCACGATGTGGTGATCACAGAACAAGACTGTGGCACACTCCGTGGCTTGATTTGCCGTGAAGTGAAGAAGAACGACAACGTGGTGGCATCTCTTGGCTCACGCATCTTGGGCCGTGTGTCGGTACACGACATCATCGACCCAACCACTAAGAACGTGATTGTGAAGAGCGGTGAGGAAATCAGCGACAAGGCTGCCGCCCTCATCAACGATCTTCCTATCGAATATGTGGAAATTCGCTCAGTGCTCACCTGTGAGGCTAAGCACGGCGTGTGCGCTAAGTGCTACGGCCGCAACCTTGCTACTCACCGCATGGTGCAGAAGGGTGAGGCTGTGGGTGTGATTGCCGCACAGTCAATCGGTGAACCTGGTACTCAGCTTACCCTCCGTACGTTCCACGTCGGTGGTGTGGCAAGCAATATCGCAGCCGTAAGTAACCTCGCTTCTAAGTACGATGGCCGTCTGGAAATCGACGAATTGCGTACAGTGAAGGATAAGGATGGCGTAGATGTAGTAATCGGCCGCATGGCAGAACTCAAGATTGTGGACCTGAACACCGACATGGTGCTCACCACCGCCAACATTCCTTACGGTTCGAAACTCTTCTTCCACTCAGGCGACACAGTGAAGAAAGGCGACATCATCAACACATGGGACCCTTTCAACGCCGTAATCGTGAGCGAAGTGAGTGGCACATTGAAGTTCAACAACCTCGTGGAAGGTGTTACCTACCGTGTGGAAGTTGACGAAACTTCAGGCAACAGCGAAAAGATTATCATCGAATCAAAGGACCGCACCAAGATTCCAGAAGCATTGTTTATCGATGAAAACGGTGAGGTGTCGAAGACCTATTCACTGCCTGTGGGCGCACACTTGATGTGCGACGAAGACGAAAAGTTGAGCGCAGGTGAAGTGTTCGTGAAGATTCCTCGTTCGTCAGGTGGTGGCGCAGGTGATATCACCGGTGGTCTGCCACGTGTGACCGAGCTCTTCGAGGCCCGCAACCCATCTAACCCAGCCGTGGTTAGCGAAATCGACGGTGTTGTGGAATTGGGCAAAATCAAGCGTGGTAACCGCGAAATCAAGGTCACCAGCCGCTTGGGCGAAGAAAAGAAGTATCTCGTGCCACTGTCAAAGCAGATTCTTGTGCAACAAGACGACTTTGTGCGTGCCGGTACTCCACTGTCAGATGGTGCAACCACTCCTTCCGACATTCTCCGCATCATGGGTCCAACAGCGGTTCAGGAATATATCGTGAACGAGGTGCAAGACGTGTACCGCTCACAAGGTGTGGGTATCAACGACAAGCACTTTGAGGTAATTGTGCGTCAGATGATGCGCAAGGTCACTATCCTCGAACCAGGCGACACTCGCTTCCTCGAACTCCAAATCGTCGATAAGCGCGACTTCATGGAAGAAAACGACCGCATCTGGGGCAAGAAGGTGGTAATCGACGCTGGCGACAGCCAAGAAGTGCAGAATGGTCAGATTATCACAGCGCGCAAGCTCCGTGACATCAACTCTGCCCTCAAGCGTCGCGACCTCAAGCAAGTGGCTGTGCGTGAAGCGTTGCCAGCAACTTCTGAACAGATTTTGCAAGGTATCACTCGCGCCGCACTCCAAACTTCAAGTTTCATGAGTGCCGCATCATTCCAGGAAACCACTAAGGTGATCAACGAGGCCGCTATCAAGGGTAAGGTTGACTACTTGGAAGGCATGAAAGAAAATGTGATCTGTGGTCACTTGATTCCTGCCGGTACTGGTATGCGTGAATTGCAGTCGATTATCGTTGGCGACAAGGAAGAAATGGCGCGCGCAGGTAGAACTACCGACGTGCTTGCTGAAGACCTCGCTGGTCAATCAGAGTTCCTCAAATAATGTGATATAGCGAAACACAAACTATTTCAATCCAAATAAGCAGCCGCTTGGAAGCCTCCCCGCTCCCAAGCGGCTTTTTTTACGCCCCTCACTCCTACGGAATCCTTCTCCCCACGGATTAGTGTGTGTTCTTTGCCACGGATTAGTGGGTGGGTGATTTTTAGCAACGAATTAGCACAAATTTTCACAAATTGAATTTTTTGTGTGTTGTGGGTGGGGAGGTGACATCCATATAATCCACTTAAAATCCGATTACGCCGATTTTTGATAGGTAATTGTAAATTGGAATTATTTTTTGTTTTTTTGATTATTTATTGATAAATTTGTGAGATTGGAGAATAATTCAAACAAAAATAGCTATGAAAAATAAATTTTTAATCACGCTGATAACATTACTCGCTTGCTTTTGCTCAGCAAAAGCCGATATTGCTGTAAATGAAAAGAATTTCCCAGATATGGGATTTCGCCGATGGATTCAAGCCAACATCAAGGGTGCACAAGATGGTGTATTATCTGATGAGGAGATAGCCGCTGTAAAGGAAATGGAAATTTCTCATGGCACAACTTCAGACACGTATGTGAACAACATTAATGGAATTGCGTTTTTTACAGAACTTGAAGAGTTGTGTGTATACAATTGCCCATTCATTTTTGGTTCGTATGTTGGAGTCCATCAACTTGATCTGTCAAAGAATTTGAAGCTCAAAAGTGTTAGATTGTCTGGTGGAGTTCATGACGACTTTTTTGGCAATTCCGATTCGATTCATAGTGTAAATGTAAAAGGTTTGCCACAATTGGAGCAAATTGTTATTCAGAACCCTGCATTTTCAGAGTTGGATTTAAGTGGATGTGGCAAATTGAAATCTGCGAGTGTGACAAATGGAGTGGTAGTGTCTTTAAATCTTGAAGGTTGCGTCAGTCTTGACACGCTTGTATGTAGTGGTAACAGGATAGCGAGTTTGAATTTGTCGCAGTTGCCCAGTTTGACATTTGTTGACTGTAGTAACAATATTCTAAGGTCGCTTGATTTTTCGGGGAAGTATAACCTCAAAACTCTAAATATTGCCAAAAACCATCTTTCTTCGCTTACGATTGAGGGCTTTAATGAACTCTTGTCGCTTGACTGTAGCAAAAATTCGTTATGGGACCTTAGTGTTAGCAATTGCTTAACATTGGAAGTCCTTAACTGCTCAGACAATCTTATCAATAAACTGAACATTTCCAACTGTGAAAATTTAAAGGAAATCAACAGTATGGGCAACAGTTTACAGACAATATCGCTAAGCAATTTGCCACAATTGCGCTACTATAACTGTAAAGGCAATTCACTGAAGAACTTGAATTTTCTTAGGGATTGTTCTTCGCTGAAGACTCTATGTTGTTCGAACAATAGATTTGAGCATCTTGATTGCAGCTGGCTCACTGCGCTTGATAGCATTGATTTCTCAAGATGTAATAAATTAAAGAGTGTTCCAATATTGCCAGTGGGCATTAAGAAAGTGATTTGTTCGAATGTGCCTATTATTGCTAATGTAGATTGGGCCAGGTACACCGAATTAATTTGGCTCGAAGCCAGTAATTGTGAACTCACAACATTTGATGCATCGAAATGTTCTTCAAGTCTTGAGGTTTTGTGTTTGTTTGACAATCATATTATGGAACTTGACCTTTCAACTCTAAACCGTTTGGATTGGAGGACCTCAAGTCTGTGGCAAGAGGTTGAATTACCAGCTGTTTATCGAGAAGATAGGTCGATGTGGGAAGTCTTTTTGCCGGCATCGTTTGACTTCACGAGAGTAGAAAGTGTAGATGGTAGATATATGGGAGGCTCGCCGAGAAGAGGTGACACGGGGACTCCAACACATGTCAGAATGGAGTGTTTCACTGATGAGAATGGTCAGAAAAGATGCTCGTTTTTCACCGATAGAATTAAACGAGGGTATAATCGCTATGGTAATAGTACCACACCATTTTTCTACCGTTATAAAACGAATAATAGCGGAGTATCAAGCTTCGTTGTAGAGGTTGTAGGGTACCAAGTGCCTTCGGGCGTGGAGGATTTGGCTGCTGAAAAGACGGTGAAGGGCGTGGTGTATTACGACTTGCAGGGGCATGAAAGTGCTGTGCCGTTCAGCGGTTTCAACATCGAAGTTACCCAGTTTACCGATGGCACCTCCCAATCAAAGAAAATCATAAAGTAACACCCCAAAAATCGCTTTGCGCGGTAGGAATTCCATAAAAAAAGGGGGAGCGGCTTACCAAAAGCCGCTCCCCTCTGTTTTGTTGGGAGTGCGTGGAGCACTGTGGTGGATTATCTTACTACAATCTTGCGTGCTGCACTCTTACCGTTGTTCATGATGTCTTTAACGATATATACGCCAGCATCGGTTGGACGTTGAGTGCCGAGGGCTGCACCACTGATGGTGAAGTAGAGGCTCTTAACGATTGATGCGTCGGTGTTTACATCATTAATGCCAGAAGGCTGCTCAACGAAGAACTTGTAGGTCTTGGTGCGTTCGCCAAGGGTCTTGGTTGCCCAGCCCTCGCCGTCGGCCTTACCACTCAACAGGTTGCCGTAGATGGCGAAGTTGTCGCTTGCGGTCCATACGGTGCCGTCAGGGGTGCCGATAGTGACTACAGAGCGCACGTGCTCGTAGTCTTCGCCTTCAGCCACCACAGGAACAGCTGCGAACCAGTTGGCGAGTTCGTTTTGAGCTTGAGCCTTGAGAGTAGGATACATGCCAGGGAGAATCGAGAATGCTGTGTCGCTTTCAAGAGCCTTGCAGAGAGCGAGGTCGCGGGTGCTTACGCCCTTAGCCTTCGCATCTACGCTGGTGGCTTCGATACCCTTGTTCACGTCGGTGTCGTAATATACGTTGGTGAGGGTCATATCCTTGTTAGAAGCAGGAGAGATATTGCCCACGGTAGTAGCGTCTTCGCAAACAATTTCGCCAGCGTTGTACACGTTCACGAGAGTGAAGTCGTCGAATACGCCACCAGCAATACCGCCAACGTAGCCCTTAGCGGAAATCTTACCCATGTTGTAGCTGTTGTACATCTGGCAGCGTCCGTAGCCCCAGAGACCACCAGCCACGCCATACTTGTTAGGCTTGGTTGTGGTAGAAGTTACATTACCGAGGTTGTAGCAACCGATGATAGTGCCAGCGCCAATGCCACCGAAACCGCCGAGGCCGTAGTCGCCGCCCTCTACGTTACCAGTGTTGTAGCAGTTGACAGCAGTACCGCTCATGCCACCTGCGAAACCAGCGGCAAACTTGCCACCAGTGGTCACGTGGCCAGCATTGTAGCAGTCTTCGTAGTAGCAACCCTCGTCGGTGTCACCAACCACGCCGCCTACATATTGACCTACGGCACTCACGTTACCAGTGTTGTAGCAGCGAACCATGCGTGCCACATAGCCATTGCGGCATCCTTGCTGACCAGCCACACCACCAACGTTGCTTGATGATGAACTTACCACATCGGCTGTGTTGTAGCAGTCGATGAGTTCAGAACCAGCAGCGAGCATACCAGCCACACCACCGATAGAACCCTTACCAGTGATAAGAGCGGTGTTGTAACAGCCAATCATCACCATTGGAGTGGTAGATAGTTTGCTACCACCCAAGATACCGCCAACATTGCTGCCAGAGGAAATGATTTCGCCTTCGTTGTGGCAATAGAGGATAGAGTCGCCACCGTTAGAAGAAGCCACGATACCAGCCAAAGAAGTGGCGCCGGTAATCACGCCCTTGTTCACGCAGTTACGAATCACACCGCTGTTGTAAACAGCGATACCTGACACGTAGTTCTTCTTGGCGTTGGTGCCAATGAGCGTGTCGTTCACGCAATTTTCCACCAATGCGTTCTTTTCTACATTGTAGGCGATACCAGCGATGTAGTTGCCCTTAGAATCCACGATACCGTAGTTCTTACAGTTCACTACCGAACCGCCAGTCTTCACATAGCCAGCGATACCAGCAGCACTGCTGCTTGTAGAGTAGATGTTGGCGTAGTTGTCGCAGTTGTAAACCTTACCGTAAACCTTGCCAGCGATACCAGCGTTTTCGCGATATGCTGAAATGGTGCCGCTCTTCAAAATCAGGTCGTGAACAGCGCCTTGTGGACCTACGTTGCCGAACAGGGCACGGCCGCTTTCAGTCTTTTCGAAAGAGCAGTTGATGTTGAGGAATTGCTTGCCATTGCCATCAAAGTCGGCATTGAAACTACCAGCGTCCACACCCACGCAATCGTAAGTGGTGGTGCCGAAGTCGATGTCGTTGAGCACCTTGAAGTAGCGGCCGTTGAATGGATAAGCCTCGGTGTTGGTGAACTTAGCCAACTTGAGCATATCGTCCTTGGTCTTGATTTGGAATGGGTCGTCGGCTGTACCTTTACCCTCAAACACGTTAGGCATAGCGCGGAGCGCGATGCTCTTGGTGTAGTTGCCCACAGTAGCGGTCAGCACGTCTCGGAGCGAAGTGGTGTCGGCGGTGAGGGTAACCTTCAGTGCGCCATTGGCTGCGGTGAAGTTCTTGCCATCGGCGAGAGTCCATTGCAGGTCGTCGGCCTTGTAGAGTTGAGCGTCGGTATATACGTCGTCGGCATTCTGTCCGTCGGCGAATGTTACCACCATCTTACGGTTAGCGATGGCTGCTGGCTCGTTCTTGAACGCCTTGATTACAGGGTAGAGTCCTGCGGTCCAGTCGTAGCGGTCGGCATCGAAGCCTTCAAGAACCTTGCCACTGGTGAGCACGCTTGTGTTCACACCCTTTGCACTTGGCACGGTAGAACTTGCTGCGGCACCGTAGTAGCCGATTTGACCGTCGTAGTAGTTGTTGCTCACATCGTATGATGCGGCAGGAGCATTTGCTGTGATAGCGCCACGGGCAGCGTTCTTGGTGTCGTAGCGTTCCACTGTACCGTAGTTGAGGTTGTTTTCCATTGTGCCCTTCATAGAGGCCGCAACGGTGATACCACCCACGATACGAGTGCCATACACAGCACCGGTGTTCACATTGCCGCGAATCACGCAACTTGATGCAGCGTTGCCCACGATACCTGCGATGTTGGTCTGTGCGTTAGCCTTGTGGCTTGCGTCGATGCTGTCGCCCACGATGAAACCATCGTTTTGGCAATATTGAACAATACCTGCTGATTGTGCCACGATACCGGCTGCGTAAGAGCTGCCGGCTACGATGCGACCAGCATTGTAGCAACTTTCCACAAGTGCGTCGGGCTGGTTGAGAGCCACCACGCCACCTGCGTAACTGGTAGAAGTGGCGCAAGATGCGTAGTTCTTACAGTTGATTACGCGACCGTAGTTCACAGCTGCGATACCAGAAGCGTAGTTGTAAGCCTTGAATGAGCAGTCGCCAGCCATGGTGAGGTTCTTCACTGTACCGTTTTCGCCTACGAAGCCGATAAACGCTACTGCCAAAAGCGATTTCTTGCTGTCGGCCTTGCCGTCGTCGCCGTAAACCACACCGTCGATTTTGAGGTTGTGGATTGCGAAGCCGCCGCCGTCGTAAGTGGCGTTGAGTTGGCGTGCGCTGTTGCCGCCCATGCCAATGCCGCCGAAGCCGGTTGCGTCGATGTCGTTCACTTGCTTGAAGAAGTCGCCCTTGAAGGTTTGACCATATTCAGAAATACCCTTGTTGAGCGACTCAAGGTCGGCTTTAGTCTTAATCAAATATGGGTCGGCCTCTGTACCCGAACCGCTGAAGAGCGATGGGTTGACGGTAGCGAGAGCATACATCTTAAATTGACTCTTATCCACAGAAGAGAGTGCCACAAGCACTTCATTTGAATAAGTGTTCTTTACTGTCACGGTGTTGCCATCAATCTTCAGACCGGTGGTTTCGTTGGAGAAAGCCTTGCCGTCGTAAAGTTTCCAAACGATGTTGTTCTTGTCAGAGAGAGTGAAAGTGTTGCGCACCTTCGACACGTTGTCGTTCTCGTGGAAGAATATAGGAGCCACGCTCATATAAGCGGCGTTGGTATCGGCATAGGTTTTCAGGCGTGGGTAAAGACCCTCGGTGAACACCCATACTGATGGGTCAAGACCTTCGATAGCCTTGCCGCTGGTGAGTTGGGCTGTGGTGAGTTCCATGTGCTTAACAGAGTCGGGAGCAACCACGCCCACCATCTTGGTGTCGTAATACACATTGGTGAATACGCTATCGCGATATGTTGCACCATACACACCCATAGAATTGCGTGAGGCAAGGTTGCGAACTTCGCCATAGTTGAGGCAGCGTTGAACCTTTGAGAGGTTGAACCACTGCTTTTCAGGATTTGATGAACTGATGCTGTAGGCAGGAGTGACCACATTACCAATCACACCACCCACATTGTTAGAGGCTGCCGAGTTGATAACGATGTTGCCATTGTAGCAGTCGTACATTTCGCCGCCATAGATGTTACCTGCCACACCGCCAACAGCACCCTTGGTGGTGGTGCCACTGGTTTCTGACACGGCACTGATAGGACCAGCGTTGAAACTGCGTTGTACGGTTGCTTCAAGGATAGAACCTACCACACCACCTACGTAAGGCGATGGCACCTTAGTGGTGAGTTGCATATCGCTATAGCAGTCGGTGACGAGTGCATTGCAGTCCTTGCCAGGAAGTGCAGTACCTGCGATACCACCAACCGATTTCCAAGTTGTGTTAGCCAAACTGGCGACTGTGATGCTACCGTGTGCTTGCAGACGGCTACCCACTGCTTGACCAGCGATAGTACCCACGATACCAGCGTTTTCACCAGCACCAGTGATGGAGCCTGTAAACACGCAGTTTTCAAGTTTAGGACCGTTGAAGTAGCCCACCACGCCAGCCGCGCAATAGTTGGAGGCTTTGATTACGCTACCTTCCACGGTGATGTTGGTCATTGTGCCTGAGCACCAACCAGCCACGGTACCGGTATAATTACCGCCTGTGGTGATGTTGGCGTCAATCATCTTCAAATTGCTGATGCTGCTCACGCTGTCGGCATAACCGAACAGACCTTGATAGTTTTCACCGCCAACAGCGATTTTGAGGTTCTTAACAGCGTAGTTGGCACCGTCGAATGATCCACGGAATGGAGTTTCCTCGCTTGTGCCCACAGGGGTGAAGGCAAGTGTGGAAGTGCTCATGTCGATGTCGGCACCCAGTTTCACATATTTATCCTTGTAGTCGTTGCCGGCACTTACGTCTTCGGCAAAGGCATTGAGTTGTGAAACTGTTGTGATGACGTATGGCGATGCCTTAGTGCCTTCGCCAGTCCAGTCTTGTGATGTGGCGGTAGGATAAGTGACTACGCCGCTATTGAAGTCGAGTGTGGCAGAGAGCACGCCAAGTGAGCGGGTGGATTGTGAACCCTCGCAGAACACACCATAGTTGCCAAAGGTGATTTGGGTGTCGGTGCCAGCACCAAGGATATTGTCTTTTTGTGCAGTCTTGCTCTTAGCCCAGTTAGCAGGATAGCAGTTGAATGGACCATACAGAGCATTGGTGAAGATAAGTTGTGGAGAAATGCTTGTCGATTTGTCTGGTTTCAGACGCATTTTCACCACAGCACCATTGCCGGTGAAATTCACGATTTCCACCTCATTGTCGTAAGTTTGGTTGAGATACACAGGATAGGTGCGCACCGAGTCGGTGTTGGTCACCTTCTTGCCGTCGTAAATCACCTCGCTGATGGTGGCGTTGGTGGGTTTAAACACACTCTTTGTGAAAACGCCAAACGAGCCACCCTTTGATTCGCCAGTCACCACAATCACGCCCCAAGCACCAAGAGTGATGGTGCCATCGGCAGCGATTGTACCGGTGATAGGAGTGGTGGTGCTGTAAACGCGATTTGCCAAATCCATCGAGCAAGCCCAGATTGGACCGTATGTCGAATGGTCGTAGATTTTACCTGGGGTGATGGCTACAGTGCCAGCAGCCAGGTCGTAGGTGCATTGCAGCGTGTCGGGCACGCCCCAAAGGTTGTAGAGCACAGCATGAGTGTCGTCCACCTTCTTGATGGTCACCACGCCGCTCACAACGGTTGCGCCGTCGGAATACTGAGTGTCGTATTCGGCGGCATAGAATACATCTGGCATCGCAGATGGAGCCTTTGCCACACGGCGGGCACCCTTTACGTTAGTCACTTGCCAGGATCCGGGCTCAAACTTCTGCTTCAGCAGAGTCATAGCCTTTTCTCCAATGGCGTTCACTTCTTTACCGACGCTTGACCTCTCGGCAGATTTGAGACCCTTTGCCACAGCAATTTGGGTTTCAAACTCCTTTACGGCTTCCGCGTCGTGCTGAGTCATAGTGGCTTGCGTCACAGTTGCCGTAGGGCTGGCTTCGAAACCGGCTTTCAATAACTGTGCCGTTTGCTCAAATGACTGCGCCTGCCCAGTGTTAGCCCAGAAGGCCACTGCACATGTAAGCAGGCAGAATAGTAACTTCTTCGTCATAGAGGAAAAAAATTAAAATGTTAATAAACAGAAAGTTATAGTGTAATAGGATAAAAGTTATAGCATATATGGGGTATATAAATTTTCTCCTACCCACGCAAAATTATACATTTTTTCGCAAAAAACAACATTTTCCTAACATTTTATTAAATAAAATTCGTCATAAAATACCTTTATTAAAAAACACCCATATTTATTCTTCATTTTGTTAAAACCATGCCACGAATATACCTTATAAATCCATCACTCCAGAAAATCTACCCCCTTAATTCTAATTTCTAACTTCTAATTTCTGAATTCTGACATTGGTTGGGGAAAAATTTGTAACTTTGTGGGTATGAATTATTGTATAACTGCGCCGCGGAGGATTGAGGGCGAGATTGATTTGCCGGCTTCGAAGAGTATCAGCAATCGTGTGTTGCTGCTGAATGCGCTTTGCGCTAAGCCTGGCAGGCTCTCTAACCTTGCGCAGTGCGACGACACCGATGTGGTGCTTTCGGCGTTGGCTCAGTCCGATGCCTCGGAGGTGAACATCGGTGCGGCTGGCACTGCGATGCGTTTTCTCACGGCATATTTTGCCACTCGCGAGGGTAGGGAAGTGGTGATCGACGGCACGGAGCGTATGCGCCAGCGGCCTATCGGGGTGCTGGTAGATGCGTTGCGCCAGTTGGGTGCCAATATTGAATATGTGGAGGCTGAGGGCTATCCGCCGCTGAAAATCACTGGCACACGCCTTCACGGTGGTGCGCTGACGGTGAGCGGAAGCGTGAGTTCGCAGTACATCACCGCCATTCTGCTGATTGCCCCTGTGATTGGCGGCATCGCGCTCACGATTGAGGGCGAAATCATGTCGCGCCCCTACATTGATATGACGCTTGCGCTGATGGCTCGCTACGGCGTGAAAGCCGAGTGGCGCGACAATGTGATACACGTGCCGGCAGGCGAATACACCGCGCTCGATTTCACGGTGGAAGCCGACTGGAGCGCAGCAAGTTACTGGTGGGCGATGCAAGCCATTGTGCCACTGTCGCGCATCACGCTCAAAGGGCTGGAGCCACAGAGTTTGCAGGGCGATAGCCGCATAGCCGAACTGATGTCGCAGATGGGCGTGACGGGAAATTGGTGTGGACGCTACCTCGACTTGCGAAGCAATGGTGGCGTGGGTTGCTGTTGCTCCACATTCGCCGATTTGAGCGGCACCCCCGACATTGCACAAACCCTCGTGGTGATGTTGTGCCTGATGGGGCGCCCCTTCCGCATTACAGGACTGCGCACGCTGCGCATCAAAGAAACCGACCGCCTGGAGGCACTGCGTATCGAGTTGCGCAAACTGGGCTATGTGGTGAAAGTGGAGGGCGACGATGCCATCAGTTGGCACTTCGAAACCACCACCGCAGAAGCCTCGCCCCATATCTCCACCTACCACGACCATCGCATGGCAATGGCATTTGCGCCAGCCGCCATTCGTTTTCCCGGATTGATTATCGACGATGCGCAGGTGGTGAGCAAGTCGTACCCCCTGTTTTGGGAGCATTTGCGCCAAGCAGGATTTAAAATTGAAGAAGTATGATACCAGCACTTTACATATTCGCATTGATGATAGTGGTGGGCGTGGTGCTCTACATTTTCGACCTGCGCAGCCGCAAGCCCGGCGAAGAGCCTGAGCCAGTGGTGCAGCCCGAAACCGACGTTTGCACCGACGACTGCTGCTCCACCCACGAGGTTTGCCCCAGCGAGATGCTGCTTTCGGGCGCAAACAGCAGCATCGTGTATTTTGAGGACGAGGAACTCGACAGATTCCGCGGCCGCCCAGCCGAAGCCTACACCGGCGAAGAGGAAGAGCAGTTCCGCGACGTGCTCTACACGCTCCAGCCCTCCGACCTGCTGCCGTGGGAACAAAGCCTCAAAAAGCGAGGCATCATAATGCCCAAAGCCATACGAGAGGAATTTATCATGCTCTATGGCGAACGAAAAAACAAATAGAGATACATCATGTTCGACATATTCAGTTACACATTTTTCCAAAACGCCGTGATAGGCATCATGTTGGTGAGCATCGCCTCGGCGATTATCGGCACCTATGTGGTGTGCCGCCGCATGGTGTTTGTGACGGGCGGCATCACCCACGCCAGTTTCGGCGGTCTCGGCCTCGGCTTCTACGCCGGTCTCAGCCCAGCCATCACGGCAGGCATTTTCGCTATAGCCTCGGCACTGGGCGTGGAATGGCTGTCCACACGCCAGCATGTGCGCGAGGATTCAGCCATAGGTGTGGTGTGGGCGCTCGGTATGGCACTCGGCACCATTTTCATTTTTCTCACGCCGGGCTATGTGCCAGAGTTGTCGTCGTTTCTGTTTGGCAACGTGCTCACCATCGGCACCGCCGACCTCATCGCCTTCGGTGCATATTTGGCAGTGCTGCTTGCTGTGATGGCACTCTTGTTCCCAGCCATTCGCAGTTGCGCGTTCGACCCCAATTTCGCACGCACGCAGGGGCTACCGGTGTATGCCATCAATTTGATGATGACCGTGCTCACCTCGGTGTGCATCGTGCTCACCATTCGTCTCATCGGCATCATGCTGCTGATGTCGCTGTTCACCATGCCGCAGATGATAGCCGAATTGCGCACCCACCGCTTGTTGCCGCTCATGTGCTGGTCAGTGGTCATCAGTTTGGCGTGCTCGCTTGGCGGTGTGCTGATCAGTGTGGTGCTGTCGGTGCCAGTGTCGGCAAGCATAGTGTTGCTGCTCATCATTCTCTACGCCGTGGCGCGCATCGGAGCAAGGTTGAGCCGCCTGTGCAATAAAACAGAACAATCCTCGTTATAGTATTAATATATGAATAAAGCAGGTCGATACATTCCCCTGATGCTCTTGGCATCGCTCACCCTACTTCTTTGTGCGTGTGGCACGAAGAAGAACACTGCCCTGTCGCGATTCTGGCAGGCGTTCACTACACGCTACAATGTGTACTACAACGGCATGACCAACTACGAGGAGCAAATCAAAATCCTCGAAAACGACTATCAGGACGACTATTCGCAGCACCTCTTTATTCACCCCACCGAGGCAAGAAACTCACCCAAATCGCCACAGCCGTCGGGCAGTTTCGACCGCACGATAGAAAAGATGCAGAAGGCCATCGCCCTCCACTCCATCAAGAAAAAGCCCGCGAAAAAGTCGGGCAAGGCGAACAACCAAAAATACAAGGAATATCTCAAGCGCGAGGAATACAACCCCTTTATCCACAATGCGTGGTTCATGCTGGCGAAAGCCGAATACATGAAGGGCGATTTCCTGGCATCGTCGGCCACTTTCCACTACATTTCACGCCACTTCAGTTGGAAGCCCGATTTGGTGCTTGAAAGCCAGATTTGGGAGGCGTTGAGTTATTGCGCCATGGGCTGGACCACCGAGGCCGACAACGTGTTGGCGCATGTACATATCGACCAAATCAAGAGCAAACGCATACGCGCGCTTGCCAACTTGGCGTTTGCCAACTTCTATATCAAATCGGATAAAAACGTCGAGGCCATTCCATACCTCGCCGAAGCCATAAAGGGCAGCAAGGGAGCGCAGAAAGTGCGCCTCAACTTCCTGCTCGGCCAGCTCTATGAAGACGCTGGCGAAAAGCAACTCGCCTACGAGGCGTTCAAGCGTGCCGGCAGTTCGAGCGGTTCGACCTACCGCACCAAATTCAACGCGCGCATCAAGCAGAGCGCAGTGTTTCAGGGCACCAACATCATGCCGGAGGTGAAAGCCCTCAAGCGCATGACGCGTTACGACCGCAACAAGGAATACCTCGACCAAGTGTATTACGCCATCGGCAACCTCTACCTCTCGCGCCTCGACACCGTGAACGCCGTGGCAAACTACAAGTTGGCGGCGGAGAAAAGCACGCGCAACGGCATCGACAAGGCGATTAGCCAACTCACACTCGGCGGCATCTACTTCGCGCAGCGCAAGTACGACCTCGCCCAGCCCTGCTATTCCGAGGCGATTCCGCTCTTGAGCGAAGCCTACCCCAATTTCCGTGAACTGAAAAAGCGCAGCGATGTGCTCGACGAGTTGGCGGTGTATGCCGGCAACGTGACGCTGCAAGACTCGCTTTTGCGCCTGTCGAAAATGCCGCTCGAAGAGCAGAAGAAGGTGATTAAAAAAATCATCGACGACCTGAAGAAAAAGGAAAAAGAGGAGGCTGAAAACGCCGCCCGTGAGGAATATATGGCAAATCAGAGCGCACAGGGCTCCAATACGCCTGCCAGCAAAAATGCGCCCACCGCCTTTACGCTCAACAACGACAAATCGTGGTACTTCTACAACACAACCACGAAAAATGCGGGTAAAACGGCGTTCCAACAGCAGTGGGGCAACCGTAAACTGGAGGACAACTGGCGCCGCCGCAATAAAAACACCTTCTCGTTCGACGACGATTCGTCGGCATCGGCAAGCGACACGGCATCGACCGCCGCTGGCACTCCTGCCGACACCACGCTCACCAAGGAGCAGCGCGACTCTGTGAAGCGTTCGGAAGACCCACACTTCGAGGAATACTACTTGAAGCAAATCCCATCTACGCCCGAACAGATTCAGACCTCCAACGATGTGATTCAGGAGGGATTGTACAACATGGGCTTGATTTTGAAGGATAAGTTGGAGGACTTCGACGCAGCGAACATGGAATTTAAGGAACTGCTCGAACGCTACCCCGACAACACATACCGCCTTGATGTGTACTACAACCTCTACTTGCTGTGTATGCGCACCGACCAAGTGGCTGAGGCGGAGAAGTGGCGTGGGCTGATTCTCTCCGACTTTGCCGAGTCGAAATACGGCATAGCGATGAAAGACCCTGCCTACCTCGACAACCTCAAGCAGATGGGCAAGGTGCAGGAACAACTGTATGCCGAAACATACGACAACTACTTGAACAACAACAACGAGGCTGTGCATGAGGCTTACGCCGAAATGATGCGCCGCTATCCGCTCTCGAAGTTGATGCCGAAGTTTATGTTTATCGATGCGCTGGCGTATGTCACCCAAAAGAACTACGACAAATTCAAGGAGGTGCTCAAGGAAATGCTCGAACGCTATCCCGAAACCGACATCACCCCTACGGCTTCCGCCATCATGAAGCATGTGAAGGCTGGGCGTCAGTTGGCTGGTGGCGGCAGCAATGCGCGCGGCATGATGTGGACCTCGGTGGCACTGACCAACGACACCACTGGCAAAGAGGCTTCCGACAAGCAATTTGCCGACATCAAGTCAACAGCCAACAAGCCACAGGTGTTTGTGTTGGTGTATAGCTCCGACTCCATCGACTCCAACATATTGCTCTACGAGTTGGCGCGCCACAATTTCCGCTCGTTCAATGTGCGCGACTACGACCTTGAGAAGATGACCTTCGGCAGCATGGGACTGCTGGTGGTGAAGGGCTTTGCCAATTATCCCGAACTGATTAGTTATCGCACCGTGTTTGATGCGGCAGCCGACTTCAAGCAGTATATCGGATTGGTTCACCCTGTGCTCATCAGCGAGGAAAACTTCAACCTGCTCTTGAGCGAAGGCCGCTCGTTTGAGGATTATTTCCGCTACCTCGACACTGAAAACGAGAAGGAAGTGGAAGCCAAGGTGCCCGAAACAGCCACCGACGATGCCGAAAAGGCTCCAGAGCCAGGCAAGCCGGCAAAGAGCGTGCGCCCAGGTGCCACAGCCCAGCCAAAGCAAGAATCAAAGCAGGAGCAAGAGACTGCCGAGCCATCGGCAAAGAAGGAACCAGTCAAGGAAAAGGAAGTGCCACAAGTGACGGTGGTTCCTGAAAATCCAGATTTGGTGATCGACGACGGCACCAAGCCAGTAACGCCTCGCCCAGTGCACCGCAAAAAGCCGGTGGAACGCCCTGCCGAAAAGGCTCCGGAAGTGAAGGCTGAAGAACCAGCGAAGGAATCTCAACCTATTCTCACGCCAGTAGATGATATGGTGGCGAAGCCATCTGCCCACAAGGTGCGCAAAATCGACTCCGACGATGTCAAGGCTGAAAAAGAAGCCCAAAAGGCTAAGGAAAAGGCAGAGAAGGAGCGCATCAAAGCCGAGCAGGAAGCCGAAAAGCAACGTATCAAAGCTGAAAAAGAGGCTGAAAAATATCGTGCCGACTCGATAAAGACTGCCCAACGCCTCGCCGAACTCAAGTTGAAGAATCTTGAAAAATACCGTGCCGACTCAGCCAAGCAAGCCGAGAAGGAGGCCGAACGCCGTCTGAAAGCCGAGAAAAAGGTAGCAGAGCAGGCAGAGAAGGAGCGTCAAGACTCCATCAAGCAGGCGGAGAAAGAGCGTCAGGATTCCATCAAGCGTGCCGAAAAAGCGCGTGAGGAAGAAGTGAAGGCAAATCAGCGCAAGCGTGAAGACGAGGCAAAGGCTGCCGAAAAGGCGAAAGAAGACGCCCGTAAGCAGAAAGAGCAAGCCCGCAAAGACGCTGCCAAGGCAAAAGAGCAAGCCCGCAAGCAGAAAGAGCGCCAGCGCAAGGAAGCCGCCAAAGCGAAAGAAAAAGAGCGCAAAGAGCGAGCCAAGCAAAAGGAACGCGAACGCAAGGAGCGCGCCAAGCAAAAAGAGCAAGAACGCAAGTCCCGCTCTCGCCGCTAACCCCTCAATAAACACATCAGACTCCCCTCCGCAGTGATTTTTCTCTGAGAGGGGAGTTTTTTGTGTTTATTGTGGGGGAAAATGGTGGGGGATATGGGTGGTGTGGAAAAAAATAAGTAACTTTGTATCACCAATTTGGTGTTGGGCTTGTGTCAAATCACCAAAAACGATAACGCCATAGCGTAGCGACATGCCTTTGGCCATGTTCCCAGCGCGATGATACGTTAGCGATTGCTGTAGAAACGTGCCAAGGCATGGCTCTACGTTTGGGCGAAATTTTTTGACACACTCTCAATGAAAAGGGAATCAGGTGCGAATCCTGAACAGACGGAGCTGCTGTAAGTTTCCGATTTTAACCCAAATCGGTCATTAGGACTTGTGGTATTTCGGAGTTTTAGAAGAATGAATTTTGTTTGTCTTTTAATGAGTGATAGCGAACTATTACGAATTAAAAACAAGCAAAAGGCATCTTATAAAAGCCGTAAGACCGCAAGAAGTAATCTAAAAAATCCTCATACGGTCTAATGACCGATTTGGGTTTATGTGTGAGCAAGTGTGGTTCACCCCCTTTTGGCATTGTGTGTGCTCTGCTTGACCGTTATCTTCGCGCTACACAATCAAAACATCTGATGTCTAACATCTAACGTCTAATTTCTCAATCGGTGTTTCAGGTGTTTCAGGTGTTTCAGGTGTTTCGGGTGTTTCAGGTGTTTCAGGTGTTTCGGGTGTTTCAGGTGTTTCGGGTGTTTCAGATGCTCCGAAAAAAAAGACCCGGCTGGGTGGGAGTCGGGTCTTGGGTTGGGATTATTCGTGGTTGGGATTATTCGCGGGTGGGGATTTCGGTGGATTTCCACAGGCCGTGCAGGTTGCAGTATTCATATACTGCCTTCACTTTCTCACCGCAGTCGCAATACACGGCTTCTGCTGGTTTGGCAGGGTCGAGGTGAATGATTTTCAGGCCGCAGCACGATTCCACAGCCACGAAGCAGATGTGGTGCTCTGGAGTCATGGGGTGGGGCACTGAACTGACTGTGATTTTGAGTTTGCCATCTTCTTGGCGAGTGACTACCGGCACGTGTTTCTCTGCCGCGCCGTCGGTCTGCATAGCGTTGAGGTGCAACATGGGTTTTCCGCAGCACACAGGCACCACGCCCGAATCTTCAATCACGGCAAACACATTGCCGCAAATAGGACATTTATAAAACTTAGCTTCCATAATTTAGATGATTAAGTGATTTATAATAAGGTGAATATAATAGTACTTCAGCAAATTTATACATTTAGATTCAGAATACCAAATCTCACCACATGAAATCGACACGAATTTACATTTTTTTGATTAACTTTGCGGTATGAAACGAATTTTATATGCAGTGGCTCTGCTTGCTGTGGTTTTCGGCACATCGCAATATGCGAAAGCACAGGAGAAAGAGTATATTCAGGTGGATTGGTATCCGCTGCTCACCGACAGTGTGGGGTGGAACATCACCAGTGGCGGACTTGCTTTTGGCTTCGTGGATGGCATATCGACAGAAGCGGATGTGAAGATGGGCAAGTCGTTTGAAATATCGTGGCTCAACGTGATTGGCGCAAAATACAACACAGGCCATGGCCAGCGCATCAGCGTGGGTGTGGGTTTGGATTGGAAAAACTATAAATTAGGCTCGGCGGAGCGTTTCGGCTTGGGTGAAAATGGGTTGACCGTAGGTCCTTACCCTGCCAATGCCAAGTCTTGCAAATCGCGCCTGAAGGTGTTTGCGCTCGAACTGCCCATTATCTTCCGTCAGCGCATCGGAAGCCATGTGGATGTGTTTGTGGGCGAGATTACCAATTTCAATGTTCATGCCAGCGTGCTTACCGAGTATGAGGGCGCAGAAGGCAAGGTGAAGGAAACTACCAGCAACGACATTCACCAATCGCCGGTCACTTTCGACGCCATTGCTGGCGTGAATTACCGAAAAGTGGGCGCGTATGTGAGATACAGCCCTTGCCGAGTGATAAAAGACGGCTTCGATCCCAAAATCCGCACTCTTTCTGTGGGCTTGGTGTTGGGTTTGTAAGCGAAATTTGTGGGCGTTTCATTTGCTAATTCGCCCTAATTCCCTTAACTTCGCATAATAATTTCTGAAAAAAATAAAAATTACATAATGAAGAAAATTCTTTTCCTTTCGCTTGCCGCTATGGCGATGCTCTGCGCATGTACGGGCGGCAACAAATTTAAAGTTTCGGGTAATGTGGAAGGCGCTGCCGACACCACCAACCTTTACCTTGAAGTGGCCAACAATGGCAACTGGTTTATTCTCGATTCCACAACCACCAACGGTGGCGGCTCGTATAGCATTTCATACGACGCTCCAGAATATCCCAACATCTATCGTTTGCGCTGTGCCGACAAGTCGATTTACTTTACAGTTGACAGCATTGAGAGCATCACCATCGACTCTAAGTTGAAAACTTTTGACAAGGACTTCAACATCGACGGCACCGAACACGCAAAGCTAATCAACAAGATTGAAAAAGAAGCCATCGAATATGCGAAGGAAGGCACTCCAGCATCAAAGATTGAGGCATGGAAGAAGCAACTCGCCAATCAGATTCTCGCTGATGAATACGGCTCAGGCATCGTGGCTTACTTCATTATCAACAAATACATCAACGGCCACCCTCTGTTCGACCCAATGAACGACAGGGATATGAAGATTATTGGCGCTGTGGCTAACGCGTTCAACTCATACCGCAAAGACGATCCACGCACTCAATACCTCGTGAACATGACGCTTGAGGCTCAAAAGCGCCGCCGTGCAGCTGCTGGCATTTCGGGTGGCACACAGATTCAGGCAGAGGTGGTGAAACTCTTCGACATCACTTTGCAAGACAGCAAGGGCGTGGAGCACTCGCTTGCCAAAGAGGCATCGCAAGGCCGCGTGGTGCTGCTCAACTTCACCATGTACGACCAATCGTTCTCTCCAGCGTTCAACAAGGTGCTCAACGACATCTACACCCAATATAAGGGACGAGTGACCATCTTCCAAGTTGGTTTGGACCAAACCCTCGGCGAATGGCGTGATGCTGCTAAAAACATTCCTTGGATTGCCGTTTACGACCCAGCAGGCGAGGCATCAAAGTATGTGCAGCAATATCAAGTGTATAGCATTCCAACCTCATTCATCATCGACAAGAATGGCGAAATTCAGGAACGCATTCAAGACCCACTTGAATTGAAGAAAGCAATTCAAAAATATCTGTAAAAATTCAGCCCATAAATAAAGCAGGAGGATGCACTTTAGAGCGCATCCTCCTGTGGTTTTTGCCGTAATATATTGAAAATGTGACGGTTTGTGATTGTGCTTTTTGTTGTTGGGATTGAAATATGCCGAAGGCATGTCCCTATGGTTTGTTCCTGTTTTTTTAGAGGGATTGCCAGAAGTTGAGGTAGCGGTTTGCCACTACTGAGGCGGCGTTGTGCTTCACCACGAAATCGCGGCTGTCGTGGCTCAATTTTGGCAGTAGTGCCTTGTTGGCTACAATCCAGCGCAGTTTTTCCTCGATGTCGCCCTCTGGAGTGGGGCGCACGTTGATGATGGGGTGGTTGGTGGTTTCGCCAATCAAATCGTAATATTCAGGTTCCGCTCCCGAAACTGCCACCATGCCTTGCGCCATAGCGAGAAGTGCGTTGGTGGCTGGCGTGTAGGAGTAGAGTTGGTCGAGCAGCACATGGCTGCGGTTCATGCGGCGCACATACTCGTCGTAGGGCAGATTTTCCACACGCTCAATCTCGCACAGGTCGGGCATTTCGCGATGTACATTTTCAAGTGCGGCAAGCAGGCGGTCGGTGCCTTTCAGAATGTTGCGGTTGCGCTGAATGCCGATGAAGAATCGCACCTTTTCGGGCTCTTCGTCAATGAAGTGTGGCGTAAGATTATCCACATCAATAGGCAGCCCCGCGTGAATCACCTTATCGCCCATAATCGGTGCGTAAGCCACATAGTATTCCCACAGGCAAGCCACCACGCCATCAATGCGCTCCAGCACATAATCGCTGTGGCGCTTCATGAAGTCGGCTTTCCAGTTGTCTTCCTCATATTCCACATATTCCTTCGATTGGTAGAATGGCGATGGCTCGTTGCCAATCATGTAGTCGCTGTAGCGGTATGTTTTGCCGTCGAAGCAAGCGTGGTAGTACACATAATCGGTGCCGAGTGCCGAGAGCACAATCTTACCGTTATGCTTTTTCAGATAGTCGAAAATGGGCTTGATGCGCCATGGCTTCAGTTGCAAGAAAATGGGGTTGGATAGTTCCACAATGTCGAAACCACGCATCTTGTGCAGGTTTGTCAAGAGTTTAGCCACATATTGCACAGCCCCGATTTTGCCGGGATTGCGTCGCAAGTCAATGTCGCGGCCGGTGTTCATCCACCCCGAACCGTTAGATGCCACAATGGCGTGATGCCCCATCTTGCGCAGTTGCTGTGCCAGACAGTGGTGCATATTGCTCGCGTCGCCTACAAATAGAATTTTCATCACATCAAAGTTAGCGATTTTTCCGTTATTTTGCAAAAAATGATATTGCGCAAGCCTTTTACAGAGGGTTGTGTGTTCTAAAAGATAGTTGGTGCGGAGGAAATGTGTATGGCAAGTGTTGCTTTAGTCAAAAAGAAACACTAACTTTGCGTGTTATTTAATCAAAAACGATTTTGTGAAAAAATGAAAGTTGCTATTGTTGGCGCCAGCGGCGCAGTTGGACAGGAATTTATGAGAGTGCTCGATGAGCAAAACTTCCCAATCGATGAGCTCGTGCTTTTCGGTTCGGAGCGTAGTGCTGGTCGTATATTCACTTTCCGTGGCAAAGACCATGTGGTTCAACTGTTGCAGCACAACGACGACTTCAAGGGTATAGACATCGCGTTTGTGTCGGCAGGTGCTGGCACAGCAAAGGAGTTTGCACCCACTATCACCAAGTTCGGCACCATTATGATTGATAACTCAAGTGCCTTCCGCATGGACGACGATGTGCCTTTGGTGGTGCCTGAAGTGAACGCTGAAGATGCGCTCTGCACTCCACGCAATATCATCGCCAACCCTAACTGCACCACCATTCTGATGGTGGTGGCATTGAAGCCACTCGACAATATCTCACACATCAAGAATGTGCAGGTTTCCACCTATCAGGCAGCCAGCGGCGCCGGTTTGGAGGCGATGGACGAACTCGCGCTCCAATTCTCAGAAATCGCAACCAATAAGGACACGGTGACCGTTCGCCATTTCCAACACCAGTTGGCATATAATGTGATTCCACACATCGATATGTTTATGGATAATGGCTACACTCGCGAGGAAACAAAAATGTATAACGAAACACGCAAAATCATGCACTCAGATATCCGCGTGAGTGCCACATGTGTGCGTGTGCCAGTGATTCGTGCGCATAGCGAGTCGGTGTGGATTGAGACCGAGCGTCCAATCTCTCCCGACGAGGCACGCCGCGCGCTGATGGGAGCCCCAGGTATTACTGTGGTAGATAATCCATCGTGCAATGAATATCCGATGCCTCTTTATGTGAACCGTCAAGACCCTGTGTATGTGGGCCGTATTCGTGAAGACTACAGTAGCGACAATGGCTTGACATTCTGGGTGGTGGGCGACCAAATCAAGAAAGGCGCAGCCCTCAATGCGGTGCAAATCGGACAATACCTTTACCAAAAGGGCGTGTTCAACAAAAAGTAAGAAAAAAACAAAGATTAATAGTAGAATGCTTTTCATAGTAAGTAACACAATTATTTAGAAACTGCTAATTTTTTTTCAAAAAAACGAAAGCCGCGTCACTCGTGAGAGCAACGCGGCTTTTGATGCTTTTTGGGGGAGGGGTGGGGTTAGAAGGTGGAGTTGCCGTTGTGGTCGATGTAGCCCCATTTGCCGTTTTTTCTTACGGCTGCCACGCCGTTGCTGAAGCGGTAGCTGCTGCTAAGCATGTCGCCTGACACGCATGATGGGGTGTAGTCGTATTCGCATGGAATGGCTTGGGTGCCGTCGGGCTTGATGAAGCCGAATTTCTTGTCGGCAGAGTTGAGCGCCACGCCTTCGTAAACGGGTCCTTCAACCTTGAACGCTGGGCGCACCATCATCTTATCCATTAAGCGATAGACGGTGATTGATTCGGTGCCTACGAAGTCTTCCGCTCCCGAAAGGGTGTAGCCTTCGTGGAAGTCGGCGATGAATTTTGGCATTGCGATCTCATCGGTGTAGTAGCGCATAGGTATCACCTCTGTGCCAGTGGTGTCGATGAAGCCGTATTGCTGTTCGTTGGAAGTGAACCATGCCATGCCTTCGTGGAAGTCGCCAGTTTTCAAACCCTCTTTGCAAGAGAAAAGCGCATTGCCTTTGACGTCGATGTAGCTGTATTCGTAGGGGAATTGCGCATCGGCATTGTCTTCCTTATATATAGCCACTGCGGCTTTGCCCTCGCTGAATGGATTGGCGGCATCGTATTTGCAGGGCACCACCTCTTCGCCTTGCTTATTGATGTAGCCATACTTGGCATTGCCTTCATCGTCCATCTTCACCACGCAAGCCAAGCCGTCGTGGAACGCATAGTTGAGCATACCGGCATCGGCAACGAAGTATTTTGAGCCGTCGAGCACCTTATTGCCCTGCTTGTCGATAAATCCCTGATATTCGTCGTTGGCAACCCATGCGAGTCCTTCGCTAAAGTCGGCAGCCTCGTCGTAGATATAATCCACCACCAGTTTGCCTTCCTTGTTCATGTAGCCCCATTTCAGCACACGCTCGTAGTTGTGCTTCGCACCAGAGGTTTCCTTTGCCACAGGCACCATACCCTCGCTGAAGTTGCGGATATAGCCGTTGTCGCGGAAAAATCCGTAGTCCTCACGGTCGATACACACATCGTATTGCTTCGGAATGCTGCAAGTTATCACTTCTTTGCCATCGCTGCTGATATAGCCCCATTTGCCGTCTTTCAGCACGGCAGCCATACCGTCGTGGAAAGTTTGTACCACATCGTATTGCTTCACTGCGTTGCAGAAGTCGGGTGTGAGCTCCACATTTTGAGCTTTGGCTCCCCAAGCGCAGGCAAGTGCTACGGAAAGGCAGATTGCTCCTTTTGAAAACTTATTCATCGTATTTCTGTTTTGTTGTTATCAATTTTCTTGGTTTGACTTGCAGTTGCCGTTTTGGTTTAAGACTGAAAGCCAAATTATTTGATGTGTGTGCCTTGGCTGAGGTCGCCGAGGCTGCTTGCATGGGTGATAATCACCTCTTTCACGCCATTGTCGATGGTGGAGAAAGCGTTGTCGAGTTTTGGAATCATGCCATCGGTAATCACGCCCTCGCTTTTCAACGCCTCATATTCGCTGCGGTTGAGCGATGGGATCACGCTGTCATCATCGTCGGCATCACGAAGCACACCACGCTTTTCGAAGCAGAAAACCAGTGTCACATCGTAGTATGGCGCAAGTCCTTTGGCTGTTTCGGCGGCGATGGTATCGGCGTTGGTGTTGAGGATATGACCTTGCCCATCGTGGGTGAGTGCAGCCATCACAGGCACCACGCCATTCTCGATGAGCGACGAGAGCGCCTTGCCATCCACCTTTTTTACATCGCCTACCCAGCCGTAGTCCACCGTCTTAACGGGGCGCTTCTCGCTGAGAATCACATTCATGTCGGCACCGCACAAACCTATGGCGTTGGTGCCATTCGCTTGCAGGAGCGTGACTACACGCTTGTTTACCAAACCGGCATAAACCATGGTCACCACATCAATCATCTTATCGTCGGTGATGCGACGGCCTTCCACCATAGTGGTTTCGATGCCGAGAGCGGCGGCGGTTTTCGTAGCCAACACGCCACCACCGTGCACCATCACCTTGCGGCCTTCCAGTTTAGAAAGGTCACTGATAAGCTGGTTGAGGGCAACGGGGTTTTCCACCACCTTGCCCCCAACCTTTACCAGTAGGAGTTTTTGTTTTGTCATCGTTATTTTTCTTTCATAGAATGTGGGCGTGACGCTTATTCAGCGCCAAACTCCATAAGGTAAGCCTTGATAAACTCGTCGATGTCGCCGTCCATCACACCATTCACATTGCTTGTCTGATAGTTGGTGCGGTGGTCTTTCACACGGCGGTCGTCGAACACATAACTGCGGATTTGGCTACCCCATTCAATTTTCTTCTTTGAGTCTTCCACTTTGCGTTGCTCTTCCTGACGGTGTTGCAACTCCTTGTTGTAGAGGATAGACTTCAAGTTGCGGAGTGCGTTTTCGCGGTTCTTTGGCTGGTCGCGGGTTTCGGTGTTTTCAACCAAAATTTCCTCTTCCTCGCCAGTGTATGGGTCTTTGTACTGATAGCGAGCGCGCACACCCGATTCCACCTTATTCACATTCTGACCACCAGCGCCACCGCTTCGGAAAGTGTCCCAAGTGAGGCGTGCAGGGTCGATTTCAATCTCGATGGTATCGTCGATGAGCGGAGTCACAAACACAGATGCGAACGAGGTCATACGCTTGCCTTGGGCATTGTAGGGTGACACACGCACCAAGCGGTGCACACCGTTCTCACTCTTCAAATATCCGTAGGCAAATGCGCCTTCCACGCTGATGGTTACCGATTTGATACCGGCTTCATCACCGTCGATGAGGTGTTCGATAGATGTTTTGTAGCCGTGGCGTTCGCACCAGCGCAAGTAGAGGCGCATCAGCATCGATGCCCAGTCTTGACTTTCGGTGCCGCCTGCTCCTGAATTGATTTTCAGGATAGCGTCCATCTTGTCTTCCTCGCCGCGCAGCATATTGCGCAACTCCAGTTTCTCAATCTTGTCTTTAGCCACGCTGTAGAGGTTGTCGAGTTCTTCTTCCGAGATTACGCCTTCCTTCACGAAGTCGAATCCCACTTCCACTTCACCCACAGCTTGCTCCACTTCCTTGCTACTGTCGATCCAGAAGCGCAGCATTTTTATTTTTTTCATTTGTGCTTCGGCAGCCTTTTGGTCGAGCCAGAAGTCGGGCACATGTGTGCGTAATTCCTCTTCTTCTACTTCAATTTTCTTGCTGTCGATGTCAAAGATACCTCCTCAACGCATCCGAGCGTTCTTGTATCTCTTTTAATTGTTCTTGTGTAATCATCTGAGCTCAATGATTTGTGTTGTTAATACTATGTTTATTTAATTCTAAAAGTCGTGACATGATTTAAGGAGAGGCGAAAGTATCGTCTAAACTTCTTCAACTCCTTAACTTCTTAACTTCTGTAAGAAAATTTACTTTTTTTCAGCGGCTGCGTAAACTGCATCGATGAGTTTAGCGTAGCGCTTGTTGATTACCTTGCGGCGGATTTTCAGCGTGTTGGTGAGTTCGCCAGTTTCCATTGTGAATGGGCGAGGCATCAAGATGAAACGCTTGATTTGTTCGTAACTGGCAAGGTCTTTTTGCCATTCGTTGATGCGCTGTTCCATCATTTTGCGAATATCCTTGTTGTTCACCAAGTCGGCGATGTCGGTATATTCGATTTTCTTCTTTTTAGCGTAGGCTTTCAGCGCATCGAAAGAAGGCACGATGAGTGCTGACACGAATTTTCTGCCATCGCCAATCACGGCGGCTTGCTCGATAAAGAGGTCTTGACCGAGGCGAGTTTCAAGCACTTGTGGTGCGATATACTTGCCGTTGCTGGTCTTGAAAAGGTCTTTCAAGCGCTCTGTGATAATGAGTTGGTCGTGTTCGTTGATAGCGCCACAGTCGCCAGTGTGGAACCAGCCATCTTTGTCGATTGCCTTAGCGGTTTCCTCAGGCTTGTGGTAGTAGCCCTTCATAATAGTAGGACCTTTTACCAGAATTTCGTTCTCGTCGCCGATTTTCACCTTCACGCCAGGGATAGGAGTGCCGATAGTGCCTAATTCCCAGTTGGTGTCGGGCACAAACGATACGGTGGCGGTGGTTTCGCTCAATCCGTAGCCAATGGTGATAGGCAGACCAATCGAGCGCAGAAATTCGGTGATATTGTCGGAGAGCATAGCGCCAGCGGTAGGGAAGAGGTGTGGCTGCTCGAAACCGATAGCGGAACGCAGGCGGCTATACACCTTCTTGTCGAAGTATTGATACTGCTTCTCAAGCAGCATAGGCACCTTCTTGCCAGTGCGCACATATTTCATCTCACGCTTCTTAGCCACGGCTATTGCGCGCTTGAAGAGCATTCTTACCATAGGTGCGGCATTTTCCACATTGTTGACAATAGCGGTATATACCTTTTCCCAGAAGCGAGGCACGCTGCACATGCAAGTGGGGTGAACCTCCTTCACCGTCTTTTGAATTTCCTTTGGATTGTAGTTGATCACAATGCGAATGCCATTTGCAAGGCAAACTACGCTCCAACCCAATTCAAAGATATGGCTCAAAGGCAAGAAACTCAACGACAAGTCGGTTTCGTCGTTCAGAGTTGGAATGCGCATGTTGTGTGCCAAAATAGCGGCGTTGAAGTTGGAGTGGCAGAGCATCACACCCTTAGGCACGCCAGTGGTGCCGGAAGTGTAGATGAGCACCATCAGGTCGGATGGCAAAGCGCTCTCTTTGCGCTTGTTCAGAAGTTCAACGTCGGCATCTTCGCCCCAGTCGAGAAATTCTTCCCAAGTCATGCTGATTTTATCGTCGGCACGCTTCTCAACGAGCGGATTGTAGGTGACCACATATTTCAGTGACGGACATTCGTCAACGATTTCCATCGCAATATCGTATTGCTGTTGGTCGCCCACGAACAGAACGAGAGTCTGTGCATCGTTGATGATGTAGGCGGCTTCACTCTTGCTGCTGGTGGCATAGATGGGCACAGCCACGCCACGGTTGTAGTATGCGGCAAAGTGAGTGGTCAGAATTTCGGGGCAGTTTTGGGAGAAGATTGCCACCTTGTCTTCCACATCCAAACCTGCTTTATATAGCGATTTAGCCTCTCGTTCAATATTGGTTTTGAACTGATTCCAAGAAATGGACATCCATTCCTGGGTTTTGTAATCACGGAAACGGAGAGCCTCGCGGTCGCCGAATCTACGAGCTTGAGTGCTGATGAGTTCAACTAATTCGTTTACCATCTTTTGTAGTTATTGATTTTCCACTACAAAATTACTCAAAATCCCCTTAATAGTAGTTAAATCCTCGCTTATATTAACATCAATTCCAATAATGCCGTAAAAAAAACCAATTATTAACACTTTGCCACAGCACCCTCTGAACCACTATTCTTCCCACGGCTCTTTCATTTAAGATAAAAGTAGAGACATAGTATCCCTTACCCGGTTCATTACGAATCGGGGTAACTTGACAATGCTGTATATTAGAAAGTTACGCTTCTGTCAAAAATATAAAATTCATTATTTTTGGTATAGGAAACGCAAAAGTCTGGTAAAACTCATAGAT
>OIYY01000171.1_pt1 | contig 50830 bp, 37 predicted proteins | sample 1588341 | NCBI WGS metagenome assembly OIYY01 (sample SAMN03283287) | human gut metagenome | biome: human-associated habitat; material: feces | host: Homo sapiens | place: Peru | collected 2012
AGTTGCGGGAAAGACTCCTCAGAATAATGCCTGATGGCTTCATCTATCCAAGGCACAGGCATCTGCCAGAACATACCGTACTGCGAGATATACTTGCCTAATGAGCAACGGAAATCATCCAAACCTTTTTTCACTACTTCGCTGAATGGATAGCCTTTCGGTTTCTCTACTGCGAGAAAGGCAGCCTTGCCAAGATTGACGGCATGGATAACTGTAATTCCCCGTTCCTTGCATTTCTCATCGAAAGCGAAAGAGGCTTCGTTGTCATGCATGGTTGCATTCACCGCATATCGGATGCCCGACAAGGGGCATGCATCCACATCTTCCATCGTCAGCGTATCCTTTTCTATGCGATAGATTTGAAATCCATCTGTATGCCGAGAGCTTTCATGGAAGTCATGGCGCAAGGCACAGGAAGCTATCAAGCTTCCCATGTCTGCGCCACTAATCAACAATTTTATTGGGTTGTTCATTTATAGAGAGATTTATTGTCATTACACCATTACCGGATGCTGCAGACAGATTACATTCTGTTCTTCTGGCTTTTTCCTGCACCCGTACCCTTATACTTGCTTCTTGTAGTGTTGAACTTATACCGTACAGTAAGCGACACTTTGCTGGTTGACTGTATATCAACAATCATGTCCCTCATTTTGCCATAATGAGCACTCATGTGGATGTCGTCTGTTCCAAACAAATCATAGACAAAGAGCTGGAACGACAACCGGTCTTTCAAGAAAGACTTATATACAGATACATTGGTACAAAATCTTGGCTTATACGAATATATATTTCTTCCATATCCTTTTGTGGTATACGACATCATCCACGTTAACATTGCCAACTTGGTGTTGAAGGTGTTATTAAAGCGGAATACTGCCATAGGTTTGTTGGATATTTTGCCATCATGTGCATCCATATCAAGCCACTGTTTTACCACAGATGCCGTAAATGAAGGATGCCAAATGCCAAACGAAGGGCATAAGTTGACGGAAGCTTCTACATGATTATATGCCTTTCCATTCACCGGTTTAAGCAGTCCTATTGCAGGATTGTCTTTGTAAGTCTCCACATTCGACATCATCGTATGCGAAGTATGGCTGTAGGTCATGTCGAAAGTCAACCACTTGTAAGCCAATTCGTAGTTAAGATTTTTGCTTATCTCAGACACTAAGAATGGATTTCCTGTTTCATACGTGTAGCGGTTGTCATACTGAATACCGCTGCGCAAGTAATAATAGGGAGGGCGGTCGATGTCGGTAGCATAGCTCAACTGCATCTGTACCTTGCCCACAGGCATCGATAAGCTGAGCGATGGGAACCAATTGCCATACGACTTGCTTTGCTCTGGCATATACTTGCCGTATTCATAGTAGTTGAAGTCAATGTATTCGTATCTCAGTCCTGCTTCCATGCTTACGTTTCCGAAATCCCTTGAATATGCCAAGAATGAAGATGCCATGCTTTCTGTTATACGGCTGTCATCATCCGACACGAAGTTGGTTGGCACAACCTGATACTTGGATGTGCGATGCGTGTTGGAATATTCACCGCCCAAAGATAACTCACCACCCAACAAAGGATAGGAAAGCACCAACTTGGAAGCCAACAAACGATATTTCTTGTCAGTAAGGCTATGAACCGTCTGGCTCTGCGCGTCCATCCCCACTTCCTGATATTGCTCTTTGGTAACAACGTCCTCGTTATTCTTCGACCAAAGCCAGTCGGTATTGAAGTCGATGCCGAGCTTGCCAATCTTTCCGACATAGTAAACATTGCTTGAAAGAGTGCTCTTCTGCTCGAAGAAACTACCGTGGCTGTCAGAGCTTTCCGTTTGTTCATCGTCTTGCCATATAGAAGTAATCATATTGGCTTCGCAGGTCTGTTTCGGATTTCTCAAAAAGCCAAAGTTGGCACCTATAGAGTTGTTGGCATCCAACTGGTAGCTGGCATCCAGGCGGAAGTTCATGGCTTCTACTATACTTACTTGTCTATTTTCACTCTTCTGGTTCCAGGTCTTGTCAAGATAAGTCTTCTGCTGTAAGTCTTGATTGTTTGGCTGGTATTGCTTTGCTCCAAAGGCGTATGCGCCCAGCTCTAAACCATTCTTGCGATAGCTCATATCCAATTTGCTGTATCCACTGAAGTTTTTCTTCTCATCATATTCACCTGTGGTTGAGGCATCAAATCCGAAGCCCTCGCCTTGTATCTTCTTCGTTGTGATACGGATGACCGCCCTGATGCTGGCTGCGTAACGGGCGCCAGGGTTAGTGATTACTTCTACAGATTTGATATTATCGGACTGCAAACGGTCGAGTTCGCTCCTGCTTCTCATCTGTCGTCCATTGATATAGATAACAGGCTCACCACGTCCGAATACCTCGATGCTGCCATTCTGGGCAGACACTTTAGGGATGCGGTCGAGCAGGTGCTCCATTGTTCCTGCCTTCTCAAGTACGGATCCGGCAACGGTTGTTGTCATTCCGCCATTCTTCAGGATAGTCTTAGGCAGGGATGACTTCACCACTACTTCACCAAGCGTCTCACTATCCTCTTCCATCTTGATAATGCCCACATTCTCACCAGTGCAATCCTTGCAGACGGTCTTATAGCCTACGGATGTCACCTTGATGATTCCGCCGTTGCAGGAAGAGTCGATGACAAAGCTGCCATCCTCTCCACTCACTGCGCCCTTGACGAAAGCCGAGTCTGTTCTATTCAATAATACAACATTGGCAAACGCCAAAGGTTCTCCCTTCATATCCATCACCTTACCTGTGATATTCTGCGCCATCATCGGAGTCATAGCCGAGAGGCACAACGCTGTTATAATCAGTTTCTTGTTCATAATCCCTTTACTTATGTTTTTCTGAGGGCAAAAGTAAGGGAAATGATAAAAAAGCCTTTGACACAAAAGTGTATTTCTGATATAAGCGGTAGAAGAATTACACTTTTGTGTATGTTTCTCTGACATTTATTATGTTTGAAAATATATAGAAGGTACCACAATAATGGGGAAACACCACAAAAAATGAGTACTTTTGCATCGTGAAAACAGAAAAGACAATCAGACAATGAAACTCAAAACCATCAGTCAAAAGCTAAAAGGCAATCCCACAATGACAGAGGGAACCGTCTATTCCATGCTCGTGATATGCGGCATCTCGCACTTCCTTAACGACATGATACAGTCTATCATACCGTCAATATATCCCATTCTGAAGGCTAATTTCGACTTCTCTTTCGCACAGATCGGAATCATTACGCTCGTCTTTCAGATGACCTCGTCCATCCTGCAACCGTTCACCGGACTGTATGCCGACCGCCATCCGCGCCCCTATGCCCTTTCCGTAGGCATGTGCTTCACGCTGACCGGCCTCCTGCTTCTTGCCTTCGCCAATAATTACCTTGCCATACTCGTAGCCGTGAGCATCGTGGGCTTCGGTTCGTCCGTCTTCCACCCCACCGCCTCACGCGTAACCCAAATGGCGTCGGGCGGCAAGAAGAGTCTGGCGCAATCGATATTCCAGGTTGGAGGCAATGGAGGATCTGCACTCGGACCGCTGCTTGCTGCCATAATCATCCTCCCTTACGGACAGCACTCCATTTCGTGGTTTGCCTTGGCAGCTCTGCTTGCAGCCCTGATAATGATAAGGCTCGGAGCATGGTATAAGGCAAGGCTGAAGTATATTGTGAAGCATCCACAGAAAACGCCGGAGCTGAACACCAACATCTCAAAGCGAGCCAAATACGGAGCTTTGGCTATACTAATTCTCCTCGTGTTTTCTAAGTATTTCTACACTTCGTGCATCACGAGCTACTTCACGTTCTTCCTTATTGACAAGTTCGGCGTGTCGGTAAGGGCATCGCAGCTGTTCCTCTTCGTGTTCCTCGCAGCCTTTGCCATCGGAACCGTAGCAGGAGGCATGCTCGGCGACCGATTCGGACGTAAATACGTCATCTGGTTCTCCATCCTCGGTGCCGCCCCATTCGCTCTTGCCATGCCTTACGTGGGTCTGACATGGACTATAGTCTGCTGTTTCCTCTCAGGACTTATTATCGCATCTGCGTTCTCGTCTATCGTGGTTTACGCCACCGACCTTATGCCTGACAAGGTGGGCATGATAGCCGGCGTGTTTTTCGGACTGATGTTCGGACTGGGCGGACTGGGTTCGGCTTTCTTCGGATGGCTGGCTGACAAGACAAGCATTGAGTTCATATTCCAAGTAAGCGCTTTCCTGCCGCTGTTAGGAATCATAGCCGGACTGCTGCCTAATACGCAGAAGACGAAATAGCCATTTTATCGCCACAAATAAAAACAAAAAACGGTCAGGCAAAAAGTAAACATAACCTTTGCCTGACCGTTTTTTTCATATCACTCCTTATTTATAATTCTATCGGCACAACAACCTTGAATGTAAAGTTGCGACCCATATTAAACACTCCCATTCTGCCCGTAGCCTTATTCACGTCAAGATATTTCAGTCGGCTTAGATGACTCTGATAAGCACGGTCGGTGATGTTCTCACACGAAACATACAGCGAAGCAATGCGCTTGCCGTGGCTTTTTATGTCAGTTCCTGCATACATATTTAATAATGTATATGATGGTGTGGCTGTCTCCGTACCACCAGCTGCATAATAATGGTTCTGACGAAGATTGCAGTCAACGGCAAACTTCACGTACATATTGTCGAACGTGCGTCCGTCACAAACAATCTCGTAACGCACATCTCCTTGCCAACGAGGAGCAGGAGTGAACGGCAGATACTTTGCTTCGTGTGGCTGACCGAGTTGCACGGCATCCACATAAGCGAAACTATTGCCTATGTGCAAGCGCTCAAACGGATGGACATCCACATGCACTTCACCACCCATCAGACGGGCATCTCCCGAGGTGAATCGGTATGTGTCGGAGCCGTCTGTAACGACCGGCGTGCCATCGGCATCGGTGAGACGCGTGCTGAAGATATAGTTGCTGATGCGATTGGCGAAGAGCGAGAGCTCGGCAGACACAATCTCCGAAGAATAGTCGAGTCCGAGATCGAGCTGCCAACTCTGTTCCGGCTTCAAAGCCGTATTGCCAATCTCATAACGCTGTGTTCCCTCATGCTCACCGTTAGAAGCAAGTTCACTGATGTTTGGCGCACGGAATCCGCACGACGCATTCAGCTTGATATTAAAGTTAGGCAGCAGTTCGTAAGCCATTCCTAAACTGCCCGAGAACCCGTCGAACCCACGGCTGAAAGCCTTGAAGCGCTCCACGACGCCGCCATCCTCTTCATCTTCCAAGAGATTATCGCCATGCAGATGACGATGGTCATAACGCACACCACCACTAAGATTCAGCTTATCAACATTGCACGTGGCTGTGGCAAACAAGCCATAGTCGAAGAGGCTATAATCGGGGATGAGAAACTCTGTGCCCTTATTGACAGACTGTTGCCACATACCGTTCAGTCCAGCGGCAATTTTCCACGAACCCAACAATGGCGATGTGTAGTGCAAATCATAGTTGATAGTATGGAGCATGAGGTCGAGCCCGCATTCATCGCGCTTCTCCTCATATTCCTGTCTGCGGTTCTGCTGGTAAGCAGCAAGCAACTTTATGTTGCCTTCACCCACATACAACATATTGTCAAGGACAGCCTTATAGTGATGTATCTGCTGGAACGGCAGAGAACGACCATAACTCTTAAGATTGAAGCCGTCAGGAATCTCAAGTCTGCCCGTCTCTTCATCACGTTCTCCCTCAACTATTCCTGGTGTAAGATGATAATAGTCGAGCGTAAGATGAGTGTGTCCGACACGATGATTCCAGCCAAGCATCTGCACGAACGACTGCTCACGGAAAGCAGAGCCATACACATAACCATCATAACGGTTCTTATATGCATGCGCCATCTTGCCACTGTAGCGAGTATTCCACACAAAGCCACGCTTATTGCCAGCGAAATTAAGTGAATAGTCGAAGAGTCCGTTGTTGGTCTGATAACCGCTCATTATGTTGCCGCTCATCTCTCCCATTGGAAGTACCGGTGCGCTATTGAAAACTATCACACCTGCCAAAGCGTCCGAGCCATACATCAGACTGGCAGGACCTTTAAGTATTTCGACAGAATGAACCGACGCTGCGTCTATCTCAACTCCGTGCTCATCGCCCCACTGCTGACCTTCCTGACGCACACCGTCGTTTACCACCACTACACGATTATATCCCATTCCGCGTATAACGGGCTTTGAGATGCCGCTGCCTGTGGTTATCTGTGACACGCCCGGCTGATGACTGATGGCGTCTATGATATTTGTGGAAGGCTGTGCTTCAAGTTGGCGAGACGATACGATGCTTATAGGAGCTGCCGACGTTCCGAGTTTCTGATGTCCTGTAAGTCCTGTGACCACCACTTCGTTTAGCTTCACATTGGTTTCGGTCATTGGCTGATGGCGAGTGGTGTCTGCTTCTTCGGTTATAGCCATAACTGGGGCTGTTGCCGACGAGCATACGCCCATCAGCAATAACGATTTATATATATTGTTCATTTATTTGTTTCCTTATTGTTATTGTTATTTGTCTCAAAAAAACACATGGGGTGACCATCAACAATAAGGCGGAGCTCTTGTGCTCCTTACGCCCACAATCAGCAGACAGGGCTTTGGACATGACCGCTGCATGGTGAGCCTCCTCATCACAGCAAAGACAGCCAGCACAATCAAAGTAGGCACAAGATAAGACGTGCTATGAAGCTGACATAGCAGACAGTCGTGCGTAAATGAATGTGTGGAGGCAATGTGTCCACTATGATGAACATGATGCAGACAGTCCTGACAATAGGACGCAACGACATCGTCTTCCACCTCCTCATGATGGTGGAAGCTTATCGCCACCAACATTGGCAAATACACCAATATCAGCAGCCAAGCCAAACGTCTATGCTTTCTGTTAACTGTACGCATTCTGAAATCAATCTTGTCATCAGACTGCTAAATATAGCAGCCGATGATACAAATTATCAGTACAAAGGTATATTATTTACACTAAATACCAGATATTATTACTGTTAAATAATCAATAAAACTTAGATTAACTGACATTTTAACACAACAATATGACAAATTTGGCTAAAATGTCAGACTTTACAATATCCTTACCGGATGGCACATAAGTTGCGTTATGGCATAATGAAAGCCGGAAGCAATCAAGGCAGACGGCAAAACAATTAAATATTGGAGGTAATACATTATGTTAGTAGTTCGCAGAAATAACAGTTCAAATTGGTTGAACGATTGGTTAGATAACACATTGTTTAACACAGAGGCAACATCACAGGTAAGAACAACCGCTCCGGCTATCAATGTCAAGGAGACTTGTGAAGAATATATCATGGAAGTAGCTGTTCCTGGTCTGAAGAAGGAATGGGTAAGAATAAACCTTACCAATGAAGGCCTGCTCCACATGGCCATTGAGAACAAGATGGAGCACAAGGAGGAAGAAAAAGAATGTGGTTGCAGAAGAGACAGACACGAGCGCTATCTGCGTCATGAATTCTCATACGGCAACTATGAACAGAGCTACACTCTTCCTGACGACGTGGAGCGCGACCATATCTCAGCAAGCGTTGCCGACGGCATACTTACCATCGTAATTCCGAAGATAACGCCGGAGAAGGAAGCTAAAGTTATGAAGAACATTGAAGTGAAATAACGAATAACGATTTGCAGGATAACAAACGCAAAAAGGTTGGTTGCGAGCAATATGCTTACAACCAACCTTTTTTTGTTTAAGTTTTACTTAAAAAAATCAACATTTCTCTTTGTCATTCCAAACATTTGACATATCTTTGCAATATCAAAATGATATCACTAAACAATCACATGTATAACCATTAAAAAGTAAGATTATGGAGAACAAGGAGTTTCAGTTTAAAGGTATGACCATGAATGGTTTTGCCATGCTTTTCGTCAACATCATGTTGACAGTATTGAGTGCAGCGACTATTGTTACTGGCTTCATACAGAATCTGAATGACATATTGACAGGATTGATTGTAGGCTTCGGCTTTGCCGTATTCGCCGTAACACTCTTCATTTGGGCAGGCTTCGTGATGCTCGAACCGGGCGAGGCACGTGTGATGATGTTCTTCGGAAAATACAAAGGCACGTACACCAAGGTGGGCTACTCATGGGTGCACCCCTTCATCAACACCAAGAAGCTGTCTCTTCGTGCCCGCAACCTTGACGCAGAACCTATCAAGGTGAATGACAAGACGGGCAATCCGATTATGATAGGACTGGTGCTCGTGTGGAAGCTAAAGGATACATACAAGGCTATGTTTGAGATTGACTCGCAGACAATGGCACAGAGTGGAACAGCACAGCAGATCGGAACAAGCGTGTCGAACGTGATGCTCGCCTTCGAGAACTTTGTCAAGACACAGAGCGACGCAGCACTTCGTCAGGTGGCAGGACTCTATGCCTATGACAACAACGAGTCGGGCAAGGCGGAACTTACTCTGCGCGACAGTGCCGACGAGATAAACAAGCAGCTTGAAGAGAAACTTGACGAGCGTCTGAGCATGGCAGGCATAGAGGTGGTAGAGGCACGCATCAACTATCTTGCCTATGCACCAGAGATTGCCGCCGTGATGCTTCGCCGCCAGCAGGCTGACGCCATCATCTCTGCACGCGAGAAGATTGTGGAGGGTGCTGTGTCGATGGTGAAAATGGCTCTTGACAAGCTAAGTAGCGAAGAAATCGTAGATCTTGACGACGACAAGAAGGCTGCCATGGTGAGCAACTTGCTCGTTGTGCTTTGCGGTGACGATTCGGCTCAGCCTGTTGTCAACGCCGGAACTCTAAACCATTAAACCGTATGACAAAAAAGGAAACCGGAACTAAGAGTTTCGTTCTGCGCGTGGATGCCGAGACGATGGACGCCATTGAAGCGTGGGCTGCTGACGAATTCCGCAGCATCAACGGACAACTGCAATGGATTATCGCCGAGGCTCTGCGCAAGAGCGGACGAATGCCCAAGAAACGACAAACGAAAAATCCTCCACAACTATGAATACAAACTTTAATCACTTCTGCGATTCGTCCAATGACGAGCAAGAATATCCAAAAATCCGGCTGCAACGCACATTGACCAATACTTTCTTTGAGATAATCATTGGTTTGCTATTACTCATTCTTTGGGGAGGAATAGTTTATAAGTTGGCTATATCGAATGGTGAACCAATCCCCACTCACATTGACTTCTCAGGCAAGGCTGACAGCTTTGAGAGTCCCTACTGGCTGTTACTTGTAGGTGGCATCTGCACCGCTTTGGCAGTATTCTATATGTATGCCGCTTACCGTCCCGATTATCTGATTGAAATGAGCTTACGAATCACAAACATGCGACAGATAAAGATAATGGTTTACTGGGCATATATCTTCACAATAGAATTGATATCAATAGGCATCGCGCTGACATTTTTCTGTCTTGGAAGCCTCACACTATTCTTGAAGATAATGGCGTTTGTCATAATACTAACGTCCTTGGTAACAATCATAGCTGTAAGAATGGCTAAATAGCCCTATTGAAGAACTATTGAGCCGCTATGATGAAACATAAAGGAAGAACAAAGAAAAAGGTTGGTTGCGAGCAATATGCTTACAACCAACCTTTTTTCGTATATATCACGTTTTATTTCTTTACCACAAATACGCGTGTCTCGTGCGGCATTACGCGTCCCTTCCACTTTGATGCGTTACGGGCTACGTCCTTATGCTGCCACACGTCGCGTACGGTGTATTTGCCAGCAAAACCGAGAGAAGCAAAGTCAGCAGTAAGAGTGAGCGGCTTTTCGGAAGTGTTGAGCAAAGCAACGGCGTGAGAGCCATCAGCAAGCGGACGAACGAAGATCTGATAGTTGTCGTTCATTACCTTGCGCTCGGCGGCCTTACCAAGCACATCCTGATTGATAGCGATAATCTCCGGATTGAGCAGTATGCGGCGATCGTCCTCAGACACCTTGCGCAAGTCGTTAGTCATAGCGAGAGGAGAAGCCATCATACACCACATACTCATCTGTGTCTGATATTCGGTCTGCGTGCAGCCAACTCCACCGAGATCGCTCGACGGACCGCCCGTACCGTTAAGTCCTACGACAAGCATGTCCATGTCGGGCCATTGTCCCGGACGCACATACCTGGCAAGCGGAGCTGTGACGTTGACAATATCAATGATGCCCATACCACCTTCCTTCACGATGTCTTTCCACATATCGCGGACATCATAGGAGGTACGCCAGAGCTGACCGCCAACTTCCTCACACCATTCCTCGCATTGACGCTGTCCCCACTCGCAGATGCCAAGAACAATGTCGCGACCGGAATTCTGCAAAGCATTGGCCATGGTACGATAACGATGACGTGCTGTGGCGCTGTCCTCAGGAGCGTTGCAGTAATCATACTTAAGATAATCAATGCCCCATGAAGCAAATGTTCGTGCGTCCTGCTCCTCAAAGCCAAGACTTGCGGTCCAACCGCCACACGTAAGCTGGGCTGCATCAGAATAGATGCCAAGCTTAAGTCCCTTCGAATGAACATAGTCGGCAAGGGCCTTTATGCCATTGGGGAACTTCTCGGGGTCGGGGATAATATTGTTCTGACGGTCGCGACCTCCCTGCCAAAGGTCGTCAATAAAGATATATTCGTAACCGGCATCACGGAAGCCGCCTTCCACCATAGCATCGGCTGTCTCACGAATAAGCTGTTCGTTGATGTTGCCTTGAAAGAGATTCCATGTCATCCAGCCCATTGGAGGTTTGGGAGTCAACTGATTACGCGGAGTCTGTGCAGTGGTAAAGAGAGAAGACAGCAGCAACGCTGCCGATAAAAATAAAGACTTGTTCATAGATATATAATATTTGTTGTTTTAGTAGATAGCGGTTCTTAATGAATGCAAAGTTACTAATAAATATTCAGAAACATAAGCTTACGGACCATAATACGCCCGAAAAGCGTTATCTTTGCCATATCGGAAACATATATAAAAACAGACAACAACATGTATAACATCACGTTCTTTGAAGTTACAGAACCGAAGGAGGCTTATCGTTCTGCCGTAAACAACTTGCTGACACAACTATCGCAGAATGCCAAACCCATGACCATTGACGAAATGACGTATATGGCAACTTGCAACGAAAGCCACCTGTTCTTTCTTTGCATTGACAATAAAATCATCGGAATGTCCACGCTTGCCGTCTATAGGTCGCCCATAGGCTGCAAGGCATGGATAGAAGATGTGGTAGTGGACAAGGACTATCGCGGCAAAGGACTCGGACGTACGCTTATAGAAAGGACAATAAAGGAGGCAAAGAGATTTGCCCCCTGCTCACTTCTGCTAACGTCACGCCCGTCACGCATCGAAGCAAATGCGCTCTATCAAAGCATTGGGTTCGGGAAAAGAGAAACCAATGTATATAAAATGGAGATAATCTGACGAGCCAAAGCTTATCACGGGTTAAGGATATCCAATATTTCCGAGAATTGGGAAATACGCCAAAGACGCTCATGCTCAAACTCTTCAGTGGTTTCATGCGCCCAATTCGTGTGGAACGGTATATGGGCGGCATAAGCTCCGATGGCAAGTGCCGGAGCTATGTCGCTCTTGAAACTGTTGCCAACCATAAGAAGTTGGTCCGGATTAACGGCAAGCTGAGAACATAATGCATGGTAAGCTTCCGGTGTCTTGTCGCTAACGATGCTGACAACATCGAAGAAGCGGAGCAGACCGGAACGGCGCAACTTATTTTCCTGGTCCATCAGCTCACCTTTTGTGAATACGGCAAGACGATAACGACGTGAGCCATCGGCATGCTTAAGGTCATGTAAACGGCTAAGAGTCGGCTCCACACCATGAAGCGGGCAAGCGTCAACATGAAGCAGACGCTTACCTAATTTCACTATTTCGCCAATAACACGGGCCTCTACCCTACCTTCGCTAACCTTGACGGCATTCTCGACAAGCGAGATAATGAAAGCCTTGCAGCCATATCCGAGGTCTGCCATATTGGACATCTCCGTCTCAAAAAGGCTTGCGGTGATTTTTTCGCTATCACCGAACGGAGCCAGAAGCAGACAATACTCTCTCTCTACATCAAGGAAATGGTTCTGTAATGCCCACAGCGTATCGTCAGCATCGAAAGCAACGGCACGTATATTACTGGTTTTCATAGCACTAACACTGCCATTCATTACAGATTCCATTCTGATACGTCACACTTCGTCTCCACCTTCTTCTCTATGTCGTCAGGAAGTGATGGGAAGAAATCAATACCTGTGATTCGTTCCACTTCATCCACAGAATTGGCATAGTCGCCCTTAGGACGATTGCCGTCAGCATTCTTATAGATAAAGCCAATGGCTTTCGGAGACGGATTCATACACAACACCACCTTGAAGAAAGCATCAGGAACAGCCACCTTGTTCTTTCCGATAGTCTTAGAGCTTTTCTTATAGAATATAGGACCACATACTATATATATATCACCGTATTGCTTTGCCCACTTGCGGCATGCCTGCTCCATCTCGTTCCAGTCTCCACGATTGAGCGACGGAGCCTGTGGACACACATTGGTGAAGAGAAACGAGTCGTCCATTGCTGCGCTGCTCCACTTATTATCACCAGCTGGACACATGTGTCCGCGGTCATATCCGGAACGCACATAATCGAAATCCACCGCTCTTGGCTCCGGTACGTCAATATCTTCATGGAATTTAGATTCAGCTCGTTTTGTGTTGCCAGTAAGATGGGCTTCAGTAAGATGCCACGCCACCCAATTCGGGACACGACGGTCAGAGTTATACGAAACTGTATAACCAGTACGCTTAAGCACTATCTCAGGAGTTTTCTTCAAAGGAGCGGGCACTTCAAGACCTTCAACAGAAGCCTCCGACGACGTTTGCTTATTAACAGTAGCTTCATTTGAGCTATTGCCATTGTCCTTCTTTGCTATCTCACTCTCATATATCTTTCGGCTTTCAGCCAAACCTGCCTTCAAGCCCTTCGCATCACAGGCGCACATTGACAAGCACAGGAATGCTGCCGCCAATACATTGAAAATCTTCTTATTCATCATTATCCTATTAATATATCATTTATTGTTCTGCTGATTCTTGATTGTCCGTGTGATTCACGTCTGGTTTTATGTTTTTTATACGACCATAAACATCCAATACAAAACGACGTGCCGCTACGAGCGTCACCCAAGCAGCGATAACGCTTGCTGACATCATCGCTGCCACTAACACAGCCTGCATTGCTGCTGCCTGCAACACATCAAAACCGCACATCATCATTGCCAACATTACGAAAGGCACTATACCTACTGCCATGCCAGCCATCCTTGATGTCTCCTTGACAAGAACGGCATGCAGGGAACGTCGTACAAGATAATACATGGCTTCGGAATGGGTGGCTCCATTGCCTATAAGATAATAGTAGAGATGATTATGATGGCGTATACCTCCATAGAACAATCTCAAAGCCTTAACCTGCGCTTCTATTATGCCACCAGACATCATTGCGACAACTGGGACAATATAGCGCGAACTTAACTTTATCTCCGGAGCTATGCACAATACAGCCATCCCTCCTGTCACAAATACAACGGACGCAAGTATGCCGACGGCAACGGGGACTATATATTCACGCAGTCCGAGTCGGCTCTTCACCACTGCAGACATGGCTGAATAAGCCACCATGAGCAGCAAGAAGACAATGTTAAGAAGCCAATTATCCCAAAGAACAAGATAATATGCCACAACTCCTAAGACACCAAGACGAAGCACCATGCGTGCTAACGCCATAAAGATGTGACGTATCTCTGATATACGGTATGCGTACGCCACGTATATGGGCACTGCGAGAAAAACCACGCACAAAGCTAAGGAAAGATATAAAAGCATAAGCGAAATATTCTTATATGATAAAATGATTAAGATTCAGACTCTTGTTACATACAGACAGTAAAGCCTGGTCGGACGTCGCCACAACAAGCGTAACATCCTTCATCCTTGGCGAACAAAGGTATGACATGACGGACATTATGCCGCGTTCGTCCTGCGAGGACGTAGGATTATCCAGAAGAAAGACCTTGCGTTCTGTCATTCCAGTCAACGCTATAGCGACACGCTGTGCTTCCGCGGCAGACAAGGCAGAAAACTTCCGGTCAATGACATCGTCCTTCAAAGACAACTGACGTAGTTCGTCCTTCAGAATAGACATTGAAATTTCCTTGTTCTTGTTGACGGATAGACAGATGTAATAATCGATAACATCGCGGACCAACTCATCACCAAAGTCTAAGCAACTTGGCAAGTAAGACATCTGCCTACGAAAATAGGCACCAAGATTTCCTTTTACAGCCTCGCCATCCACGCTTATCCAGCCTTTTTCAACAGGCTGAACACCAGTCAAGGATTGCAACACCGCTGAGCGAGCCTGCTGGCTGCCTCCTGTTACGGCAAAAATGTCGCCTGGCAAGGCTGAGAAGGATATGTTGCCATATTGTTCTGATTCGCCCACTTGTAGATGGACGTCTTTCATTTCTATTATCATTGATGATTGGCTTTATCTTTTACTTGTTATATGTTAGACTTCAAATAGGAATGCAAATATAACAAAAAGTCCCGGAAGTAGAACACTTCCGGGACACAAATTATAGAATGTTGTTGTTTCTATACAAAAGATGGATTAGAAGAAGAGGTAGCGGTTGTCCACCACCTTTGCCTTGATGTAGAGCTCGTTCATGAAGTTGCCAGCCATCTGCATGTGCTGCTGACGAAGCTTCTGCATCTCTGCCTTCTCGTCATACTTGGCTGCACGCTGTGACTTGTTTACAACCTGGAAGACATATACACCTACATTGCCCTTTACAGGAGCCTTGCAGAACTTGCCCTTTGCTGTTGCAGCAACCGCACCGCTAAGTGCAGGCTCGCTTGCTCCAGTAGCTGTAACAAAGACAGGAGCTGCGAAAGTAACCTGATTTACAGCAGTAACATTTGCGCCCTTAGCCTTTGCCTCTGCTACTGACTTAACGCCGTTAAGCTTTGCAAGAAGCATCTCAGCCTTCTTGTCCTTGAGCACCTCAGCCTTAACGAACTCCTTCACCTGTGCGTCCTCAAGAGAACGATAGCCAACACTATTGATATTGTCAAGGATTACCACGAGGAGGTTGTCATTGTCTCCACACTCATAAAGCGGCGAAACATCACCCTTCTTAGCGTCGAAGAGCCAGCGCATTGCCTCGCGAGTACTGTGTATACCGGCAAGATTGTGCTCTGCTGTGGTTATGTCCTTACGCTCCTGGATAGTGTAACCAGCCTTAGCTGCGTTCTTAACGATTTCGTCAGCAGTAAGGTTAGCGCTTACGAACGAGCTGAACTTGTTGTAAGCTGCGCTGTATGTGTCCTTTGAGAATGAGATGTTCTTCTTAACGACAGCAGCAACATACTTGTTGACCATTGCCTTGCGGTCTACCACCTGAATAATGAGGTTGCCCTGTGTGAGAGCGATGTTCTTAACCTCGCCTACAGACATTGTGTTGAGGCTTGTGATATAGTTGCGAGTATCCTTGTCGAGTGACGGAGCACCCTGATACTGCTTGGTTGTCAACCAGTTCTTCTCGCCTGTCTGACCATACTTCTTAGCGATTGCCTCGAAATCAGCACCAGCCTTAAGAGCTGTAGAGATTGAGTCAGCACGCTTTGCTGTCTCTGCTGCATTAGCTCCAGCCACCTGAATCTGACGGAACTGAACAGAGTCGGGCAACTGCTGCTTTGACACGAGCTTGATGATATTGAGCGAGTTGTCCTGCTTGCTCTCGAACACCTTACTTGTAGAACCAACGCCCATAGAGTCGAGACGCTGAGCGATATCGTAGGGGAAAGCATCCTTCAAGACGGGAACGCCAGTGTAAGCGACAAGCGAAGTGCTCTTACGAACTATGTCAGAGGGATCGGCTGCAGCAGCAAGTTCTGTATCATAAGCTGCAAATTCCTTCTGAAGAGCTGCACGGTCAGATGCTGAAGCCTTAACCTGAATGTCAACATACTTGATGTCGCGGCTCTCAACATACTGCTTGAAGCGGGCTTTAATCTCATCATACTTAGCCTTAAGGTCGGCATCAGTAACTGTCACCTTATTGTCCGCAATGCTTGAGTAAGACAGAGAAGCGAGCTGAATCTGGCTCTCCTCGTTCTGATCCTTAAATGCCTGCTTAGCCTCTACCTTATTAGAAAGGAAGCAATGAGCGAACAGACCCTGATACTTCTGAGCGAGCAACTGCTGACGAAGAGTCTTCTCGATGAAGTTCCAGTACTTGTAGATTGTATCATACTGCTTTGCAAGCTGGGGATTAGTGCTGCCCTGTGCCTTGTATTCAGCGAGGAACTTCTTCAGAGCGTTAACGTCAAAGCGACGTGTCTGCTGATTGAAGAACGGAGTCTGCATAAGCATCGGGTTGGTTCCCTGTGTCAGAACATCCTGCATCTCCTGGTCAGTAACAGTCAGACCAAGCTTCTCTGTCTCGTTAGCGATAAGCTTTGTCTGGACGTAGGTGTTCCACACCATATCCTTCACCTGATTGAGCTGATCTTCATTCAGATTGTCCTGACCTTGCTGCATCTTAATAACTTCAGTGTACTCGTCTACGAGTTTCTGGAACTCAGTGACGCTGATCTTGTCGCCCAACACCTCGCCTACCTGCTGATGCTTCTCAGCGCTCGACGACTCGCATGAGCGGAATGCCTCTTCGGCAATGAACGCAAACAGACCCAAGCTGATGATGCATATCAGCAGGACTCCTTTGCTTCTGATTTTTCCTAATGCTGCCATTATTGTTTAATTGTTTTTATTTGTTATTTTTATTTTCTGTTAGATTTAGCTTTTTAAGGCATTATGACGGTCGCCCACCGGCATAAAATATGTGGCACAAATCTCTCTATGCCACAAAATGCGTACAAAAATACTAATTTATTGCCAAACTTGGGCATGTTTGCCTGAAAAATTGCCTTTACGAGTTAACTTTTAGGTTCACAAGCTCTATTTTTGTCATTGTGCTCTTAATTATGCGAAACTCGTATTTTCCGATTGTCACCACCTCATTAAGCTTCGGGAAGTTCTGATATTCATGAAGGATGAAACCTCCAACCGTCATATACTCATCGCTTTCAGGCAGTTCAAGGTCGAACATTTCGTTCACCTTGTCAATCTCAAGACGCGCAGAAAGGATATACTCATTTGGCGCGGTCTGCTTCGCGACGTACTTCGTACTGTCATGCTCGTCCTCGATATCACCGAATATCTCCTCCACGATATCTTCGAGAGAGACAATGCCACTTGTTCCACCAAACTCATCCACGACAACACCGAGACTCTTCTTCTGCTGCAACAGTATATGCATAAGCTTCTGAGCCGCCATTGTCTCTGGTACGAAAGGCATCTTACACACGCATTCACGCCAACGATTGCGATTGCGGAACATCTCCGAACTATGGATATAGCCCGTAATATGGTCGATATCATCGTCATAGACGATTATCTTTGAGTTGCCACTCTCGATAAATTTCTGCATAAGCTCCTCGGTGCTGCATTCGTTAATGTCCACAGCATTTATTTCGGTACGCGGGACCATACAGTCGCGAACCTTACAGTCTGAGAAATCGAGTGCATTCTGGAAGATCTTCACTTCCTCATTGATAAGGGTTTCCTTTGGTGCGTTGTCGATGCTCGACTGCACAAGATAGTCAAGATCAACCTTTGAGAAGCCTTCGTCATCACTTTCAGCTTCCATACGTATGCCCACCAAACGGAGCAGACATTTAGAAATAAAAGTGGAGAAACGGCTTATCGGCCACAATATAACATAGAATATGTATGCAGGAAGAGAGAACACAGCCAATAGTCTGTTGGCATTGTTCTTAAAGAGTATCTTAGGAAGAAACTCACCCGTAAAAAGGATGATAAGCGTCGAGACAATAGTGTCTGCCGTCACGCGCATTCCGTCGTCAAGCGCACTGAATATTGTGCTGTCAAAAAGCTTGGCGATAAGAATACCATATACGACAAGCACAATGTTGTTGCCTACAAGCATTGTGCTGACGAAACCATTAGGGTGCTTGTAGAAGTTGGAAATGAGTTTTTTGGTAAGGTGATTGCCTTCACGGTCCATCTCGGCGAGCATACGATTGCTTGACACAAACGCTATTTCCATGCCAGAGAAGAATGCCGACAATATCATTGTTACGGCAATACTGATTAAAAGAGGTATGTCTGTTTCCACTATTTATAAGAATAATCTATCTTTATTTGTGTTTTTATACTACCGTACGGCAGTACGTCTCTGCGGTGTTACCTGCGGTCTGATGGCTGCCTTTACAGTATCAGGAGCTGACGTTATGGTGTCGCCCTTGCCTGCGATGTCCGTCTTCTCGAAAGAACCACGGCTATTAGATACAAAATAGCGTGTCATGCGTTCATCGCTGCGAAAATACGTTCCCTCCAACGTACGGTCCGGTGTGACCAGACGTGAAGGGACGTTCGAATAGAGTTCATGCGATGCCTGATCCCAGAAAAGCTGTTGGCTCGTAAAACGCAAGCCATCCTTAGTCAATATAGAGACACGACTACGCAACTCCCAAAGTTTCTTTTGGTCGTAATAATACGCTGTATCGCACTGAATGTACGACTGTACATGGAATTTCTCATCAAACTGCTCGAAGAACAAACCTTTCTCAAAAATCCAACGTGACGGATTGCGGACAGTATTAACCTCCCAACGCTCTGTAACGATGCGATACTTGATGACGCCCGAATCGGATATGAGGGTGTTAACACCATAGCTGATCATCATCGACGCAGAGTCGCGGTCGTGCACAGCTGGCGCAGTATGCTCCTTCTGCCCCTCGCAAGATGCGAGAAGGAAGAAGCCCACCATTGTAAGGATTATGATTTTAATGTAATTCAATGTCTGATGATATTTGTTTTTTTTATTCCATCTTCCACTTAGCGAACCAACGCTCGTTGAACGTCAGACCGATATTGATGCGGAACGAGTTCTCTGTAATGAATGTCTTCGAGTCCTGACGAACCCACTGTGCAGAGATATTAAGAAGCGAGCGGTTGTTGTATCCGTTCATGATAGGTATGCCAAAACCTGCACTCACACCATACTCTTTCGGACCATCCTGTCCTGAAATCTTAAGATAATTGGTGGCATAAGATGCTCCCAGACGATAGTGAACACGCTTGAAGAAACTTCTGCTATTCTCCTGAGGACAGAACTCACCACCAACGGTAATCTTATGACGGTCTGAATACAAGTTCTTCGAAACCACATAATCTGTCTTACCATTGACTGTCAGATATTCCGGGCTTACCACCGACGACCACTTCTGCAAGACGTAATCGGCACCAATCTTCCAACGGTTTGAACGGTTCCACATAAGACCCACTCCGTAAGTTGTCGGAAGCTCCAGACCATCCTTTGCCACAAACAAGGCAGTATCAGCAACTCCTGTCTGCGCATTGGTAGAAATCACCTTACATTCCGGATCTGCGCCAAGCTTATGACCGAGACCATAAGTAAGACCAATGGTCAGATTGTCTTTCTTTGAAAGCTTGAGAGTATACTGCAGACCGAAGTCAAGCTTATAGCTGTTTACGTCAGCTGTATAGTACTTTGAAAGTGTATTTACGTAAGAATCGGAATATGAGTTGATGACCGAGCGCGTGTAATTGCCCCACAAGTAAGAGCCGTTCACACCGATAGCCAATCCCTTGAACGGCATCCAGCCAAATCCCAAATACACCTGATGAAGACCTCCCGTACCATAATAGACATTCTCATAAGTAGTCGACGATCCGGTTTCACTATTGTTCAGCTTACCTGTATTTGAGTAGCTATAACCGATATTCGAGAACGGAAGCACACCAAAGCTGACGCCAAGATGCTTTGCAAGACGGAAACCTGCCGTCACATACTCGAAATTGGCGTTATTGGCATTCAGCTTCACTCCATTCTCCGAGAAATTCGTTATTTGTCCAGCAATACCAGCGTCAAAGATAAACGACAACGAGTCGATGCTGGCATACGAAGCCGGGTTAGACGTGTTTATCTGGTTGTGCTCATGAAAACCAATGCCAAGACCGTTCATTCCACGATTGAATCCTCCCGACTGCTCTCCGAGCACGCCAAGGCCATACTGGCTATATGGCGAGTTTGTGCCGCTCTGGGCCATCACAGCCATGGAAGTCACGGCCATACAAACAGTTATCAGTAATTTCTTCATTTCTCTTTCTTGATATTTATCTGCTTAAAAACGATCAGAACACGAAACAAGCAGAACACTCTCCTGCTTTATCTCTATACCTTATTATATATAAGGCACATGTTCTTTCTCGCATAATTAGGTGCAAATTTATCGAAAAAATTCGAGATAATAGCAGGATAAACAAGAAATAACGACTTTTAAATTTCGTCAAAAGTATAATATAACCGCGTTTACTTGCCAAAAACGCCGCTTTTACGTTTTTTAACAAGCCTTTTAAGCTCATATTAAGCATATTATTAATACCTTTGTAAGATGTAAAGACAAATAACAGACCAATATTTAATTGTGAAACAACTTAAAAGAACAATATTATGCCTGCTGACTGCCATCATGCTTATGTCGCAAACGGCTGCCGCTGATAACGGAAAGCAAGCCGACTCGATACGCATAAGCCTGCTCACCTGCATGCCGAGACCATACGTCTACAGCCTATACGGACATACAGCCATCAGATACGAGAACCTGACGCAAGGCATAGACATCGCCATTAATTATGGTATATTCTCGTTCAGCAAGCCATACTTCGTGCTCAGGTTTGTCTTCGGACTGACCGACTATGAGATGGGCATCGAGTATTTCGAGGATTTCAAGGCCCAATACGAGCGTTCGGGATGCGGCGTCATACAGCAGACTCTCAACCTGACGGACAAGGAGAAGGCTGCCATAGCGAAGGCTATAGACAAGAATTACCTGCCGGAAAACCGCGTGTACAGGTATAATTACTTCTACGACAATTGCACAACTCGCGCAAGAGACATCATACTCGACAACATAAACGGAAAAGTGGTATTCGAAAACGAAGCCAACCCCTACCCTTCTTTCCGCGAACTCATCCATCAATATAACGAGCGTCACAGATGGGCACGCTTCGGCAACGACCTTCTGCTCGGAGTCAAGGCGGACTGTCCGACAACGTTCGGCGAACAGCAGTTTCTGCCCAAAAACCTCTCAAAGGACATAAGCCATGCCGTAATATACGACAAGGACGGCTCAAAACGCAAGTTTGTCGAGAGCGAGACATGGGTATTGCCAGCCACAAGCGATTCTGGAAGCGACAGTTTCCCCGTCTCCCCAATCGTGTGTCTGGGAATTTTGGCGGCATTAGTCGTTGCCATAACGACAATAGAGGCAATGCGGAAAGCAAATTATTGGCTTACAGACACGATAATGATGTTCTTAACAGGAGCATGCGGACTGATTCTGTTTGCCATGATTTTCTCGCAACACCCCACCGTAAGCCTAAATCTGCAGATTCTGCTGCTCAATCCACTGAACCTCGTATTCCTGTGGAGCGCATCCAAGAAGATAAAGAACGGACAGCCCTGTAAATGGCAAAAAGCATGGACCGTGCTCATAATCCTGTTTCTTTTAGGAGGAATAATGCAGTCTTATGCAGAGGGAATCTACTTTGTGGCATTGTCTTTGCTATACAGAAACATAATGAAAATACGCCAGACGGCAAACACAACAAACAAGAGATGAATAAGTATATATCTACAATTATAATGCTCACCGTCCTGACCGGCTCACAGATGCAAGCACAAAGCTTGCAGCCTGCGCCACGTCTGGTCGTAAACATAGCTGTTGACCAGCTACGCACCGACTACATCGAGCACTTCGCACCGCTCTATTGCGAGGACGGATTCAAGAAGTTGTTGCAGAACGGACGCATATATGAGGCAGCCAGCTATCCATTCTCGCCCGTTGACAGAGCATCGGCTATTGCCTCTATTGCCACCGGCACAACCCCACATTATAATAATATAGTCGGAACCCAATGGCTCGACCGCAACACTTTGCGCCCTGTATTATGCACGGACGACGCAACGTACGGCGTGTCACCTCAGAAAATCGCCACTTCCACAGTAAGCGACGAGCTTAAGATATCCACTAAAGGAGCAGCACTTGTCTATTCTGTAGCTTCCGATAAGGACGCTGCCGTCATCTCTGCAGGTCATGCCGCAGACGGCGCATTCTGGCTGAACGACAAGAACGGCCAGTGGACAACATCCACATACTACTCGAAAGGCGCACAGGCCCTTGTGCGCACTTACAACAACAGCACAAACAAGCTCACTAACGGTAACAACGATGACGTAGCCGACATGTCCGTAGCCTGCATTGACAATATGGCTATGGGACGCGACAACATCACCGACATGCTCTCCGTAACCTTTTCTGCAAAGGGTACGGATGCCACTGTATGGCAGTCGGAGATGGAGATTATCTACGTTAAGCTCGACAAGACATTGGCTTCACTTATCAAGCGAATTGAAGATAAGGTAGGACGCGACAATGTCATGTTTGTGCTTACAAGCACTGGCTACACAAGCGAGCAGCAGGTTGACTACCAGCGTTTCCGCATCCCTTCAGGCACTTTCTATATCAATCGCACATCCAATCTTCTCAACATGTACCTTGGCGCCATTTACGGTCAGGGCAAGTATGTTGAGACGAGCTTTCACAACCAGATTTATCTGGACCGCAAGCTTATAGAACAGCGCCATATAAGCTTCAACGACATCATCGCTCGATCAAAAGAACTGCTCGTTCAGACAGCCGGTGTGAGAAGCGTATCAGCCAGTCCTTACAATCCGTCCGTCAGCGGCGACCTCGTAATCGAGACCGCTCCAGGATGGCAAATCATAAACGAAGACACCAACGAGAGCTATTTCTCAAGGGCAGCATTTATCCCGTTCCCCATCATTTTCTACGGAGCTGGGGTAAAGCCGGAACGTATAACCACACCTGCTACGGTAGACCGCATTGCGCCTACAGTTGCTAAGGCTATACGCATCAGGGCGCCGAACGCCTGTTCGGCGGCACCACTCCAATAAAATGACGTTTAAAAGACGCCATTTGGGTGCTGTATGGATTTTTTTTTGTAATTTTACACCCACTTATTAACCATCACACGAAATAAAAAAAAATAATATACAATGAATTTAAACAAATTTCTACAGTCATTGTTTGGCAACAAGTCATCAAAGGATATGAAGCTTATCCAGCCTCTTGTGGACAAAGTAAAGGCAGCATATCCCGAAATCAAGGCACTGAGCAATGACGAACTCCGCGCACGCACTAAAGAATTACAGAAGTATGTACAGGACTCAGCTAACGAGCAGAAGGCTAAGATTGCCGAGCTGAAGGCTAAGATTGAGGAGACTCCGATTGATGAGCGCGAGTCAATTTTCAATGCCATCGACAAGCTGGAGAAGGAAGTGCTCGACCAGTACGAGAAGGCTCTCGACGAAATCATGCCTGTGGCTTTCAGCATCGTAAAGGACACAGCACGTCGTTTCGCTGAAAACGAGGAGACAGTGGTTACTGCCACCGACTTCGACCGTGAGCTCGCAGAGAACCCCAAGAACGACTTCATCACCATCGACGGCGACAAGGCCATATACCACAACCACTGGACAGCAGGCGGCAACGACCTCAAGTGGGAAATGGTACACTATGATGTTCAGATTTTCGGTGGTATTGTTCTTCACCAGGGCAAGATTGCTGAGATGGCAACGGGTGAGGGTAAGACCCTCGTGGCAACACTCCCCGTATTCCTTAACGCCCTCACAGGCAACGGCGTACACGTCGTTACCGTGAACGACTACCTCGCAAAGCGTGACTCGGAGTGGATGGGACCGCTCTATATGTTCAACGGTCTCTCTGTAGACTGCATTGACAAGCACCGTCCTAACTCACCGGAGCGCCGCAAGGCATACATGGCTGACATCACATTCGGAACCAACAACGAGTTCGGCTTCGACTATCTGCGTGACAACATGGCATTGTCACCTGACGACCTCGTACAGCGCAAGCACAACTACGCCATCGTCGATGAGGTCGACTCAGTGCTTATTGACGACGCACGTACACCGCTTATCATCTCAGGTCCTATCGCTAAGGGCGACGACCAGATGTTCGAGGAATATCAGCCGCTCGTGGAGCGTCTCGTTGACGTTCAGCGCAAGCTCGCCACACAGTACCTCGCAGAGGCCAAGCAGCTCATTACCGAGGGTCAGAAGACTAACGACCAGAAGAAGCTGGAGGAAGGCTTCCTCGCTCTCTATCGTTCACACAAGGCCCTGCCTAAGAACAAGCCGCTCATCAAGTACCTCTCTGAGGAAGGTATCAAGGCTGGCATGCTCAAGACAGAGGAATACTATATGGAGAACAACAACCGCCGCATGCCCGAGGCAGTAGAGCCGCTCTTCTTCGTTGTAGACGAGAAGCTTAACAGCTGTGACCTTACAGACAAGGGTACTGACTGGCTCGCCAATCAGGTGCAGGACAAGGAGCTCTTCGTATTGCCCGACATCACATCAGAACTGTCAGCATTGGAGAACGAGAAAGACCTCGACGAGCAGCAGCGTCTCGACAAGAAGGACGACCTCCTCAACCACTATGCCGTACAGAGCGAGCGCGTACACACCATCCAGCAGCTCCTCAAGGCTTACACAATGTTCAATAAGGACGACGAGTATGTCGTTATGGACGGCGAGGTGAAGATCGTTGACGAGCAGACAGGACGTATCATGGACGGCCGCCGTTGGAGCGACGGACTCCATCAGGCTGTAGAGGCTAAGGAGCACGTGAAGGTGGAGGCTGCCACACAGACTTTCGCAACCATCACACTCCAGAACTACTTCCGTATGTACCACAAGCTTTCTGGTATGACCGGTACTGCATCTACCGAGGCTGGCGAGTTCTGGGATATCTACAAGCTCGACGTTGTGGAGATTCCTACCAACCGTCCCATCCTTCGTAAGGACCTCGACGACCGCGTTTACAAGACAGCACGCGAGAAGTATGCAGCCGTTATTGACGAAATCGTTGAGATGCGTAACAGCGGACGTCCGGTTCTCGTAGGTACAACATCAGTTGAAATCTCTGAGCTTATCTCTAAGATGCTCAAGATGCGCAAGATACCTCATCAGGTGCTCAACGCCAAGCTCCACAAGAAGGAGGCTGACATCGTGGCAGAGGCAGGACGCAGCAACATGGGCTTCGTCGAAATCGTTGACGAAGACGGCAACAAGCATAAGGAAGAGCGTCTGCTCGGTGCTGTTACCATCGCCACCAACATGGCAGGTCGTGGTACCGACATCAAGCTTACCAAGGAGGTTAAGGCAGCCGGTGGTCTTGCCATCATCGGTACAGAACGTCACGAGAGCCGCCGTGTAGACCGTCAGCTCCGCGGTCGTGCTGGTCGTCAGGGCGACCCGGGAAGCTCAGTATTCTACGTATCGCTTGAGGACAAGCTCATGCGTCTGTTCGCATCAGAGAAGATTGCAAGCCTTATGGACAAACTCGGATTCCAGGAGGGCGACCGTATCGAGAACCCGATGATCTCACGCAGCATCGAGCGTGCTCAGAAGAAGGTGGAGGAGAACAACTTCGGTATCCGTAAGCACCTGCTCGAGTATGACGACGTGATGAACAAGCAGCGTACCGTTATCTATGAGAAGCGTCGTCACGCTCTCATGGGTGAGCGTATCGGCATGGACATCACCAACATCATCTGGGACCGCGTCGTTAACATCATCGAGACCAACGACTACGAAGGCTGCCGCGAGCAGTTCCTCAAGGTACTCGCTATGGAGTGCCCGTTCTCAGAGGAAGAGTCAGAGAACGTAAGACGTGAGGATCTGGAAGAGAGAGCTTTCCAGTCTGCAATGGCTACCTTCAAGCGCAAGACAGACCGCATCGAATCAGTTGCATGGCCTATCATCAAGCAGGTGGAGGAAAACCAGGGTGCCATCTACGAGCGCATCATGGTGCCAATCTCAGACGGCAAGCGTGTCTACAACATCCCTTGCAACCTTAAGGAGGCTTACCGCACAGAGGGTAAGGACGTCGTTAAGCAGTTTGAGCGTGTCATCATGCTCCACATCATTGACGACTGCTGGAAGGAGAACCTCCGTCAGCTCGACGAACTGCGCCACAGCGTGCAGAACGCTTCTTACGAGCAGAAGGATCCGTTGCTCATCTTCAAGCTCGAGAGTGCCAAGCTGTTCGACTCAATGGTGAACGACATGAACAACCGCATCACAAGCATCCTTACACGCGGTCAGATTCCTGTACCTGAGCAGGAGCAGTCTGCAGCAAACGCTGATGCAGAGCAGAAGTAAGACTTAAGAAACTCTGACGTCAAGTAATTGACAGCAGAAACATATACTGAAAAGGAGGAAAGCCGATAAAGCTTTCCTCCTTTTTTGTTCCAACAGGTTTATAATTCGTGAGGTTTTACCCCAGTTCGGGATAAGAAATAGTTCATAAAAAAGCTACACCTTGCGTGCAATAACAAAGGCGAGATAATAGCATTTGTTAGTTAGTATATATAAACTTCTCCCTGCTGTAGATTTACAGCAGGGAGTGATTTTATAAAAACATTTTGTAATTTTGCACTTGGACAACGATGCTGCACGCCGTCTACGCTTGACTCCGCTATTGTCTTCAAGTAGGTTTCCTGCATTTTCTGCATCAGAATGTTTGATTTTGGGTAGCCTAAAATCTTCGTTGTCTTTTGCGTATTGCCTCAAGTCGCATCATGGGGTAAGGTGATTTTGTCTCTTGCGACTACACCATAAGGATTCTTTACGAAAACGAGTCGTTTTAGAGAGGTATCCGCAACCACAGATATCAAAAATATTACAGGTTGAGGATTTTAGGGTATATTAAAAACACTCGCTAAAACATACTGATAAGTCGTGTAAATCTATCAAGATTTTATAGATTTACACGACTTATTGATACATTTTCTTTAGATTTTCGATTTAACCCAATCGCATTTTACATGCAATAAAATCTAACAAGCACGGAAAGCAGCAACATTTACCAACATACTTCCTGCTGTGTCCACTTCTCCTTGCTCAAACATTGTCAAGGCAATGGATATTGCCTCGTTCTCGTCAGAAGCATTAACAACGATACTCACCACATCCATGTCTGTGGTAAGCTCTACTTGATACATATCCATGTTACTATTTCAGAATTATCTTCCACTCCTCAAGCTTCGCCTCAAACTCTATTGAGTTAGCATTAGACGAACTGGATACGATTATAACATCTATATGACTATAAAGGTCAGAAAAATACCTATCAAAATATCCTTTTGCCTTACTCTTTCCATTAATCACAATTCTTCTTATGCTTGGATGCGACTCCAACAGCTGCGGAATATTATTAGGTCTCTCTCCTCCAGAAATATTGGAATCCAAACTTCCCTCTCTATTGGCAGCAGAAAGACAATCCCATAAGGCAATATGATGCTTCATCAGAAACCCTTTGCAGTCTGGTCCCTCACCAAACAATCCATGCATCAACTTCCAGAATGAGTTCTTTGATTTATTCTGATAATAAGCCCGCTCCCTAAGGGAAACATCACTTGGTAATGAACCAAGAATCAAAATCTCCGAATGCTCATCCACCCAAGGCCCGAGTCCTTCCTTAAAGTTTTCATTATCTTGTGGTTCGGCATTCTTAGAGCATAGATTTTCATTATTGCCAAGCCGTATCTCATTACTTTGATTATCATCATTATTGCACAGAAATTCAGCCACATCATCTGATTTCATAGACTTATCTTTATCTGTTATTTTTATAGTGCCATTTTTGCACAGACGAATAAAATCTGTTGAATTCATGCTTTTTTTTGTAAAGTCGGTTATATAGAAACCCATTTCACGCATCTTATTTCTGATATACTTCTGCTTGTTAGGATCAGCGTTGTCCTTCTGCAAAAACAGCTGATGTAGATTTTTTATCTCAGCCATTGTAAACGTGTCACGTCCTTTCATAATTCTTTAGGTTTAATTGTTAATCCTCGTGTTCCATCGTAAACAGAACACGAGGGCTATTATTTATGTTACTTTATTTTTCTTTCTTCATTTAGAATCTAAATCTCTTCCAATTGTTCCTCGTCTTCCTTCTTGTCATTCAAGAAAGAAAGGAAAAGCTTTAGGAATGCAGTCTCCTTAAAGAAGTAATTTGGATCTTCCTCCATCTTTTCGTATATGTAAGAGAAACCAAAATTGGCGTATTGCTCCATCTTGTCAACAAGTTGATCAACAACTTTTCGAGCTGTAATTTCGCCTTTATCCAAAGCAATAAGGTCAATATCGGTTTTAGCCACAAGAGCAGCAAACAAAAACTGCCGTATTTCGCCATAAGATTTTCTTCCAAGACGATTTTCTTGATTTCCCCAATATTGTATCGGCTGTCCGAATGACTTTATTTTAGCTTTATCCTCAATCAACGGCTTTGTTTGGTCAAAATACAAACCAATGAAAAAGGCAATTATAAAAAGCTCATAACCCGCACCAAATATCTTAGCACGAGCAGCTTGATATGATGTTGTGCCTCGTCCATAGTCGGTAAACACCTTTATGACAGACTCTTCGTAGCGTTTTTCCCACTGAGGATTACGCTTGCTCCATAAGTCGAATAATGATTCCATAGCTATTTTATTTTATCAACGATTGTCCTAATTGTTGCCATATTATGGCTATCAAAATTATCAGCCTTTCTGATACGATACACACCACATGTCAACTGGTCGATTTCGTTCAGACGAAGCTGACCCTTTGTTATGAAATCCTTTGTCACAATGATACATTGCTTATTGATTTTATCTATAACATTGTAGAAGCCCTCTTCCTTTGAATCGCCGAATGAAGATGTAGCCGCATCGAATATCAACGGATAATTCTCATCACGTTTCTGATCTGTAAAATCAGAAATAGCAAACAACACTGACATATACATGACTGTCTCTTGAGAGCCAGAAGGATTCTTTATCTCAGTTCCGTTAGAGCTATAAAGCCTAATCTCGGTAGACTCCTCAACAGTCTGACGCAAACGTATTTCTCCATGGAAGTCTTGCGCACTAAGTCTTTCCAAATACTCATTGGCACACTCCTCCAAAGCAGATAGGAATCGGCGCAGGTTTTCCTTCTTAGCCTTTCTAAAAGCCTTTGCTATCTCTTCAAACACACGATGAACATCCCTATAGACTTTCACTTGACCATTTTGCGGATTCAAATCATTAAACTGTTTGCGCAAATCATCCTCTTCTGCCTTTAAGTCCTGAAGGTCGCGTTCCAACTCCACAAGACGAGTTTCTGCACGTCCTTTTTGCTCGAACATTCCCTTAATGTCAAGAAAACTCTTTTGCAGCAACTCCTCTGACACATTACCAGCCTGTATCAGTAAGCGAGCTTTTTCATCTTCAGTTTCTTGCTTCTTGTCTTCAACCTTCTTTAATTCTTCACGCAGACGGTCCTCAAGACTCAATCTATCAAATATATCTGTTGAAATATGCGCAATCTGAGCTTCCTTATTTCCACCAAGACGGATACTCATATTATGCAATTCTTCGATATATCCACTTGTGAACAATTGCTTACGCTCTACAGCCGCTTTTTCCTCTTCCATTTGCAATTTGGCGGCAATATGTCTCTTGTATTCATTAAGCTTATTCACCATAAAATTATAAGCATCAGACCCTTCTGGTGCAGGGCTGCCACAAACCTTGCACACATGGTCGTGAATCATCTCCTCCATGGTCTCCTGATTGGGTAAATACCATGGCAATTCAGCTACGTTTTCCGACAACATACCACGAACCTCTTGCAAGGCTTCCTTCTTGCCCATTTCCTTGGCTTGTTCTTCAACGAAGGCTTTCTCCTGTTGTCTTTTTTCTCGACTAAAATCCGAGCATTTCTTCTTAAACTCTGTCAAAACAGAAGGGAAAGCGCATAATATCCATAATTGGTCCAACAATGCAGTATTCTTGTTTACCATACTTATGTTTGCCCTCAACTTAAGCGACTTCTCCTTCAGAGACTTCAACCGCTCACTTACTTCATTAAATCTTTCTGTTGTCTCCTGATTTTGTTCTAATTCTTCAAGTTTTGTTGAAAAAACCGACACAGAGAGTTTCTTGTCCGCTATCTCTTTTTTCTTGTTATATATATCTTCAGACACACGTTTCAACTGGCTTTCGAGTTTTCCTGCCTGAGTCGCTATTTTCTGGTCTGACTTACATTCTTTTTGATAAGCCTTATTAGATTTATCTTCCATTTCAGCAGAGATTTCAACCAATTTGTCAAACTCTCTCACATCAGAAAATTTATCAACAAGCTCCTTTAACGCTGCTGCATTTTGGAAAACATTAAGAGTAGACTCACCCTTGAACATGCTAAATCTTTGGATAAACGCATCAAAACATCTATCCATAAGAGTCTTTCCATTCACCACTTCACGCCCTGCGCCTGTATCCTCATAGCCTCGGAAAGTAATAGAAGAAGTCTTGAATAAAGTCTCCGACGTGCGCTCGAAAGTGAAGCGTTTTTCAACAATCTTTTCGCCATCATGGTCGAAAACCATTCTTACTGCGACTTCATCGCTTTCGCCAATTTCCAACTTCGACTTGCGCATTTCCGACGCATTGTCAATGCTATTATTTTCTGTAGCCGTGTTAAACAACCATTGCAAAGCCTCAAAGAAAGTTGTCTTGCCATCTCCATTGTCACCAATGACAAGAGTCAGTCCTTCAGAAAACTCAAATTTATTTTCCCCATAGTAACTTCGGAAGTTACGTATAGAGATTTCCTTTATTATCATACGTTTCTCTTTAAATATTCTGTTACTTCTTTGTATATTTCTTTCTCTGTTGCTTGTTCTGCTGAACGTTTGATTATCTGAGCAACAGCGCTGACAACTACATTGTCAGAATCAATAGCTTGGTATATTGATGTGACTTCGGCTGGATTATAATCGCCAAATTTCATCAAGTCGGGGTCTGTAAGAACAGCCTCAAGCATCTTGTCGTTATTTGAAGTATATGCCATATTTTTTTATAAAATTGTTATGTTGTAATATGTAGTAATGTCATCAAGTTCGGTGTAAGTGAAGTCTGCATTCTCTGACAAAGAAGCAAAATCCCTCACACGTCGCATTTCCATTTCGAGCAGCTTGCGCTCCATGTTGTAACTCTCAGATGCAGAGTTAATCATAGGCGCAACAATCAGGTCGTGTATCACGGCATGATACTTATCCTTGTGCTTTCGCAAGATTCTGCCTCTACGTTGTATGAATTGTCGAGGATTGCCCGTACTTGCACAGAATATAGCCATCTCGCTACGTGGAACGTCCACGCCTTCATCAAGACATTTCATAGAAGTAAGAACTTCAAAATCGCCATTGGCGAAATCCTCAAGAATCTTATTCCTGTTTTTCGACGAGGAAGTGAATTCTCGTACTGTAGTTGTGCGACTTATGCCCTTCACTATTTCTGTATACCTATCTATAAGGTGCTGTGAAGTCTCATCCTCACCTACTACATCCTCCACATCGAAAACGTCTGACGTTTCATCCGGCTTGTTGCCTTCTGGCACATAAACCAAGGTGTATTTCAAATTCCCCTTTTCCTCATACCTTTGCTTCAAGATGTTGCGGAAAGTCTCTTCCTTGTTCTTAGCCTTATGTATTATACGCTTTCGCTTCAGCAGCAAAGCCATAAGAATATCATCGCCTTGCGGAAAAGACGAACTATCGTAGTTGAAAAATTTAGCCAACTGCAATGATATCTTTATATACTCTGCCATCTCTTCATCATCCAAATATACCACATGAGGATAATAATAATAACGGCACAAGAACCCATTGTCAATGGCCTCACGCATGGAATATTCAAAGGTAAAGCCTCTCTCACTTCCAAAGAAATTAGCCAGTCTGTTGTTTGCCACATCGTCGTACTGGCGGTTGGGAGTTGCCGACAATCCTATGCGACGGAAATACTTTATGCCATCGAGCCTGTCAAGGATTCTGCCAGCACCCATATTATGAGCCTCATCAGCGATAAGAAGAGTTTTACTCATAGAAAAGCCATTCAAGGTATTGAATACATTGGCACGAGCAAATGAGGCATAGGTTGAAATGATGATAAAGGAGTCGTCGCCATCTGAATAATTGAAAGCCTCCTTCATGTGCAAAGCCTCAATCTCATCCTTCCATCTTCTGTTGCGAGAATATACTTTATAGATGTTCTTGAAATTGAACTTACGGCATTCTTCAACCCATTGTTCAACCAATGTTTTAGTCGGCACAAGTATTATTGCCTTGTAATAGCCCTTGCGCTTGTAAATCTCCAACAGACAATTAAGCGATGTAATGGTCTTGCCCGTACCCGTAGCCATGGCAAACAGACCACGCTGCTTGTTGTTCTTCCAATTCTCAAAAGCCTGTTTCTGATAGTCGCGCGGACCTGACGGATAAGGAAAATGGGGACTGGATTCATTTTCTTCATCATGCACCACAACCTTTTCTTCATTTATCTTTCGAGCCTCCTTTTCAGCCTTGATTCTTTTCAACTTACGTTCCACGTCAAGCAGCTCGTCAATATCCTTGTCTTTAGAAGACGTGGTTATTGCTGTTTCAAGTTTGTCTGCCGACAAATACTCAATACCATTCTTCTGACGGTTCATTATAGCATCGAACTCTTCACGTTGGTTTTGAATCCGCTTGCGTATCATCACGTCAAGCGAGTCGCTACGGTCGATTTTTATCTCCTCAAGATTATTGAACAGTCCGCTTATTGTGAAATTGGCAGACCCTGTGAATGAAGTCACGCTGTCGCCATCACGAAATTGTCCCGACTTGGTATGGGCGATGCCTTTACGGTTGCGTGGACGTATGATACGTATATCAATACGCTTGTGGTGAATAAGGAAAGCTAAACAGTCGAAGAACTGCTGCTGGTATTCGTCAAAAGTCTGTCGCAAAGACTCGAAATCCGTCAGGTCGAAACAGTCAATAATCGTTCCGTTCACTCCATTGTTTATGGCTTTCTTGTCAGCTTCCGAAACTATCTGATTTATAACAAGGCGCATTCTTCCACCATTCGCAATGAAAGCAGCAAAGCCCTCAGCAAGCACACTTATTGCAGCTGAGCTGAAATAGCCCAACTGCAAATCAAACTCGTCGCTGTTCCTCAACCCATCGTTGAAGAACTTCTCTGGCGAATAGTATTCCCCAGGGCGATATGTGCCGTCTTCTGCCCAATCTACCTCGTATAGCATAAACCTAAGGTTTTTATATGAAACAATTAGTGCACATTATTTCGTCGCCGAACAAGTCGACAAGAGTAGTGCCTTTTTGCTTTGTGCGGTTTTCCTCCTGTCGTTTTATGATGTCGAGCTTTATCTTTCTTATTCGCTCAGGCTTAATCAATTCGGCAAGACTCTCACCCTGATTCCATGTATAGCCGTCTTTTTCAAACTCCATTGCCTTCTTATAGAGGTCGGGATGCTGCTCATAAAGCCATATCCATTCTATCTTCTGCTGAAAGAAACAGAAGTAACAGCCCGAACGGCTTCTGCAATAAGTGCCCGTCTTGCCGTCCACCTCAAAAGGAATTTCCTCATAATAGGCTGGCACTCCTACTCCACTCTCGCGCAAGAGACGGAATATGTCGTCCTTGACAAGCACCTCGTCATTGTCAATCAAAGGAAAACTGTCGAGTTTGCCTATTGGATATTCCGTTGTCTTCAAGTATTCAAACACCACATGATTGAACAGCCTAACGTCAATATCGAGCAAGGCGTTCAACTTCTTGGAATAATAGAATTGCTTGGATATCGGGCGTTTCAACACTTGCATTATGTCCTCACGCTGATAATCCTTGCACAGACTGTCGTACAAAGCAATAATCTGCTCCTGCTGGTCGTTGTGAAGCACTTTGTTTATAACGTCAATGCTCCATATATTGCGGCGGAAAGGGAAAACAGCCTGAATGTTAGGTTTGGAAGATATATAGCCGTCACGATCCTCGTCGCCACGTATTCCGACATACGACACTGCATAATCGTCGCCTACATAACGCTCAAATTCTGCAAGTTTCATTTTTTGAGTGCACCATCTTTGTTGCGGCGATGGAAGGAAGCCGCCTGCTGCTTTAAGAAAATGCTCAAAGGGAGTTGGCTCCGGGCTGCCCTCAGCAGCTCGAAGTCTTTTTATTGTTCCCAAATATGCTGATAATCTTTCTATCAGCAACTCTGTCTCTGCCAGCTCACATCCCGTGTCGGAGTTGTAGTATTCTATCTTCAGTTGAGGATATTTCTGTTTAAGGTAGATTGCAAGGGCTGCACTATCCTTTCCTCCAGAAATTCCAAGAATATGTCTTACTTTCATTTTGCCATCTTTTTGTTTAACACTCTCAACAATGTGCATATAGCCACATTATCATTGTCGGTATTTGCAAGAGCCTCATCCAACAGTTTCTCCAGCTCGTCAGCTTTACTTTCTTCCGTCTTAGGCAGTCGGAATGTCTGTGACGAGAGGTTCTTGCCCTTTGTTGCCACCATGTCGACAGAGAAGCATTCCTCGTTGGCGTTGGCAGCTACGCCCATGCGTGAGATGTCGGAATATTTCTCGCATTCACGAAAAAGCGTCACAAGGTTATGCACAAGCTTTTCTTCCTGATCATCGCGCAAACGTTCAAGTGGCTGCTCCAAAGCAGTATAGCATATTGACTGATACCACTCCTTGCGATTGTCAAACTCTGCCATGACGTGATTGTAGAATTCCTTCAGTCGGCCGGTAAGCAAATGCTCGTTGACAGAGGCGAAACGTTGGCGTATTTCGACCACGTACTCAGAATAATCATATTCCTCGATACTGAGGGCATCTAAGACGCTGGATTCTATACGGTCAATTAGGTCGTTGTAGCATGAGCGCAATTCTCTTACTGCACGATTAACGACATAGCAGAACTCCTCCACCTTTTCCTTTTTCTGCAAAGCAATCTTGTCGAAGCCTAATGCTTCGGGCAGGTCCTCAAAGAAGGTTTTTTCGGGGTCCTTAGCCACGGCAAGCGTGTCACGGAAACGTGCGGTCTGCTCATGATTGAACTTTCGTGTGTGCTTGGCATAATCATTAAGCTGTCGGCTATAGAAAAAGAAGAACGGCTTTATGGTCTCCACAAAGTCATCGCTCTTCACCTCCCCAAGAGCATTTACATTCAAGAACTTGCGATACTGGTTAAATATATCCATACGCACCCCCGTCACGTCAAGTGCCTTGACACTATAGTCGGACGAATGTTTCTGAAGCAACTCGAAGAACTCCATGTTCACGTTCGGAATATATGCTCCACCATTGCCATATAGCGAATATTCCTGTTTCTTTATGTATAGATACGTTGGAATCCAGAAATCAAGAAAACCTTGTTTCAGCTTATATGGACGTGCAGACAGAAGCTTTACAAGTTCTGATATCTTGCGCGGCTTATTGGTTGTTGAAGCCAAGAAATCCTCACAGGCATCCCACAACGGCTTGATTCCTTCATTGGAGGGCTGACTCGCAAAAGCGCCATCCGCATGAAGTCCCGTATGTTTCAACAGAGAGTAATATATTGTCTTCTCTGGTGGGAACTTGTCTTTTGCAAATCCAAAGTCTACCTCATTTCCTTGGTTGAGCATCGCCGTGAGATATTTCACACGTGCACTTGATATCGAACCGCTCAACTTGTGGCGATTGAAAAGTTCGTTGTTCATTACAGGTGTCTTATGATACACCGTATTGCAAACGAACGAAAGAAGTTCGTTGAACATACGGAAGGTCTTCACCTCCACCTCCTTGCCACCGAATATCCATGTCACATCATCGTTATATGAGAACAACGCCTCGTTAAGCGACTTGTCCAACAATATCTTTTCATATTCCAAGAGATTCTTCACCTCAGTTATTGCCACATGGTCAGACTTGTCAAGAAGCACCTTACTAAGAATATAGTTATACTTCTCTACCATGTGCAAATGGTCTACAAGCTCATCTGTGTTATTAAAACATGCAAACACTATTGCATTTCCACACTCTGCACTCAAAGCAAGCGTGTCGTTTACAATATCCTTCTTCGACGAGAATATCAGCTGTATGTAACCATCGGTATCTCCAGTAGGCACTTTGTCCTGACCCTCCTCCAATATCTCATATTCGAAATAGCGCGGAGTGCCCTTCTGGAAATAGCACATCTTGACTGGAGCTATCTTCTTGAAACAATAGTTGCGTATCTCGTCAACATAATTTACGGGACGGCTCACCACGAGTCCTGCCTTTCTTATTTCATTCTCTATGTTAATGTCTGTTCCGTCAAAAAGGATATACCGTAATTTGTAGCTTGCGAAGCGAATAATCTTGTACTGCTCAAGCAAGTTGAGTATGTGAAGAGCATCTTCCACTCCGAGTGCAATGCTTACATAGTTGGCAGTTTGCTCCCTCGTCATCTTGAACGAAGAATTGCCAAGCAAATTAAGCAGTCCAATAGTCTTTACAATCTTTATTGCCCCAAGCAGCTCGTTCTTTGTCTCCCATGCTTGTCCCTCAATACGTTCAAGAGCCACCTGCATAGAACTCCATTGCATCGAGTCGGCATTGGCATCCTTCAGATATGAGTAGAAATTCTGTAATATATAATCGTAGCAATTGGCAATGCCATAGAAGCCTTCTTTGTATTCACTCAAAGAGCTGGCACCCTTTGCGTTAAGAAACGAGAACAGCGAACGCTCATTCTGCCCATAACGCTGTATAGCCTGTGTCATGGCGTAAGCCGAGAACGGCTCCAACGGATAAAGGGCATTAGCCGTGTCCGAATTGAAACCATCCGAAACGAACTTTGTTGCCTTGGCAAGCTGGCATAACTTTTCCATAGACTCGGCGTTAACACCAACATCGTTTTTTGCATTCAGTTGGGTGGAAGCAAGGTAAAGCAATTGCTCAACTGGCTCTATAAACACAAGTTCCTTGAAGCGTCCCTTCACCTTAGTCCATTCCTCCTTCTGCAAAGTAGAGAGCTTTCGAGCGTAAGCACTGAAGTTCTGATGAAGAGTGGTTACAAGAAGAATTTGCCTTGTTGACACATTCACAAACTCAGCCAGCTTCTGCATGAAATACAACTCCTGCTCAGGATTGTTCTTCGCAGCATGTTCAAGCACCTTGCCAAACTCATCAATGAATATCACGAGGAACTTGCCTTGCTTCTTGGCTTGGTTGTAAATTTCGCGCAATCGGTCAAGCACATTGTCAGCCGTTCCGTCGACCGACAATTTATCACGCATCAACGAGACTAAGTCTTTATAGTCGCCTACTATCTTCAGCACATCAAACTTTGCATTAGCCGACAAAGTCTGTGGATTCAGAAGGCTGTAGGAACCTTTACTCTGCAAGTCCTTCTCCAAAGCAAGTAGAAAGCTTGACTTACCCGTGCCATACGAACCGATAATAGTAAACGAATGTATGCCTGTGCGGTAGCCATCCACAAGTCCGGATGCCACATCACGTGCATTAGGGGTAACTATATATTGGAAGTTCTTGCTTAGGCCTTCCTCTATATTTGCCGACAAACTAAACTGCTGCATTTTTGTAGTATCTGTTAAGTAAATCAATAGGTTCAATGTTCTTGCCTTCCTTGAATAGAAGCTGGCATATTCCTGCATTGTCGCTGTATTGCACATATTCAGAATACTCAACGCTTATCTGCTGCATCATCTCTATCACTTCAATATCGGTCATGCAAAATATTAGTCCGACATTCTGCAATATGTCATACGACACAGTACGGTCCTCGCCTTTCATCGTGAGGATGGCATAAAAGAAAATCTCCAATGGCACAGAACGTTTTCCGTCGATATTGAATGCAAAAGACTTGTCTGTTCTGTCGTACCTTATAAGATTCAAGTCTATCAGAAGAGAAGAATAGTCCTCATACGACTTGGGACTTGAAGGCTGTGCATAATTCTGAGTAAGTACACCAAAGTCCTTGCCCACCGTATTAGCATTGAATTGTTTCTGCTTATTGTCTTCCGTCATAAGGCGTTTCACATAATTCTGTATTTGCTCTTTGTCAAACTGCTTGCGCTCCTTCTGATAACGAAGAAACAAAATATTATAGAGAGTGGCTTCTTGAGTTGCAACAAGAAGGAAATGGAGAAGCCATAACGTACCAAGACTTTCTATGTATCTGTCTTTCCCATTTTCTTTATCAAACAAATAATTGGCTATCGGCGTAGATTTGTCTTGTTCGGTCAATCCCAGAACCTTCAACCAATAGCGTATTGAAGCAACCATATTCTTGCCTACTCCCAACTCAACAACAGAGTTGGGGTCGTTGAAATTATTACCTTCAACAATATAGTCGTATCCCTTTATAGGCCACAACATTCTACATGGGAAGGATTCATGACCAGAGAAAACGTATTTTATGTACATAATAGATCCTAACGTTCTTCATTATATCTCCGACAGAACCCAAATATCAGAACAGTTTGACCTAAGTTATCTTTCATGGCTCTTAAAAACAGAATGCGTGGGTTCTTTCTCCTTCGCCCGTTCCGCAAACCGTAGGCCTTCGCATTGCCCAATCACAGAAACGAGCAACTGCAGAAAGCCCACGCATAATTTATACTATATAATCCCATACGTGGGAAGCCGTACACACACGTACCCGTTGCAAGAACGAGACGTATGTATACGACAAACCACGGCAGGGTATACAATATACCTACCGTGGGCATCTACGTTGCCATCTTGTCTTCTGTGATTTGTAAAGGTGCGAAGTTTACGGTTTGAAAGACAAGCGTCAAGTAAACGCCCTATTTATAAAAGTCAGAACCCACCCGCTTATTCCCCCTTTCGGGGCTTTCTGCATGGCAGATACCAAATACAAAATTAATGATTATTTCTTTAATTTCAATACCGTTTTCTATTTTTTTCTTTTCTGCTTATACAACTACATATTTTTCCACTCTACATTTTGTTTTTTTCCATGAACCATCTCTTCAGTAATGGGATGTAGTTAAGGGCAATTACTCAGCACATGTCTTCTTGTCTAAAAACATGTTCTTTATGTCTAAGCGGACGGTGTCTTCTTGTCCGCCATGCAAATATCGTACAAAGAGTAAAAAACTGTTACAAAATAAAAATTGATTATAGAGTTCCGGTTTGCTGTTTTTACGGTGTTTTGCTGTGCAAACAGCACCAACAGTTAACGATAGAGCCTCTTTTACACTCCGATAGTGCCACTATTAGAGTGCAAAAGAGGCTCTATTGCAGAAAAAAGCGGCTCTGTTACGACTCTTATTTCATAACACTTCTTCATAGAAACGCATAACTCGCTGTGTATGAATATATTGCCTCCAAACGCTCAAAACTCAAGAATTTCGCACCAAAGATTTTGTTGTGCGCCGGACTCATAGTATTGAGCATCAGAAATGCAAATATTGTCTTCAACCATCATCGATTCAATCATTAAAGAGTTCGTGATGGTGATGAAGTTACCTTATTGACGCCATTGTATAATCTTTGTTAAAAGAACAGTTTTCCGCGTACACCCTATACATAATTTCGCTAAATTTGTTTAATGTAAAAACCTAAACCATACATTATGGGAAAGTCTCTCTTCATAATATTGTGTATGCTGTGCCGCTCATTTGTTTTTTGTACTGCACAACAGGTGGACATGCTGCATAACATGTTCCGTAGCGGTGATGTCATAAAGAAGGAATTGTGCTTTTTGACGGAAGAGAGAACAGACAGTAAGGAGGCAAAGCTATGGACAATTCATAGGAAGGATGACGATATTACGGTTTTACAGAAATTCTACCAGTCAAAGGATTCTCTCTGCAATATTTACTTTTCAGAACGGAATGCCTTAAACCATTTCTCCCTTGATAACAATGCTCTGAAACTATCAGTAAGGGAGGACAATCAGACATATATACATTATGACCTGCCTCAGACATATCTCATGTTCCCTATCTCTTATGGCGATCGTATAAGCGGAATGTTTCATGGCACTGGCACTTTCTGCGACAAGCTGCGTGTGCGCTCATGTGGCAGCTATTCGCTTTGCGCAGACGAGCTGGGGTCTCTTGTAACGGCAGACGGTGACACGCTGCATAATGTTATATGCCTACATGCGCTCCGCCGTGAGAACGTAATGTATTTTCCACGTGAGCAAGTGCCGTCAGACTATGGCGCTTTTTCGGATGACAGCATTCGGGCATGCATAAACAGCGACTCTTTGGTATTGCAGGAAGACCTTTACCGATGGTATGCGCCGGGCTATCGTTATCCCGTGGCGGAGCGTTGCCTGTATTCATACAGAGGAGAGGTTGTGGCAGAATATTCTTTATGCTGTCCTCTCGAAGAACAGGAAAGCCTTGACCTTGACGAGGCAAACATTGAGGTACGCCAGAAGGTAAAGGACGGGACGTATGTGCCTTACGGAAAACCGTCAAAGGCGGTCGGCGACAATATTATGGACTATCATTGCAGCATGGACGATAGCGGCAGAAACATACATGTGGAGTTCACCGTCAACAGCCCGGCATCGGTGTCGTTCGTCCTTTCCAATTCTGAGGGCATGGCATTCCGTTCCTTCTCAGGCAACTACCAACCAGGCGAGAATAACTCCATAGACATCAGCTGCGCCGGTTTGCCCAGAGGCCAGTACGTCCTTTATATCAATGCAAACGGCAGCGTATCGTCCGAGAAATTCAACATACAGTAATCCTTGTAGTTCAGTTCATAAAAATGTAAGGTATGAAAAAGGTAAGGCATCTTCCTTGGTATATCAAGTATACGATACTTGCTGTACTGTCCATTATATTTGTGTCTCCTGCTGCATATTCGCAGGGGCCAGCTGCCTCCGAACTCATCAAGGACGGCACTCTGAATGTGCCTTATACGCTTTCGGACGGCACCGTGCTGCCTTCGCCTGAAGCTGCCCGGATGCGCCGTTATATGGACCACCCCGTAGCCCTCAACACCGGCGTACTCTCAGTAAACATCCCTCTTTACACCATGTCCGTCGGCGGCTACAGTCTGCCCATAGCCCTTTCGTACCACGCCGCAGGCATCAAGGCAGACGACGAACATTGCGAGACCGGTCTCGGATGGTCGCTGCTTGGAGGAGGGTGCATATCACGCTCTGTGATCGGCGTCCCGGACGAGCAAGCCAAATCTACAGCATATAATGACGATAATATTAACACCTCTCTCCTTGCCGATGCCCTGCACTACACCGCAGACGCGTGGTATGACCGTTACAGCTATAGCTTTGCCGGTTATTCAGGCAGTTTCATCATACAAGGCGACGATATAAAGCAACTGCCTCAAACCGACCTGACCATCGCGTTCTGTGACAGCAGAGACGAAGGTGTACGCAATTTCTGCATTACCACACCCGACGGCGACCGTTATTATTTCACGGAACGTGAACATACAAGGTACAGTTACAGACGAATGACATACCAGACAACCGACAAAAATGACCCGTTTTATGAAGCTGTAACGGCATGGCATCTCAGCCGTATTATAACCGCCAACAACACTGACACAATCAGTTACAAGTATTCCAGTAAGCCGTTCTCACGCTACGATTTTCAGAAATCCGCAGACTACCGTAGCTTTAGCCAGCCCACCCGTGGTAATGTTACGGAGAGTGTGGGCAACAGCAGTGAGGAACTGTCGCCGTTAGTCCATAACGAGTATCCCGACAAGCGTATCCTTACCGCCATCTCTTCGCGTACTTGCCGCATAGAGTTCAGTAATGCCAAGTTTTCTTCCACAAACTATCACACCATCAATAGCATGAGTGTGCTCTCGCCTGACAGTGAAACAGTAAGAATAGTCTCGTTCACTTACACGTCCACCAATGACGGACGTGTATTGCTCAGTGGCATATCTGTAAATGACGGAGGCAGACTTATAGACAAACAGAAGTTCGATTATTTTCATGGACCGGAATCGAAGCATACTGACCTGTTTGGATACAAGAACTATAACTCTTCCCATCCGGAGAGGACAAGTTTCAGCGTTCTTGATACGGACGGCAAGATCAGCATGCTGCGTATCCCGTATCTGAATTCTGCGAAAGGCTACACACTGGAAAAAATAACAGACGGTCTTGGAACTACGACAACTTTCGAGTATGAGCAAAGCGCATGCGATTCGCTTCTCCTTCCCAACGACCAGAAGGTCCCTACCAATAACAATAGGGGAACTGGAAACAACCAGCACACTGGCGTAACACAACAAGGTAACAACAAGGAGTGGACTAAAGAATGGAAAAAAGAACCTGCTCCGGTAATTCCGGGTACTGACGGTTCGAAATTTAAATCGATAGTCGAAGATTCTCTATATTATTATGTTTCCATCGGTCTACGTATAAAGTCAGTCACCGTAACCGATCCGATAACAAAGCGCAAACGTATCCGTGAGTTCAGCTACAGCAATCCGGTATGCACTTTTCCGCTGAAGAGCCTCAGACCCTCTTCATTCATTTCCATCGGCGGCACCATCATCTATCAGGGTATGCAAGCCAGCTACACAACCGGCGCTACGTTTACCACTTCATGCCGCACTCCCGGAGCCCAACTTGAAAACGCCACCGTATACTATGGCTGTGTCACGGAGAAGACAAGCGGCACGTCATTGGACAGGCCTGTATTGACAAAATACATGTTTGACACGTCCAATGTAAAAGACACTTACATCGTCAATGCTCCGTTCTACAACGACCTGAAGTACGGGAAAGAACGTTATTTAGGCTATCCCATCCGGACTGTCCGTACGGATGAAGATGCGTATGTCTGTGCGGAACGCGTTTTCGGTCCGCAACGCCTTGACGGACATGTACGGGAGTCATTCTGGGAGAAGGCCCCGCTTGTCAGCAAGACCACCTATCGCTGCACGGACAATGGCTATGAGCCTATGGAACGCACCGTCAACCGGTACAGCACAGACCTTGACGCCCCAATAAATACGGGTCTTTATGTAGAGGGTCTCACACGCATTGTAATGTCAGGCAACCCACGTGAAGTCTATGAAAGCAACGATGACTTCAACTATTTCCCCGTTTCTGTCATCAGCGGGCGTCTGTTCAAGGATTCAACCATAGTGACAACCTTCAACGAAGACGGAGCCTCGCGTACCGTAGCGGCAGCATACCGGTATGACGGCCGTTACAAGAAGAACAATCTTTACGGCGTTTCCTCCACGGACGACCTCAGTGCTTCAGATTTGCATGCCCTGCAGTCCGTACGCCTGAGTTGCGGCAACTCGACGGTGGAGCGTAACTGGTATCGCTCCGCCAACATGAAAACCGCTTTCTACATGGCAGTGAGCAATAAGGGCATGCGTATGCTTCCGGTTATGGAAAAGTACATATCTGACGATAATGACACCGTCATTGTCAGGAACGACTATGCCTATTTCGGAACAAACGCTAGCGTATTTCCTTCCCTCTCCCGCATCACACACAGAGGGACGGAAGTGGCACGGCAGGAATTTCTCGGCTATGACCGTCGCGGTAATCTTCTCGCCACACGCATAAACAGCGGCGTTCCCACATCGTACATGTGGGACACGGAGGCATCATTGCCCGTCGCTGCAATAAAGGGCGGCATTGTTACTGCAGACCAAAAGGCAGCCGAGGCTGCGTTGTCCTCGGATTCAGTGCTCGTCACACGATACGCCTACAAGCCTCTTGTGGGCTGTACCGCCATATCCTATCCCAACACGCGCACCGTCAGCTATGGTTATGACGGCGGCAGATTGTCAACGATATCAGACACGGGCGGCAATGTGGTGAAATCCTACGACTACGCCATATATTCAGAGAAGCCTCCGAAAGGCTGTAATTCGGTGACAGAGCATACCTATACGTCAGCAGGAAAAGGCACGTCCGTCACCACGTCCACATATTACGACTCTTTCGGATGTCCGGTAAACGTCGTTGCCAGAGGTGCTTCAACGGACAGTCGCGACCTTGCCACAATGACCGAATATGATGCTCTGGACCGTACCGTGAAGGAATGGCTGGCTGTTCCTTGCAATGCAGCTAACGGTCCCATATCCCGAGACGATTTTCTCGAAAACTCTTCCTCCGAGTATGATGACAGTCTTGCTTTCAGGGAGTCACAATACGAGCTTTCCCCATCAGCAGAAGCTGTGCGCATCCTTCAGCCGGGAGTCGCGTTCAGCAAGCGACCGTACACCACATCCTTCGTCGGCAACAGACAGTCCGACGCAATGTATCGTTGTCAGCGCTTTGTCCCGTCAAACGACTATACATTCCGCACCCTTGGCAGTTACGCTGACGGCGAGCTGGCTGTTGTCAAGACTGTGGATGCAGACAACCGTACCGTGTTGACCTTTACGGACTGGAAAGGCAACAAGGTGCTCGAACGCCATGTCTTGGATGGCAGCAGCGGCGTTACGGCTGACACTTATTACGTTTATGACGCTTTGGGCAAACTGCGTTTTGTCCTTCCACCAGCCTTGGACGGCATGACGAAAACAGGCGGGAACTCCTGGGACATACGCTCATGTGTACCACTCCGTCAGTATGCCTATTTCTATCGCTACGACCACCGCATGCTTCTTGTGGAAAAGAAGCTTCCCGGCGCAGAACCCGTGTATTACATCAATGACATTACGGGAAACGCCGTGTTTAGTCAGGACGGCAACCTGCGCAAAAGAAAAAGATGGAATTTCTCCATTCCCGACCGTTTCGGACGTACTGTAGTGGAAGGTCTGTGTGGTGCGCCTGACGCGGCGGCTGTGGAGGGTATGTTCGTACGTGTTGCCAAAACAGACTATGCCAATGCGGCATCATCAATCTGCGGCACGGGATATTATTCCAATATAGTACTTCAGGCTCCGTCTTTATTGACAGCCGACTATTATGATGACTATCGGTTCCTGACTCTACGACAGTTTGAAGGCTTGAACCGTACGGGCAACTGTAATGCACGTGGCCTGAAGACAGGTACGATGACAGCTGTGCTTGAACCGGCTACTGTATATCTAAATTCTCCCGCTGACAAATCCAAGGCCACGCCTTCAGAGATCTGCTCCGTCGTTTCCTACGATAGTGAAGACCGCATTGCCTGTGTAGAGACCTCCAACATATTAGGCGGTAAAGACCGTACCGTCACAGAATATACGTTCTCCGGCAAACCATTGTCCATGGCTGTTACGCACACAGTGGCGGGTAAGTTGACGGCGGAAGAAAGCTATGGCTATACCTACGACGCCCTTGACCGTCCACTGCAGACCCGCTATTCCATAAACAATGGCCAAAGCGTAACGCTTGCAGACAACCGGTATGACAAGCTGGGACGCCTACAGTCAGACCGCCGTAACGGCTCTGCGTCACTTGCCACCGAATACGGCTACAACCTGCAAAGTATGCCCACACGCATCAGCACTCCACTTTATACGGAGAGCCTGTTCTATGAGCAGACGCACAATGGCTCTACGCCGCAATACGGCGGCAACATTTCGGCTATAGACTGGTCCGTAGCCGACGAGAGCGACACGTACGGCAAGCGTGGCTATACGTTCAGCTATGACGGAATGTCGCGTCTTACAGCTGCCGCTTATCTCGAAAACGGCAAGCTTAACAATCATTTCTCCACCTCCTATAAGTATGACCTTATGGGAAACATCCTTACGCTCCGTCGTGAAGGATTGCTTGACAGTGGCGACTACGGAACCATTGACGACCTTACCTGCAGCTATGAAGGCAATCAGGTGGTGAAGATAGACGATGCAGCAGACGAAAGCCCTAACTACAGCGGAGCCATGCATTTCCGTGATGCCGCCAATGAAGAGACGGAGTATACATACGATGCCAACGGCAATATGCTGACGGACAGCAACAAGGGAATAACAAGCATTGACTACAATGTGCTGGACCTGCCACAATGCATAAAAACAAGACCAAGAATCATATTCAAAGAAAACGCTGGCAATGCCATATACTACACATATTCGGCTGACGGGACAAAATTACGCGCCACATACAATGAAGCCGATTCAAGGCCAATGTCCTACAAACCAAATGTTTTTAAGAATAAAATAGAACTGAATATCAAGACAAACGGTATGGTGACACCCATGGTCAGATTACTTGAGAACAATTACTATTACTGTTCAAATCTTGTCTACAACAACGACAGGCTTTCCACCATCCTCTTCGATGGCGGCTACGCAAGTGTGGATGAAGAAGACGGCATAGTCATGCATTTCTATGTGAAGGACCATCTTGGCAGCAACCGTCTCGTAGTGGACGGTAACGGCAACATCGAGGAAGTGAACCATTATTACCCCTTCGGCGCACTGATGGGCGACCGCTGTGGCGTGAGCAGAAACAAATACAAGTACATAGGCAAGGAACTTGACACTATGTACGGATGGAACATGCAGGACCATGAAGCAAGATGGTATGATCCGGTATTGGGTAGGTGGATGGCTACAGACCCTTTGCAGGAAAAATATCTTAATGTTAGCAGTTATAGCAACGTCTTAAATAATCCATTAAGGTTGATAGATCCTGATGGTAGAGTTGTTATTGTATCAGATTCAAAAGCTAAAAGAAATATAATTAATACCCTTAGCATTGAAGAATCTAAATATATTCAATTTGATGATAACGGAGTTTTGAATAATAAACTTTTGAGCGAATATGAAGGCTTTTCAGAAAATTATATGGCACTGAAATCTTTATCACAAAGTTCAATTAATTATTACTTTTCTGTTTCTGATATGGACATAAATGGGAAAAAATTCTATGAAAAGGGAACAGATCATAAAGATCCACAAAACTATTCTTATGGTGTTACAAATCTTCCTGGGGCAAAAGAAGATCCATCAATAGATGAAAATGTTTATATTTTTACAGCTTCATTTCTTAATGAAAGAACACAGGCAAGAAATACAGCTCATGAAGGGTATGGACATGCTTATTTCTATGAATTAAGTAGAAAAGATTCCTCTATAAATCCCAGCCATACACACAAGGATGTAGAATCTTATAAAGAATATGATCCAGAGTTAAAAATGGATGTTTGGACAATCGTTTATGAAAAGAATAATGTAAAATTAGAACAACAGATAAGAACTGTTGAGCAACAAGCTTTAAACAACTATGATAAAAAACACAACTAGGGCAAAAATAATAATTAGTCTATTGATACCGTTGTTGGTATCGTGCTCCGTACTGAATCGTAACGCCCGTTCATCCGTAAGTACGATGTGTGTTGATTTGCTTTCTGCAAGGGTTGCTGTTGACGTACCAACACCTGATTGTATTCGCAAAGAGAATTATGAGGAAGGTGTTATATATTTTGTTTCTTTTCATGATGGTACTATGATTTTTCATGAAGGAGCTTTAATGGGGTTTGATGTGGATGAGTATACCCCATTAGGTTCTGAGCATACAAAAAAGTATAAGATATATTGGGGAAACGAAAATGGAAAGTTTTGGAAAAAATATGTTGGTGGTGGCGTAAGAATATATTACTTTGATGTAAACAAAGAAAGTAAAAAGAAATATGATAATATCATTAAATCAATAAGAATACGCAAGTTCCGTCGACCGTAATGTAAACCAAGTAATCATTTAAATAACTATGGCAAAAATAATAATTAGTCTGTTGATACCATTATTGGTTTCGTGCTCCGTACTGAATCGTAATGCCCATTCCTCCGTAAGTACGATGTGCATAGACTTACTTTCTGCAAGGGTGGCTGTTGACGTACCAACTCCAAGTAACTTTCGAAAAGGCATTTATGAGGGTGGTGTGTGTTATGCTTCTACCTATCATGACGGAACTATCGTCTTTAATGAAGGAAGTTTTGCGAGATTTGAAGTGGAAGATTACAAGCCATTAGGTTCTGAGCATAGAAAAAAGTATTCGATATATTGGGGAGATGAAAAGGGAAAATTCTGGAAAAAGTATATTAGTGGTAACGTGAGAGTATATTACTATAATGTAAACAAAGAAAGTAAAAAGAAATATGATGATATTATTAAGTCAATAAGAATACGCAAGCTCTGGCGACCGAAGAGTCCAGAAAGTTCAAATGAATTGAGAAAATGAGCTGAGACTTTAAAGTTATCCAAACGAAAAACTTTGAATGGTAGAGGAAAATATAGGGAGGAACTTAAAAATGAATAGAATATCACGAAACATTATCTTACTCTTTTTATTGTTCTTGTCGTGTTCTTGCTATGCAGGCAGACCATGTAAGACAAGAACTGCATATCGTATAAATAATGTGGGCATAGAATTGCCAAGTGATGTAGTGGCAAAGATGTACAATTTCTATGAAGAACCCTATTATGCGAGAGTGTTGATAGATTCTGTTTATACATTTGGAGGCGCATCAAAAAATGGTATCTATACTTTTAGAGTATGCTATCAACCTCATTATCCAGAAAAATGTGTTGTTGTTTTGAATAGTAATGCCTATTGTGTAAAAAACGAAGGTTTTGCTTATCGGAGGGGTGTTGTTGAGGAAGTCTGTAGCATAATTCAAAAAACAAAGTGTGACAATACAACGATGATGGAAATTCTTAAAGGAGTATATATTTATATTTATGAGCAATATGGACTTCATTATGGACGTGACTTTATACCGAATGACCCTCCAGTTTTAGAAACAACGGAAGAAAAAGAGAGATACATATTATCAAAATTGTCTGATCAGCACAAACTATACAAATTAAAGGATTCTTTATTTGCAGACCTACAACAACTGCCTGATAAACTTAGCGCATTAGTAAAAGAAATGCAAGGCTGTGATATAATTTTCCTGTTGCGTATATTAACAAACTTTAAAGTTCCAATTTCAATGGTTGATTGTTGTCCTGTTAATCAAAACTTCTTATTAATAGATAGATAATGACATGCATAATCTTGCAGCCCTCAACTCCAAAGCCAGAATGTCGCGTCTTACAGCTGCCGATTATCTCGAAAACGGCAAGCTTAACAATCATTTCTCCACATCCTATAAGTATGACATTATGGGAAACATCCTTATGCTACGTCGTGAAGGATTGCTCGACAGTGGCGACTACGGAACCATTGACGACCTTACCTGCAGCTATGAAGGCAATCAGGTGGTGAAGATAGACGATGCAGCAGACGAAAGCCCTAACTACAGCGGAGCCATGCATTTCCGTGATGCCGCCAATGAAGAGACGGAGTATACATACGATGCCAACGGCAATATGCTGACGGACAGCAACAAGGGAATAACAAGCATTGACTACAATGTGCTGGACCTGCCACAATGCATAAAAACAAGACCAAGAATCATATTCAAAGAAAACGCTGGCAATGCCATATACTACACATATTCGGCTGACGGGACAAAATTACGCGCCACATACAATGAAGCCGATTCAAGGCCAATGTCCTACAAACCAAATGTTTTTAAGAATAAAATAGAACTGAATATCAAGACAAACGGTATGGTGACACCCATGGTCAGATTACTTGAGAACAATTACTATTACTGTTCAAATCTTGTCTACAACAACGACAGGCTTTCCACCATCCTCTTCGATGGCGGCTACGCAAGTGTGGATGAAGAAGACGGCATAGTCATGCATTTCTATGTGAAGGACCATCTTGGCAGCAACCGTCTCGTAGTGGACGGTAACGGCAACATCGAGGAAGTGAACCATTATTACCCCTTCGGCGCACTGATGGGCGACCGCTGTGGCGTGAGCAGAAACAAATACAAGTACATAGGCAAGGAACTTGACACTATGTACGGATGGAACATGCAGGATCATGAAGCAAGATGGTATGACGCTGTAGATGCACATTGGATATGTATAGATTCTTTTTCTGAAAAATATTATAATTACAGTACAAAATCTTACTGTGAAGACAATCCGGTAATTTTTTATGACGGAAATGGTAAGGCTGTTTTTTTATATGCGACATATTTGCCTTCTCATTGTTGTTTAGATATTATCTTTAGCATTGCAACCCATACATTTATTGTAGTCACAGACCAAAAAGGTCAGATAAGAGAACGTTTCGCATACGGACCAAATGAAGATAATTATTACGCAATTTTTTACGGAACATTAGGACGACAATACTATGTCCAAGATGAAGATGTTGCAAAAGGTAAAGATACAGATAATCTCAGAGCTCGAATTCAAGTTACTCCACCCGACGGTATGACAAATGATGAATTTGACAATAAGGTTATTCAAGTTGCCAAATCTTTCGGAAATAACAAAAATATTAGATATAATATATTGCCAACAAATGAAATCGAAGGAAATTGCAATACAAGCACATCTACGATTTTAATCAAGTCAGGAGTTGAACCGCAAGAAATGAAAAGAATACGCAGTTTAATTCCTGGTTTTCCTTATGGTTTTTCCATAAGACATGCTAAACCTTGGACTTATGAAGAACAAGACGAGGCAGTAAAAGTGAATGAAAAAATATTGTTACAAACACCTATACTTCATCCTTAAAAAAAGAATATTATGAGCAACAATTCCACAAATAACGTGAGAGTGTAAAATAAACTGTGTCAGGCTATAATAATAATAGTTTAACACAGTTCT
>OIYY01000174.1_pt1 | contig 50083 bp, 48 predicted proteins | sample 1588341 | NCBI WGS metagenome assembly OIYY01 (sample SAMN03283287) | human gut metagenome | biome: human-associated habitat; material: feces | host: Homo sapiens | place: Peru | collected 2012
AGAACTGTGTTAAACTATTATTATTATAGCCTGACACAGTTTATTTTACACTCTCCAAAAATCGAGTAGGAGGTAAACACTAATCATAGGTGTTTATCTCCTATTACCTGCTATTTTGTATCTTATATTCTTTTGAAGAAGCCCTCGTATTCATCATCCAAGATTTTCCAAATACCATTTTTCCGACCACCTTCCCTGACAATCAAGTTTAGGTCTGACAGTTGTTTAAGGTATCGCTGTACTTGGCGAAGAGAAATCCCCATGTGTTCAGACATCTGTGTGGCATTAATTTGAGGTGTTTGTGAAATCAACTTGTAGATTTGTCGTTGAGCTTTGACAAATTCTTTTGTGACATTTGCTTTGGCTTTTACGACATTCTCCACCTCTTTTGCGACATCTTTTACGACATCTTCAGGGGCTTTTATGACATTAGGACTCTCTTTTATGACATCTATGCCATAATTGAGGTTCCATAGAGTAACATGGAATTCAGAAGCATTAGAATTGAACTCTGGAGCATGATAGTGCTCCAAATTCTCAAAACGCTTATATTCTCCTATAATCTTCTTCATACCACTACCTCTACGCTCCATCAGTTTTAGACGATGAAAGAAATCTGCAAGTAAGGGGTTGCGACGTTTTGATGGCACCGTCATTGGATTGAGTTGCTGTATCAAGCGTCCGTCAAACATACCGCCAGGGGAATACACCTCCATACAGTCATCATACATATCAATATGTATTTCGCTGCCAAGCTCCATATAATCCCTGTGGATGATGGCGTTACATATCACTTCTGTTACCGCACGTTCTGGATAATCGGGCAATTCCTCTCGGTAGTCTGCTTCTTTCCACCATCTTCGATGTGAGTTGTTTCTAACGAAAGCAACAGCATCTTGTAGCTGTCCTATGACACTGCCTTCAAGTTCCGCATCATCCAAAGCCTCACCTAAACCACTTGTCATATCAAGCCCATTCCAACGAGTACAGAATATACGCGAATGCCGTATAGGTGAGTCATCTGCTAACAAAGCACCTGCATTGGTAAGTTTTCCATCATTATCCACGATACCCCACGAAACAAAATCGCTATCATCAAACGATTGGTTCAACCGTTTGAAGTGTACAGATTTTAGTTTTGAGAAAGCCATATCCTCAAACTTGTAAGGAGACGGAATGGCATCGAAAGAACGACCTGCACCTCTCATAACGAGGCTTTTTAGTTGAAGTCTATCTGCTACAACAGACTCATTGCCAACTCTAACAAAAGCCAATCTTTGTTTGTCACCTATATAGTAACAAGGTGTCTCTTGTCCTTTATAAACATGAAGCAACACAAGTTTCTTGCCATCGACCTCTTTAAATTCAAGATTGACAGCAGGTATAGGGTCAAGTTTTGTCTTAACTTCCTCGCTTATTCTTTCAGCGTCACTTTCCGCATCAGCAAGTCCGACCACTTGGTCATCATCACTGATACCAAATACCAACGTTCCACCTTCGCCATTAGCAAAGGCAGATACACTTTTTAGCCAACTCTTTGGTCGCTTGACTTCGAGTTGCAGTTTCTTGTCGTAGGCGGTTGCCTCGCCAATAAGATTTATTATATTCATGTTGGTAATTTACAAATTATCTATTATCAAGCATTCCTCCACCACCTTTAATTTGTTTCATAATCGAATTGCTAAGACCGCCACATCCTGCAAATAAATCTGCAAACTTATATTGTTTATTCATTATTGTCATCTTCAAAATAATCGGAGTCTATACGTTTTACTTCATAGACACGTTTCAAACTGACTCCAACATTATACTCAATCATATACCTTGCAAGTTCTTGTCCGTCTATCAAAACAATTTTCTTACTTGCTTTTTCTTCAGCATACTTTCGGGCTTCAGAACTGTAAGAACTTGTTGTTATGAATACGCCTTTACTTGCTTTCTGTTCATCAAGTGCTCCAACAAACTGTTGAATTTGCGGCTTACCTATTGTATTTGCTGTACTATAACGTTTTGCTTGAATGTAGATTCTATCCAAACCAAGTTTATCTTCCTTGATAATACCATCAATCCCATCATCATGAGAATATTTCGTGACCAATCCTGCATCAGACAGGGAACCACCATAGCCCATCTTTAGCAATAAATCTAACACTAAGTGCTCAAAGAATTGCGCAGACTGCTCCAAAACTTTTTGCAATAAGTCGGCTGCCAAATCTTTAATAATGCTTTGGTAAGCATTTTCCAATTGTTCTGTAGGAGTTTGAGTCTGCTTGGATTCTTCTATGATTTTTGCTGTTGCTTTTTTGCATGTTCCTGTCGAGGTTGTGGCATATTCCGCAAACTCGGGATACTCCATTAGATCCGTTTGCCTTAAATCTGTATGGTTTTGTAAGTACTCTATACCTCGTTTCGTTATTTTGTAATTACCCCTTTGAGGAATTTCTATAAACAAAGCACGACGAAGCCATTGCCGAGACCACCCTAATCTATCGTCAAGTTGGTTGGTCGAGCCGCTCTTCGTTCTCAATTTACAATCTTCTTCTGTAAGATGAAAATGTCCAATGATGGACTTCTTCATGTCCTTAATACTTACATTATCCATATCCTTTAAACGATAGAGGAATGGATAGAGAAAGTCCTCAAATTTTGGTATTGCCATTTTCTTTTCTAAGTTTATTATTCAACATTTGTTCTAAGAAGTTCGGTAACTTCTACATTAAGAAGCTTTGCAGTTTTCATTAAACTTTCCAAGTCTAGTTGACTTGAATTGGTACACCATTTAGATATGGTTGTTTTGTCTTTTCCCAACTATTCTGCCAACCATTTGTTTGTTCGTTGTTTGTCTGCAAGGACTACTTTAATTCGATTCAAATTTTTACTTGCCATATTTGCGATGAATTTCATTATTGCAAAAGTACAAATAAAATGGCAACAAAGAGAATATTATTATTTTTTTACGGTTTATCAGTAATAAAATGAATTTATTTCACCTTAAATCATGGTTAAACTCTTAAAACCATACGACTATGAAGACTATATTGTCTAAAATACAAAAAAGGTGCTTACGACACATGATCGCAAGCACCTTTTTTTGTGTATATGTGGTAATCAACTGTTAGTTGCGGAACACCAGTCCGTTGTTGTCGGCATCGATGGTGATGGGCTTCTCCCTTGAAACCTCGTCGGAGAGAATCTTCTTGGAGAGATCGTTGAGGACGCAGCGCTGGATGGCACGCTTTACTGGACGTGCACCGAACTCGGGATCGAAGCCCTCGTCGGCGAGGAAGCTGATGGCTGTCGGCGTTACGTTGAGCGTGAAGCCCTGCGGCTCAAGCATCTTCTTCACGGCGTTCATCTGGAGCGTCACTACCTGTGCAATCTCATCCTTTGTAAGCGGCAAGAACATGATGGTCTCGTCAATACGGTTGAGGAACTCAGGACGGATGGTCTTCTTGAGCATCTCCATCACCTTCTCCTTCGTATCGCTGATCACATGGTCGCGGTTCTGAGGCGTGATGCCCGCGAACTGACCCTGGATGTACTGGCTGCCGAGGTTAGAAGTCATGATGATGATGGTGTTCTTGAAGTTCACCGTACGACCCTTGTTGTCCGTGAGCCTGCCGTCGTCGAGCACCTGCAAGAGGATATTGAAGACATCGGGATGTGCCTTCTCTATCTCATCGAAGAGCACTACGGAGTAAGGCTTGCGGCGCACAGCCTCTGTGAGCTGACCACCCTCATCGTAGCCTACGTATCCTGGAGGCGCACCGATAAGACGACTTACGCTGAACTTCTCTTGATATTCACTCATATCTATACGCGTCATCATCGTCTCGTCATTGAAGAGGTATTCAGCCAATGCCTTTGCCAGCTCCGTCTTGCCGACACCCGTTGTGCCGAGGAATATGAAGGAAGCGATAGGACGCTTCGGATCCTGCAGTCCGGCACGCGAACGTCTTACGGCGTCGCTCACGGCACGTATGGCTTCATCCTGACCGATGACACGCTTGTGGAGCTCTTCCTCAAGATGAAGAAGCTTCTCACGCTCGCTCTGCATCATACGCGTAACAGGTATGCCGGTCCAACGGCTTACCACCTCGGCTATGTCGTCAGCGGTGACCTCCTCACGTATCATGGCATTGCCGTCCTGCGTAGACTTCAGCTGGTTCTGTATGCTCTTGATGTCGTCGTCAAGCTGCTTCAGCTTGCCGTAGCGGATTTCAGCCACACGCTCGTAGTTGCCCTCACGCTCAGCACGCTCAGCCTCAAACTTAAGCTGCTCAATCTGCTGCTTGTCCTGCTGAATCTTGTTGACGAGTTCCTTCTCGCTCTCCCACTTTGCGCGGAACGAGCTTTCCTGGTCGCGGAGTTCGGCAATGTCCTTGTCGAGCTGTGCAATCTTGTCCGTATCGTTCTCACGCTTGATGGCCTCACGCTCAATCTCGAGCTGCTTCAGCTTACGCGTAATCTCGTCCAACTCCTCAGGAACAGAGTCGCGCTCCATACGGAGCTTTGCGGCAGCCTCATCCATGAGGTCGATGGCCTTATCCGGAAGGAAGCGATCAGAGATATAACGCTCAGAGAGCTTTACGGCAGCGATGCAGGCATCGTCCTGTATACGGACCTTGTGATGGTTCTCGTAACGCTCCTTCAAGCCACGCAAGATGCTGATGGCAGAAAGCTCGTCAGGCTCGTCCACCATTACGGTCTGGAAACGACGCTCGAGAGCCTTGTCCTTCTCGAAGTATTTCTGATATTCGTTAAGCGTCGTGGCACCGATGCTACGCAGTTCGCCACGGGCAAGAGCCGGCTTGAGGATGTTGGCGGCATCCATAGCGCCCTCGCCGCCACCAGCACCGACAAGCGTATGAATCTCATCGATGAAGAGGATGATGCGACCGTCAGAATTGGTTACCTCCTTGATGACGCTCTTAAGACGCTCCTCGAACTCGCCTTTGTATTTGGCACCCGCAACAAGCGCACCCATATCCAATGAGTAGAGCTGCTTGTCCTTCAGGTTCTCAGGCACGTCACCGCGCACGATACGCTCAGCCAGTCCTTCTACGATGGCTGTCTTACCCGTACCCGGCTCACCTATTAATATAGGATTGTTCTTGGTACGGCGTGAGAGAATCTGCAGCACGCGTCTGATTTCGTCGTCACGACCGATAACAGGGTCGAGCTTGCCCTGGCGTGCCTCCTCCACAAGGTTCTTGGCATACTTTGACAGACTCTGGAAGTTTTCGTCAGCCGACTGCGACTGCACCTTCTGACCCTGACGAAGCTCCTGGATGGCCTTGACAGTCTCGTTCTCCGTCATGCCGGCGTCCTTGAGGATGCGGCTTGCCGTGGAGTTTACCTGCAGCAAGGCGAGCAGAATGGGCTCAACACTTGTAAACTCGTCGCCATTCTTCTGTGCGAAGTCCTGCGCACGCTGCAAGACGCTGTTGGCGTCGTTGCTGAGGTATGGCTGCCCGCCCTGCACACGCGGCTGACGCTGAATCTCAGAGTCGACCACCATGTCCACCTGATTGGCATTCACACCGAGCTTCTGGAAGATGTACGTGGCAACGTCCTTGGCCTTCACCATCACACCCTTGAGGAGGTGTATTGGCTCAATGCTCTGTTGTCCCTGACGCTGTGTTATGTTGACAGCCTCCTGAACAACCTCTTGGGCTTTGATTGTGAATTTGTCGAATGTCATATTATTGTTCTCCTTTCTTTATTTTTCTTGTTTTATATTGTTTTCATCGTCAATATAAACAAACTGCATACCCAAGCAATAATTATATGTCAATATGTCAGAAAAGAGCACATTACGCGAATAAATAGCGACATTTTGTCAGTTTTGACGTAATATACTATAGGGAGATGTATGGATAAAATCAACATTTAAATAAAAAAATACGGAAAAAGCTTTGGTATTTGAAAAATAATGCGTAACTTTGCACACGCAAATAAGGAAACGACCCACACGGTCACTCATTATTTAGCGACAAACATATTGGGATATGGTGTAATGGTAACACTACAGATTCTGGTCCTGTCATTCTTGGTTCGAGTCCGAGTATCCCAACTAAGCAAAGCCTATTCTTCACGAATAGGCTTTTTTCGTATATGGAAGGTTCTGTTAAAAAATGTACGGCTTCAAGGAAGGTACTGAAAAGTCCCTTGCTTGAAGCCGTACATCATATTATGCTTTCAGTTTTTACTTCACTACAATCTCGTCTGTGAACAGCCAGCCACCGTCCATTGTGGTCTTGCCCTGTACGCGGACATAACGTGCGTTCTTCGATCCCTTCCATGAAAGGGTGCGGAAGCCAGACTGGATGTCATGATCCACCTTGCTGGTGGTGGTATATACCTCAGTGAATGTCTTGCCGTCATCGCTGACAGACACCTTGAACTCCTCTGGGAAGAACACCCAAGCGCCATAGCTCTGCATGAAGTCAGCTGAAACAGAAGAAATCTTCGTCTTTGCTCCAAGGTCGAGAGTGACGTCGAGGCAATAGTCCTTGCCGATGAATCCCTGCCACTTCTTGTCGCCATAGGTCCATCCGCCACGTACACCGTCAACAAGAGTCTGGTCGCCGGCAGCAGGATACTTGGGAGAATACTTCTTATTGAATATCACCTTACAGCCACGTGCCTTGTGAGCAGTAGGCTTGAGCGACTCAGGACGCTCTCCCTTCTCATGCTTAAGGTCGAACGTGTTGACGCCAGCCTTGCGCAACACCTCAATCTGCTGCAGCGCACGCTGCTTAAACTCAGGATAATCCTTCTTCTTCGTTCCGTTCCAACCAATCTCGGCAATGGCAAGAGCGCGCGGATAAAGCATATACTCTACGTGTTCCGGAGTCGGGATATATTCAGTCCACAGATTAGCCTGCACACCTGTTATCATGTTTCGCTCAGCCTCCGGCAAGTCCTCACCGGGCACATAGCCATACACTTTCTCAAGAGGCAGATAGCCTCCGATGGCCTCCGGCTGTGTGTTTGGAGCGTCCTGATAGCTGTCAAGGTAGCAGTAAGCACCCGGAGAGAGAACCACGTCGTAACCATGCTCGATGGCTTCATGCGCCTTCTCTGTTCCTCGCCATACCATAACGGTGGTGTTCTTGGCAAGGTTGCCGGCGATCACCTCGTCCCAACCCACCAGCTGTCTGCCGTGCTCGTTGAGGAAACGTCCGAAATGGGCAATCAGACTGGCCTGCAGACCTTCCTTGTCTGTGCCCAGTTCCTTCATCTTGCGCTGGCAGAGCGGACACGTAGGCCATGACGCCTTGTCAGCCTCATCGCCACCTACGTGGATATACTTGGACGGGAAGATGTCCATCACTTCCTTCAGAACATTCTCAAGGAAGTCGTATGTTGCCACACTACCCGCACAGAAGTCCATCTGCTTGTAAGGCTCGTGTGTGCAAGACAGTTCGGGATAAGCCGTCATCACCTCAGCCGAGTGACCCGGCATCTCTATCTCGGGCACGATGGTTATGCCGCGCTCAGCAGCGTAAGCAACGAGATCACGCAATTGGTCCTGTGTGTAATAGCCGCCGTAAGCGCCTTCAGAACCTTCTTCGATGTAGCGTGCGCCGTTCTTCGACCATTCCTTCCATGTACGCTCAGGACGCCATGCCGCCAACTTGGTGAGCCAAGGATAGCGCTTTATCTCGATGCGCCATCCGGCAGCGTCGGTGAGATGGATATGGAGGCGGTTGAACTTATACTTCGACATTACGTCCACCTGCTTCTTGATGAACTCAATCGGCTGGAAATGACGCGACACGTCGAGCATCAGCGAGCGCCACTTATACGCCGGAGCGTCGTCAACGTCGCAGCAGACAATGCCTCTCTTCGAGGTAAGCTGACCGATGGTCTGCCAAGCATAGCGGAATCCGTCAGCGGTGGCAGCACTTACAAGGAGTGTGTCGGAAGTGATATGCAGGCGGTATGCCTCAGGAGAAGAAGGATTCGCCATACGGGCGAAGCGCACCACACGGCGAGCATCATTCTTGGCTGCCTTCAGCCAAGGCTTTGAGTAGATGTTCTCCGCAACGTCACCAGCAAGGTTCTCCACCTTTACATTTTCGGGTGCCGACGGGAAGAAGCCCTTTGCCTTCACAAACGACTGCGGCTTGGGAAGCAATGACTGGGCATTGGACGTGAGGGCCATCATAGAACATGTGGCCAAGAAAAACAATTTTACGAATTTGTTTGTCATAGAATGGTTTTTATAAAAAACGTGGTAAATCGTAATGTAAGACGTAATCAAGTAGTCTGCGAATACATCAGTATTCTTTGCAAAATTAGCAAAAAAAAGTGAGCTATCGGCGTTTAGCGGTCTCTAATTTGTTTTCTTTTACACTATATAAACGCAAGAAAAAGCAGAATACTACAAAAGCTGAAAAAAAAATGACATTCAGCCTTTATAAAATAAATCCTTACAACGCTACCGCCTCATCATCAGTACCATCATTAACGTCTTCATATCCACCATGCAAATATCGTACAAAGAGTAAAAACATGTTACAAAATAAAAATCAATTCTAGAGAATCAAAAAGCTGTTTTTATGGTGTTTTGCTGTGCAAACAGCACCCAAGCTTACCAATAGCGCCACTTTTACACTACAATAGTGCCACTATTAGAGTGTAAAAACGGCGCTATTGGTAAGCGTATCCGCGATGCTCCATAAAACCGCATAACACACTGTGTATAAGCATATTGTCTCCAAACGCTCAAAACTCAAGAATTTCGCACCAAAGATTTTGTTGTGCGCTGGGCTCATAGTATTGAGCATTAGAAATGCAAATATTGTATACTGCAGAACCACCGAAGAACTTACTTTGTCTTCACGATGTCGAAGAGATAAGTCAGCTTTATTACGATGTTTGAGTGGTTGGAGCGGGCGAAATAGTCGCGCTTTGAGTCGCCGTAGATGTTGCCAAGACCGTAATAATAGCGGCCTTCGAGGAGGAAATGTCCTACTCGCGGAAGCGCCAGCTCCATTCCTAAGCCGGCTGCAATGCCGTAATCGAACTTGTTTTCTACGGACATCGTGTCCTGGGCGCAAGTCAGATTGGAGCGGTCAGCGAGGTTGCGGTCAGCAAAGTTGAAGTTTGAGACGGTCTTCTCTCCAAGCAGATAGCCGAACTGCGGACCTGCCTTGAAGAAGAACTGCAGACCCTTGCGCTCCTTACCCCAGGCGAGGTGCGCGAAGATAGGCACCTGGATGTAGTTGAGGTCGCGCTGGTAAGCCTCCGCCAGTCCTGTCTTGGCGTTGATGACGGGCTGGTCGTCGGACGTGAGGATGTTCTCCTTCCATCCTATTCTGGCGTAATTCACCTCCGCCGCAATGGAGCAGATGGTGCTGAAATACTTCTCGCACGTATAGCGCATGGACAGTCCCATGGTTATGCCGCCATGTCCCTGCTGCGTCACCTTCGGCGTAAAGCCCACATTACTTATTATATAGCCGGCATTCACACCGACGGAGAGGTCGTTGCGGTGGTCGCCAATCTGTGCGTCTGCGCTGACGTGAGACGTCATGAGCAAGACTACGGCAGCGACAAGACCGCATATTCTGTGTTTAAGACTTTTCATTCTTAATGGTTTGTTATGAATCAATAGCTTATCGACTCTATGCTGCGGTTGTTGCGATAATGCACGAGCATGAACGATACGTTCTGCATGCCTCCGTCAGACACGCGCATAAACTTCAGCGGGGTCTGCATGGGGGCGTACGTGGTCTGCTGCTTCGTGCCCTTGAAGGCTGATCCGTACGTGCTGATGCCACGCAGGAAGAACTGTGCCTGGTCGTAACCTGTGATGGCAAAGCGGGGAAGAGCCTCACGCATGTCCGACTTGAACCACTGGCGATAAGTGCGCTCGAAGTTCTTGGTGCGCTGTGCCACGGGATTATAGTAGAAGGACGTGGGGATGTACGTGTCGTACTTGTGATAATATTCCGTGTAAGGCTTCGTGTACATCAGCCATTCCGTATAGCCAAAGAGCGAGATGCGCATTGTGGGGCTTGACTTCTTCAGGATGTCAAGCTTGGCAAACACCGAGTTAAGTTCCGGCGAACGTGCCGTATTAAGCACCACCACGTTACGCTTCGTCGTGTTGAAAGCCTTGGCGAACATCGGGTCTGACGACTTCAGATTGGTGATGCTGCATGTTATGCCCTTCTCCTGAAGACGCTTGCGGAGGCTGGTAGTGAAGTTGCCCTTGTTGCTTGTGGCGTCGTTACAGTCGATTACCACCACGTGCGAGTCAGAGAAACGCTCCATGAAGGCGTTCACGGCTACAGCCGTAAGCTGCTCCGGCGACTGATAGACCTGGAAGATGTGGTCGTTCTTCGCCACCTCGCCACCGTTGATGGAGAACGGGATGACCAGCTTTATGTCGTTCTTGCGGCAGAAGTCGGCTATGGGCTTCACCTGCGGCGTATAGAGCGGACCGAAGATGATGTCGCACTTGGCTGCAGCAGGATCGGCAAGCGTAGTAGCCACATTGGCATCGATGGGCACGTTCCATGCCTGCACGTTGGTCTTGATGCCCTGCGCCTTAAGGCTGTCGCATGCCATCAGCACGCCACGATAATACTCCACCATGCGCTGTCCGTCGCCGTCAACATTGTGAAGCGGAAGCATCACGCCCACACGCACCACGCCCATTTCCTTCTTCTTGCCGGCAGCGGTCGCTGACGGCGTAGCAGGACGAGAGGTCTCAGGAGTCTGCGCCGGAGTGTTCACCTTGCTCATCGTGGGGAACGGGATGAGGAGCTGGTCGCCCTTCTTAAGCACATAGTCAGACTTCTTCATGCCGGGATTGGCGTTCTGGAGTTCTTCTATGGTGATATTGAATTTCTTGGCAATGCCGTATATCGTGTCTTTCTTCTTCACCTTATAAAGGTCCTGCCACTTCACATTCTGACCGCCTGACACCATGGCGACCGCGAGGGCACACATGCATAATAGCATTCGGAGATGACGTCTCATATTGTTCTGAATTTTAGTTTGTATACCTTGATTTTTGTGCAAAAGTACATAAAATATATTGTTCTGAGAAATTTTTCATTAACTTTGCATAATAACCAAACAGGCATGAATATGAAACACATCATAATACTTCTTGTCGCCCTTACCTGCTCGTTCCTGCAAGTAAAGGCTGACGACATCCCCACCATCGACCCACAAGCCACTTTCATAACCTCCGAAGGAGAAGAGACGGGCACGAGCTATCAAGGTTCGGCTCCGCTCACCGTACGCTTCGCTGCCAACGCGGAGAACGTGGGGGCATGGAGCGCGCACTACGAATGGAGATTCACGAAGGAGGGAAACGACTCGCCCTACCTTGTCAGATATGAGGAGGACACGGAATATACGTTCACGGAGGCTGGCGCTCACCGCATAGTGCTGTACGCCACGTTCACCAACGCTGGCGACACGGTGGCTTACACGGAGGAATACTGGTCGGAGAATACGCCCATTACCGTATCTATTTCAGAGAGCAAGCTGGACATGCCCAACGCTTTCTCGCCGAACGGCGACGGCATCAACGACATATATAAGGCTAAGAGCGGACATCAGAGCCTGGTGGAGTTTCATGCCTACATCTTCAACCGTTGGGGACAGAAGCTCTACGAATGGACCGACCCTGACGGAGGATGGGACGGTAAGTATAACGGAAAGGACGTAAAGCAGGGCGTCTACTTTGTGCTCGTAAAGGCAAAGGGCGCTGACGGAAGAAAATATAACATCAAGAAAGACGTAAACCTGCTTAGAGGTTATACGGAAACTTCAGGAACGACGGGCGGCGAATAAGCCCCTGACACACTACATCAAAGCTTACACATGAGAGATATGAGCAACAACGACATGGAAGAGGGCAAAATAAACGTATGGGGCGCACGTGTGCACAACCTTAAGAACATCGACGTGGAGATTCCGCGCGGCAGCCTTACGGTCATCACGGGCCTTAGCGGTTCGGGCAAGTCGTCATTGGCGTTCGACACCATCTACGCTGAAGGACAGCGCCGATACATCGAGACGTTCTCGGCGTATGCACGCAACTTTCTCGGCGACATGGAGCGCCCGGACGTTGACAAGATAACCGGACTCAGCCCTGTAATCAGCATAGAACAGAAGACCACCAACCGCAATCCACGGTCCACGGTGGGCACCACAACGGAGATTTATGACTATCTCAGACTGCTTTTCGCACGTGCGGGCACGGCTTACAGCTATGCCACCGGCGAGAAGATGGTGAGGTATACGGAGGAGAAAATCATCAACATGATTGAGACCGACTATGTCGACCGACGCATTTACATCCTCTCTCCTCTCGTAAGACAACGTAAGGGACACTACCGCGAACTCTTCGAGAGCTTGCGGAGGAAGGGTTATCTCTATGCCCGTGTGGACGGGGAGATTATGGAGATAACGCAGGGCATGAAGACTGACCGATACAAGAACCACAACATTGAGGTGGTGATTGACAAGATGCAGATGCGCAAGGGATTCGAAGACCGACTCAGAAAGACCGTTGAGACTGCCATGAGACAGGGCGACGGACTCATTATGATTCTGGACAAGGACTCGGGTGTGGCGAAGAACTTCTCAAAGCGACTTATGTGTCCGACGACGGGTCTCAGTTATCGCGACCCGGCTCCTAACATGTTCTCATTCAACTCGCCTGAAGGTGCCTGCCCGAAGTGTAAGGGTTTAGGATACGTCAACGAGATTGACATGAAGAAGGTTATCCCGGACGACACCTTATCCATATATCAGGGAGCCATTGTGCCGTTGGGAAAATACAAGAACCAGATGATTTTCTGGCAGATAGGTGCCATACTGGAAAAGGCGGAATGCACGCTGAAGACTCCCGTGAAGGACATACCGGAGGATACGCTCGACGAAATCCTCTACGGATCGCTTGAACCTGTCAAGATAGACAAGGAGCTGGTTCACACCTCTTCCGACTACTTCACCACCTTCGACGGCGTAATCAAGTATATGCGCTCCGTGATGGAGAACGACGACACGGCAAGCGGACAGAAATGGGCTGACCAGTTTCTTGCCGTATGTCAGTGTCCGGAATGTAAGGGCATGAGGCTCAACAAGGAGTCGCTCTCTTATCGTGTCTGGGACAAGAACATCTCAGAGCTTGCCAACATGGACATCAAGGCTCTTATGCTTTGGCTGGACGAGGCGGAGAAGCATCTGGACGAACGTCAGAAAGCCATAGCTACGGAGATTCTCAAGGAGATACGCACACGCATAAAGTTTCTGCTGGATGTCGGACTGGACTATCTTTCGCTCAACAGACAGTCTGCCACGTTGTCCGGAGGCGAGAGCCAACGTATCAGACTTGCCACGCAGATAGGTTCGCAACTCGTGAACGTGCTCTACATTCTGGACGAGCCGAGCATCGGTCTGCACCAGCGCGACAACGAACGCCTGATACGCTCATTGAAGGATCTTCGCGATATCGGCAACACGGTGGTGGTGGTGGAGCATGACAAGGACATGATGCTCAGCGCCGACTATATCATCGACATCGGTCCGATGGCAGGACGCAAGGGTGGCGAGGTGGTGTTTCAGGGCACGCCGAAGGATATGCTCAAGACGCACACCATAACAGCCGAATATCTTAACGGCATACGCACCATTGCCGTGCCCAAGGAAAGACGCAAGGGCAACGGCAAATTCATAACCATACGCGGAGCCAAAGGCAACAACCTGAAGAACGTGGACGTCAGCTTCCCGCTTGGAGAGCTGATTGTGGTGACGGGTGTCAGCGGTTCGGGAAAGTCTACTCTCATTAACGAAACGCTCCAGCCCATCCTCTCACAGCATTTCTATCGTTCGCTGAAGAAGCCGATGGCGTATGACAGCGTGGAAGGCATAGACAATATAGATAAGGTGGTGAACGTCGACCAGTCACCATTGGGACGCACGCCACGATCAAATCCTGCCACCTACACGGGCGTGTTCAGCGACATCCGATCGCTCTTCGTAGGTCTGCCGGAAGCCAAGGTGCGCGGATATAAGCCGGGACGCTTCTCCTTCAACGTGAAGGGAGGACGCTGCGAGACGTGCAAGGGCAACGGTTATCGCACGATAGAAATGAATTTTCTGCCGGACGTGATGGTGCCCTGTGAGGTTTGCCACGGCAAGCGATATAACCGCGAGACTCTGGAGGTGCGCTATAAAGGCAAGAGCATAGCCGACGTGCTGGACATGACCATCAATCAGGCTGTGGAGTTCTTCGAGAACGTGCCCGCCATTCTGCAAAAGATAAAGACCATTCAGGACGTGGGATTGGGATACATCAAGCTCGGACAACCTTCCACAACGCTGTCCGGCGGCGAGAGCCAGCGCGTAAAGCTTGCCACCGAACTGAGCAAGCGCGACACGGGCAAGACGCTCTTCATCCTGGACGAGCCTACCACAGGTCTGCACTTCGAGGACATCCGAATACTCATGGACGTGGTGCAGAAACTCGTCGACCGTGGCAATACGGTGGTAATCATCGAGCACAACCTCGACGTCATAAAACTGGCTGACCACATCATCGACATAGGTCCGGAAGGCGGAATAGGCGGCGGACAGCTTGTGGCGCAAGGCACACCGGAAGAAGTGGCTAAGTCAGGAAAGGGATTTACGAGCAGGTTCATAGCTGAAGAGCTTGGCTTGAAATAAGCAAACATAATAAGGAGATAATAAATGAAAATAGAAATAAGAAACCTTAAGAAGGTGTTCGGAACCAAGACAGCCGTGGACATAGAGAAGGCGGACATCCATGACGGGGAGATTCTCGGACTCGTGGGAAACAACGGAGCGGGAAAGACCACGCTCTTCCGCCTCATTCTCGACCTTCTGAATGCCGACGAGGGAAGCGTCATGCTTACACCGAACATGACGGACGGCACAGAACCGACACACATCAATCCTGCCATGAGCGAGGACTGGAAGCCCTTCACGGGATCGTACATTGACAGCAGCTTCCTTATCGACTTCCTTACAGCGGAGGAATATCTGGAGTTTGTGGGTAAGGTTTCGGGCATGTCGAAGGAGGACGTTCACAAGGAAATAGCCCAATACGAGATGTTTATGAACGGAGAGGTATTGGGACAGAAAAAGTATATACGCGACTTCTCTGCCGGCAACAAGCAGAAGGTGGGCATCGTGGCTGCATTGCTCACACGCCCGCAACTCGTCATCCTCGACGAACCGTTCAACTTCCTCGACCCCAGCAGTCAGAACCATCTGAAGAAGCTGCTCGTGGAATATAACAAGACGGAGGGTGCTACCATTCTTATTTCGAGTCATAACCTGCAGCACACGACGGACATCTCTACACGCATCACGCTTCTGGAGCATGGCGTCATCATCAAAGACCTCGACAATAAGGACGGAGGCGCTGAGAAGGAACTGGAGGAGTATTTCAATGTATAGCCAACGTCTATACATTATATAATAATATCCCCTACATTATCTTATAGCCATAAGCCGATCGATACATGTCCTCCAGATAATAAGAGAGGCAGAAGAAGAGGGTTATCGCCACGTAAACAAGGACGAGTTGCGTTCCGCTGAAGCTGATGTTGTCAATGCTGGCACCCGGAATCGTAGCTATCCAGTCGAGCGAAGCATTGAGAACGGCGACAATCCTGTCGAGCACGTAGGCTATCAGACGCGGAAAGAACGGCAGGCTGACGAACGCCATAATGTAGAAAACGAGCGACAGATAGACTATGAGCGTGACGGCAGGGATGGCTATGTAGTTGGCTAAAAGGAAATAACAGGAGAAGCGCCCGAAATAATAAATGATGATGGGGGCTACCATCACCTGAGCAGCCATCGACACCTTGAACATCGTCCATATCCAGTCCACCACGCGATGACTCTGAAGATAACGCGGCTTGATGATGTAATGGAAGCGTTCGTTGAACGCCAAGATGCCGAAGACGGCAAGGAACGACATCTGAAAGCCTACGTCCCAAAGGCTCATCGGATTGCCAAGGACGAGCACCACGACCGCTATGCCCAACGAATTGAGCGACTGCGGTTTGGCTGACATCAATCCGAAGAAGGCAAAACACGTGTACATGACAGCCGAACGCACGATGCTGGACGACATGCCCACCATCAAGGCATAAGCCCAAATGGACAGAATAAGGACCAAATTGCCGATTATGAGACGACCCATAGACGACCCGAACGGGATGAGAATGGCGGCAAGAAGCATGAATATGATGCCGAGATGAAGACCGGAAAGAGCGAGCACGTGCGATACGCCCACTACTGAATAGGTTTCGCGGGCTGCATCCGAAAGGGCTGTCTTGTCGCCCAACGTCATCGCTCCCACTATGCCGTAAGCATCGTCGCTCACCCCATAGGCAGCAAGGAGGGTCATGGCTTTACGCCGAACTCGGTCGAGCACGATGGACAGGCGTTTCGGCATTGACAGACTGTTAAGACTGAGCACCTTGCGGGCACAACTGCCATAGGGTATGTATGTGCGGGCTATCACGTCATGCACCTTCAGCCAACGCCCGTAATCGAAGTGGCTGTCACGTCCTTTATCAGCCGTTCCCCTCTCCCACTCCGCCTTTTCCAGGCGCGAACATACCACAAGACCATCGCCGATGACAAGCTGACGTGCATCCACGCCCGTGCCATCGTCTTCATACTGATAGTCTTTTTTAGGAAAGAAGGCAATGATGCTGTGCCCGGCAAGCCTTCCTTTCGTCACCGCAAGCTGACACTTTACAGAACGTTCTTTCTCCACCGGTTGTGTTTCCACGACAGCCTCAAATGTTTCTGGAGCATCGGAGAAAGAGACATTATAATCCTCAAGAAAACAAGTGGTACGCCACAAGCCTCCTGCCACCACCATAATAAAAAGCACAACAGTCTGAAAGACGGGATGTTTGCGCAAAAAGAAATAGGATGCGACAAACGCGGAAAGCAATGCCACATACGTCCACATCCACACCGAAGAACGAACGCGACAGTCCAAGGCGTCGCCAATAAGCACTCCCACGACAAGGAACAAAGCCACACGCAGGAAGGGCCAAAGCTGTACACGTCCGTTAGTTATCATTAGCTGTTATCTTTATTATAGTATTCTTATAGTTTCGATCCTTCAAGTCGCTTAGGGCAGAAACTGTCGAAGGGACAGTCCTTGCAATGAGGCTTTCGGCTTGTGCAGACATAACGACCATGAAGGAGCAACCAATGATGGGCACGTGACAGACAGTCAGCCGGAATATGCTTCTTAAGCTGGGTCTCCACCTTCAGAGGCGTGTCAGCAGAAGCGGGGACGAGTCCGAGACGATGACTTACACGGAAGACATGAGTGTCGACGGGCATAGCTGCCTGTCCGAAAGCCACAGCCTGCATCACATTGGCTGTCTTGCGTCCTACGCCAGGCAGACGCAGGAGACTATCGAAATCTTCCGGCACCTCTCCGCCATAATCTGCCATTATCATTTGCGACAATTCGACAAGGTGGCGAGCCTTGGCATTTGGATAACTGACGCTCTTTACGTATTCGTAAATCTCAGCATCGTCAGCCTCAGCCATTGAACGGGCGTCAGGATAATGAGCGAACAGATCGGGCGTAACCATATTGACGCGCTTGTCCGTGCATTGGGCGCTTAGCACAACAGCGACAAGCAGCTGGAACACGGAGCCGAACTCAAGTTCAGTGGTCACTTCGGGATGCAGTTCGCTAAAATACGAAAGCACACGAGCGTATAATTCCTTCTTTGTCATAACCATTTGTTTAGGCTGTAAAATTACAAAAATAAATGGTATGGGCAAAAGAAATGACAGGCTTACTTGAAAAAAGAAGGCGTGTCAGAACATATAAACATAAGTCTACACGTTCCGACACGCCTTCAACATAATTATTCATTTGTCCCTTATATATTAAGGAACCACCTTTCTCTTACTTCTTCTTAGAGTCCTTAGCCTTCTCTGTTGTGGCAGCGGGCTTGTAAGCCTTGTTCAGACCAGCGACAACCTCGTTGGTGATATCGTGTGCCTTGTCAGCATAGAGGATGTTGTCACCTGCCTTAGAGAGGATGAGAGTGTACTTCTTGTCCTTGTTGTATACGGCGAGGAAGTGCTGGATAGAGTCGCGAAGAGCTTTATTATAGCTCTCTGTCTCCTGCTGGAACTCACCGCTCAGACGCTGGTTGAGCGACTGGAGGTCAGCGTTCTGTCTCTGAAGCTGAGACTGGATGGCCTGTGCCTGCTCACGTGTGTAAGCGTTCTGCTGTACCTTCTGCTGGAAGTTAGCTGCTGCTGCCTCGAGCTGCTGCTGCTTCTGTGCGAGAGTGTTCTGGATGTTCTGTCCCTTCTTCTGAAGAATCAACGAATAGTCCTTGCAGAACTTATACTGAGACATGATGCTGTCCACCTCTACGTATGCTATCTTTGTCTGTGTGGCTGCGGGCTGTTCTGCTGCGGGCTTCTCGTCAACCTGAGCCTTCGACTTGTCGCATGACGACATTGAGAAAGCTGCAAGAGCAGCAATCGCCATTGTACCGAAACTGATTTTCTTGTTCATTTTTTTATAATTGTTTTCTTGTTTTTCTAATATGCACGGTTCTTCTCGCGTGCCTCACGATCCTGATCCATCACACAGTGGATGCCCTGCTTGCGCAGTCCCGGATTGTCATGGACATGCTGTGAAGAGAACTTTCCGTTCTTTCGGATTATCACCTTCACGGACAACAGAGCGACAGAAACTGCCACTATTAATAATGTCAAGAGAAGAAGTTTTATCATCGCTTAAACGTTTTTAACTTTCTAATATGACTTAATAATTAAAATAAGTCAACTAATTTTGTTTTGTCTCCACTTTTCCATTATCTTTGCATTATCAATGCAAGATAAAGACGGAAATGCCTCCCTCTATACAAGGAACGGCATCAGACCCGCTCTCATGAAGCTAATGCAAAGGTAATGCAAATCAGCCGCATGACAAAATAAATTATCGAAAATTCAGATTATTGTACTTATAACATAAAGAAATTTAAAGAAAAAATGAGTAATTGCGAATTGAAACCTGCTCGCGTGTTCGAGCAGTTTGCTGAAATCAACAAAATTCCGCGCCCGTCAAAGCACGAGGAGCGCATGATTGAGTACTTACAGGACTTTGGTAAGAAACACGGATTTGAGACCGTAACCGACGAGACCGGTAACGTCATCATCCGCAAGCCCGCCACTAAGGGTCACGAGAATGCACCTACGCTTATTCTCCAGAGCCACATGGACATGGTGTGCGACAAGCTCGTAGACGTAGACATCGACTTCTTCAAGGACTCTATTCAGACTTACGTAGACGGTGAGTGGCTCAAAGCTAAGGGCACCACTCTCGGTGCTGATGACGGCATCGGTTGTGCCATCGAGCTTGCCATCCTCGACAGCGACGACATCGAGCACGGTCCGCTGGAGTGTGTGTTCACACGCGACGAGGAGACCAGCCTTACTGGTGCTATGGGCATGAAGGCAGGATTTATGAAGGGCGACATGCTCGTAAACCTCGATTCTGAGGACGAGGGTCAAATCTTCATCTCTTGCGCCGGTGGCAAGACCACAAGCGCCAAGTTCACCTTCGAGCGCGAAGAGGCTCCTGCCGGCTACTTCTTCCTTAAGGCTTCCATCAAGGGTCTGAAGGGCGGTCACTCTGGCGACGACATCAATAAGAAGCGCGCCAACGCCATCAAGATTCTCTCTCGCTTCCTCTACAAGGAGCAGGACAAGATGGACCTTCGTCTGGCTCAGTTCAACTCAGGCAAGCTCCACAACGCCATTCCTCGTGACGGCATCATCGTATTCGCAGTTCCTGCTAACGAGAAGGAGACAGTACGCGTAGACTGGAACATCTTCACAGCTAACGTAGAAGAGGAGTTCCACGTAACTGACACAGCAATGGAGTTCGGTCTTGAGAGCACAGACGCTGAGACTGTTATCGCCAAGGATTGCTCAACACGCTTTATCCGCTGTATGCAGGCCATCGATAACGGCGTATTCGCAATGTGCCAGGACGAGGCTCTCGCATGGATGGTGGAGACATCCAACAACGTGGCAAGCGTAATCACTTCTGAGAACGAAATCAACATCGTGGCATCACAGCGCTCTAACGTAATGAGTAACCTCGAGAACGAGACCAACACCATCAAGGCTGTGTTTGAGCTGGCTGGTGCTGAGGTTAAGATGAGCGACGGCTATCCCGCATGGAAGATGAACCCGGACAGCAAGCTCACAAAGGTGGCTGTTGAGTCATACAAGAAGCTCTTCGGCAAGGAGCCTATCGTTAAGGGCATCCACGCAGGTCTGGAGTGCGGTCTGTTCTCAGAGCGCTATCCGAACCTCGACATGGTTTCGTTCGGTCCTACTCTGCGTGACGTTCACACACCGGACGAGCGTCTGCACATCCCGACCGTACAGATGGTTTGGGATCACCTGCTCGACATCATGAAGAACCTGTAATAACAGAGAAGCTTCTAAATAAATAATATACTAAAAAAGGGAAGTCCGAACCGCAAGGCTCAGACTTCCCTTTTTAGTTTATCTCTTTGACGTCTCGGACGTCTTTAAAGTGTATCAGAATTACATCACTCCGTCCTTGCGAAGCTTCTCCTGCCACTTCCATGCAGAGCGGAGCACATCCTCAAGCTTAGCCTCAGCCTTCCAGCCGAGCACCTTGTTAGCCTTGTCTACGTTACCCCAAATCTTCTCGATATCGCCCTCACGACGCGGACCGTACTTCCAGTTGAGCTTAACGCCAGTGGCCTTCTCGAATGTCTCGACAATCTCCAGTGTAGAGTTGCCGTTGCCGGTACCGATGTTGAAGTACTCCACAGCATCAGTATCCTCGTCGAGCACGCGACGCATTGCAGCCACGTGAGCCTTTGCGAGGTCTACGACATAGATGTAGTCGCGGATACATGTACCGTCAGGTGTGTTATAGTCGTTGCCGAAAATGGTCAGCTCCTTGCGGATGCCCATAGCGGTCTGAGTGACGTAGGGAATGAGGTTGTTGGGCACACCGTTAGGAAGCTCGCCGATTTCGGCAGAGGGATGAGCACCAATCGGATTGAAATAACGGAGAACAACGCTCTTGATGGCAGCACCGCTGTGGATGTAGTCAGCAATGATCTGCTCGTTTATCTCCTTAGTGTTGCCGTAAGGAGATGTGGCCTTCTGATGGGGGCAGTCCTCAGTAACGGGGAGGTTCTCAGGCTTCGGCTGACCGTAAACGGTGCAGCTTGAAGAGAAGATGATGCCCTTTACGCCGTACTGCGGCATAAGCTCCAGAAGATTTACGAGTGAAACGATATTGTTGCGATAGTAGAGCAGCGGCTTCTGCACACTCTCGCCGACAGCCTTGGACGCAGCGAAATGGATGATACCCTCAATTTCAGGATACTTCTTGAACACGTTCTCAGTGGCTTCCTTGTCACGGAGGTCCACCTTCTCGAAAGCAGGACGCACGCCTGTAATCTTCTCAATACCGTCAAGAACCTCAATCTTCGAATTGGAGAGGTCGTCAACAATCACTACCTTGTAACCAGCTTCGATAAGCTCTACAGTGGTGTGTGAACCGATAAAACCGGTACCACCCGTAACCAAGATTGTCTGTTTCATTTTCTCAAATTTTATTATATTAATGTTTATAATATTGTAAAATGACTATATCATTAACGCCAATGCGCTTTAATATGATACAAAAGTAATACTATAAATCGGTTATGACAAGCAAATGAGTGTTTTTTTACATGATACGCTATAGGTAAATATCAACTTTTTCAGGAAAACAGGCTATTAATCGGAAGATTTTATGTAAGTTTGCAATTGAAAGTAATATTCTAAAAACCAATCAAAAAACATAAATGATGAAAGCCTCTGAACAGACAACACAGCAGATTGAGCGTTTTCTGAAGAAAATAGCCCAAAAATTTCCGCTTAATGAAGAAACGTCACTTGTTACTGACATACACGTGCGCGTCTCGCAGGAAAGCGGCGAAATGGTAGCGTTCGACGATGACGACAAGGAGATAACACGCTGTGTCGTTGAACAGTGGATTGAAAACAACGACGAGGACTTCTACGAAAGCGTGCATGACATCCTCACCACTACATTCGCGTCAATGTCGAAAACTCTCGATAATCTCGGAATACTCAAGCCTTACAGCTTCGTGCTTGAGAACGACGAGAAGGAAGGCATCGCCGAACTGTATCTCGCTGACGACGACACCATCATCATAGGCAAGGACCTCATGGAAGGTCTCGACACCGACCTCGACTCCTTCTTCGATTCGCTGATGAAGGAGGAATAAAGAATTGAAATAATTCTCATATAGCGGCGCTTTAACTATCTTAAAGCGTCGCTTTTATATTATTACGGAATATGAACAATAAACTGAACCTACCATTTTATATCCAAAGAATAAAAGGAGCTGTATTTTCTAATCAGAACAATAACAAACAAGAGAAATTTCTCCGACAGTGGAGACAAGACATCATGTCCTCAGATGATAAAGAAGCAACTAAACTGTTACCTTATCTTGATTTAAACACTGAAATTCTGATCCCTTTATGTAATATTTTATGTAGAATTGACGAACGTAGACGTCAAGAGCAACTTATACTATCTCAGGATCCGGACACCTTGCCAAACTGTCACTTGACCACAACAGAGTTGTACGAAATAATGACCTCTGCTATATCTCCCAATGTTGCTGATTTTATTATTGAGCATCTAAACTGTAGTGATTATGCAAAAAGCGAATTGAAAGAAACCATTAAGAATAACGATTACAATCTGTTTAAAAGCACAATTCACGAATATGATATAGATTATTCCTTCGCATCAAAGACCTGTGCCCACATTGTGCATGTTGGAAAGACATGTAAAGAAGTGGTAAATGAAATAATCGAAGCTGCTGATTATTATGACGGTGAGACCGTGAATTATGAAGAATATTGCGAGTTTATCAATATCGCTTATGACAGAGCATTGGAGAACATACGAACTCTTCTAAACGAAACAGACACTACAGAGAAGGAAAAAGAGGATGTAATGAACGGATACTCTAATAGATTCAATTACATTAAAGAATGTTATAGAGAAGGCAGAATATTTGAAGCGATGAGTTTTGAATGTTTGAGTTCTCTTTACGATATCGTTAGCATATTAGACCAATATGCTAAAAACAATGAACTTCTACCTATAGAATTAATCACTATAAGGAATCTCACTCGTCAGAAAATGGAATCGTGTCCTATCATTAAGGATTTCTTCTCAGCATTTACACAAGGAATTTGGCCTGAAAAGGATTTCTGCTTTTGCTCTAACGAGATAACATATCAACAATTTTTTGAGTTTATCGAACATGCCGCTCAGACACACCGTACATTGCCATCACCTTATAAAGAAGCAACCCCAGCTACTGCTATTTGCGAACCCCAAATACAGACTAACAACGAAAAAGCGTGGCAATCTATGCCATGTAAAGAAGAAATGCGAGGCAAGATTATTGATTACTTCAAGACCATACCTGAATTAATAAAAGAATGCGTGCAAAAAACACATACAGAGATGAAAGATGGGAAAAAGATTGACGAAAATCTGGCGTTTAAAGCCTGTGTGTTTGCAGGATATTTCGCTTTACACAGCGCATGTCTTACTGAGAAATGGCAACAAAATGCCTATATCAACGCACTAACCTCTTTAGGTATTATAGAAAAGAACGTCGAAAGTCCAATGACTAATTATAATAAAGGACGCTTTATCAGCGCCGACGCTGTGTTGTCTATACGAGAATATTGTGACTTGGAAAAAAATATGGAGGATTTTGTGGGAAAGAGATACAAGAGAGATGCAGATATTATTAAAAACAAAACAGCAATACTGTTCTTTACAAAAATAATGTGGCAAAGACTAAACCGCATCGCAAAAGATCACAGCGGAAAGTAAGTCACAAACTTACTACTTACTATCACAAACTTACTACTTACTACCAGAAACTTACTAATATCACATATAGTAAGTTTCTGGTTTTTTTTGTTATTTTTCCACACAAATTTTTCGCTCCTAACCCTTAATTTTGCATTCGAAACCAGTAAACATCCCTGGTTTGAATATAAGAAAATGACAAAAACAAAGAAAGTATTATACGTTGTAGGAGGCACAGCAGCTTTCATGGCAATAGGCACAACAATATATGTATTTGGGCATAAGCCTGACGTTGTCACCAATCCATGCTTCCGTTCATGCCACCGTGCAGACGGTTGTAAGAAGAAGGCTTTTGACAAAGCATGGAAAGCAAACTGGCAAAGTGTAAAGCAATTCTTTCGATATGGAGAAGTTTGCAACTCTTATCAGGTTGGCGATAAATACTATACTGGTCATAGTAAAACAGCATTTTGCAGAAATATTAACCCTTTTAAATAATTGAAATTATGAGTAAGTATAACTATGGACGTAGTTGCAGTCATAACTGGGACGAAGAGGAAGATTGCGGATTTGATGACGAGGACCTGGGAATCGGCCAGGACGAACCTGACTTTTAGCATCAGACACATATAAGAAAAAAAGCAACTATGAGAAGAATCAGATTATTATCAATGGTCTTATCTGTATTTTTAGCAATGTCCGCATGCCTTTACGGTGCCACATTCGCCAATAATACTGTCAACACTAAAATAGCTTTTGGCTTGGCAGCAATAATACTATACGCCATACTGATGGCCATACCCTATTTGAAGGCAAAACGATAAACCGACTTTAGCATGATACATTAAGGTGGTAAAAGAAACGCCCTGCAAAGACAAAAGCATCTCGTTATGATGCCTTTACCTTTGCAGGGCGTTATAATTATTCTGCCGTTCGCTTACAGCTTTATCTTCTTCTTCGCTCCCTTGCTCTCATTGCTGAGACGGTCGAGAGCGGTCACCACGTAAGTGTAGCGTGTACTGCCGTCTACGAAGGGCAGCTTGATGAATTCGTCTGAGGTTATCGCCACTATTCTTGCGGGATTCTCTATGTTGACCTTCTCGCCCGGCGAGAAACGATAAACCACATACTTCTTCACCTCATCATTCCATTTCTTTCCCTTCGGCTTTGTCCAGAAGAGGATGAGTCCGTCTTCGGTCCATATCGGCTTGAGCTTCTTGGGCTTCTTCGGTGCGCCACCGTCAATGAACGGCATGCGTGGCTGGAGAGCAGGATAACGCCAGTATTTCTGGCGCAGCATAGTTCCATAATTGCCTACATTGTCAACAGCTGCCTTAGCATACCAAAGCACGGTGCCGTCAACATTTGGAAGACTGGAATGCAAAGCGAACTTCGCCGGCATCTGATTGATCTTCGGATTGTCCACGTCAGCAAACTTAGCCGTGCGCTCCACATCCTCGCCGATAAACAGCGGGCGTGCAGAAGCATAACGGTTCCACCATTCAATGAGCGTCTTATAGTCGGCTGCCTTATGACCAATCTGCCAATAAATCTGCGGCACATTATAATCCACCCATCCGTTGTTGACCCAAAGAAGTACGTCAGCATACAGGTCGTCATAGTTCTGGGTGCCGTTAGTGTTGCTGCCTTTCTCCACACCAGGACGCTTGTTGCGATAAATGCCGAACGGCGATACGCCGAACTTCACCCAAGGCTTCAGTGCATGTATGTGCTCTGAAACCTGCTTTATGAAGACGTTGACGTTGTCGCGTCGCCAGTCGCCACGGTCGCGTATGCCGTTGTTGTAGAGAGCATACTCCTTATCGTCGGGAATGTTAAGTCCTTTGACGGGATAAGGATAAAAATAGTCGTCCATGTGTATGCCGTCAACGTCGTAACGCTCCACGATATCGCCCACTACACGGCAGATGTAGTCGCGGCTCTCAGGCAGTCCGGGATTGAGGATGAAGAGTCCGTCGTAAGGGAACACCCATCCCGGATGCTTCATTGCCACATGCTTGGGGTCTAAAGCCGACGTGGTCTTTGTCTTGGCACGATACGGATTAATCCATGCGTGCAGCTCCATTCCGCGCTTGTGACATTGCTCAATCATCCATTGCAGCGGATCCCAGTAAGGCGACGGAGCCTTTCCTTGCTGTCCTGTAAGGAAGCGGCTCCACGGTTCGATGTCGCTCTTATACAGCGCATCACACTCTGCCCTGACCTGAAAGAAGATAGCGTTGACGCCGTCCTTCTGCAGCTCGTCGAGCTGATAGGTAAGCGTCTGCTGCATCTTCTGTGTGGACATTCCGATGAACTGTCCGTTTACGCATTGTATCCAAGCCCCGCGAAACTCTCTCTTCTTCGGCACATAACTGTCAGACGCAGCCTTTACGGCTATGCTGATCATAAACAGCGCCACAAGAAGGAGAACTCTCGATATGGTCTTTCTAATCATATTCAAATATAAAATAAAGTCTGTTTATTTTACTACAAACTTCTTACCGTTCTGTACGTATATGCCCTTTGCCATGCCCTTCTTTGCGTTCACGACACGCTGTCCGTTAAGGTTGTATACTGCACCTGAGGCATTTGTGGGAGCATTGTTGTCTGTTATGCCATTAATGCCGACGGTCGTGGAGTTATAGATGCGGACGTTGTCGATGGCGAGATGGTATGCCTGCTTAGCGTTATACTTCCATGCAAAATACACCGGCGTAACGTCATCAACGAAGCACTTCGTCACGTCATAAGCCTTGTGCTGCGGTCTGCAAGCCTCACCCTCAGCAAGATCGGCAGGAATATAGCCCTGAAGATTGCCATCAATTTCACCCCAATCCACTGCATTATACGAATAGTAGACACCAGCCTCCGATTTCTTTCCGCTCATAGCATAGTCCATATCGAACTCGAGAGTGACGTAAGGACCGTCTGCCGAGTTGCGGAGGAGAGGCGGCGTATCAAGTGTGGTAAATACATTAAGGAATCCTGTGGCTGAAGCATTCACGGAAGCAAAGCATCCGCTGAATCCGCCACCGCTTACCGGCAACTCATACCAGTTATCGAAGCGCCAGAGATAGTTGTCCTTCATTCTTCCGTCCACCTTTTCAACAGTCCAGTTGGCAGGCTTCATATCGCCGTCAAAATTCTCCTCGAACGGCAGTCTGTAATTAGGCTTTTTGCCATATTCCACCTGTATTGTAGCCGGCACGGAAAGGAATCCGTCTGCATAAAGAGCCTTCACGCTGTAGTCGTAACTTCCCTCCGGTGCGTTTGCCTCAGAGAGAGTGGTTGCTGTAGTCTCGCCTATCTTGTCGTTGCCTCTGAATACCACGTATTTCTCCACAGCATTCTCAGAAGGTTTCGGAGCTGTCCAAGCAAGATTCAGCGTTCCGTCCTCTGAGCGATCGGCTGTGAGATTGTACGGCGTCGGGCGGGTTCCGAGTGCAACGATGTCACCAACCGGCTCAGACTCTCCATCCGGATTCTCATATACGGCGGTCACGGTGTACGTATAAATACCCTTTGACAGACCAGTCTGGCCTACGCTGGTATCCTCCAGCCATCCTCCGAACAACGCTCCATTGGCATAAGCATTATAATAGATTGGCTTGCGCTCGCCTTCGGGAGCATCCCATGTGAGCGCTACGTCATACTTGCCGGTTTCTTCGTCCTGCTTGTATGTCACGCGGACATTAGAGGGAGGATTTAGTGTAGCCTTCTTAATCTCTACGTCTATCTTTGCAAGCGGCGATGTAAGATCCTCTGACAACGACACAGCCTGTACGGCATACTGATGAATGCCGGCTGTCTTGTCAGACGTATCGGTGAAGGTGAGTGAGTGAAGGTTCTTGGCAATGCGCTTGTTGTCGAGATATACATTGTAGCAATCAGCTGGTGCCGGTGCCTTTCTTGGCTTGTAAGGACGTGCCACCTTCTTTCCTGTAGGAACAAAATTGCGGTATGTCGGTCTGTTGCCAAGCGGACGTACAGACGGACTGTGCGCAGGATCGGCAGCAGGCGTAGTGCCCGCGTCAAGCAGACGTACATCGTCGATTACCCACGAGAGATAGAGTCCTGACTCTGTATTCTCCGTATCGCTGAGCGCCTGGAAAGCCACAATGGCTTCACCGTCAGCGTTGTCGCCAAGATAAAGCGACACGAGCTGCCATCCGTCCGAACCGTTGCTGTCGTAGCGGGCGTCCCAAATAACCTCCCATGTCTTGCCTCCGTCATGGCTGACCTTCACATAGTAATGGTCAGGGAAACCTTCGTCCTCACCCCATGTCAGTACCTTTGGGTCTATGTAAGTATAGAACTGAACATAACGGGCACCTGCCTTGACAGGCATTACGAGCCATTCGTTCTGCACAGCCGACGAACCGTCTGTATGAGGCGCTGCATCATCAAAGAACAAAGCTGCACTGCGTTCGCCGGAATGAATCCACGACTCCCATCCCTCAACATTCTCCTTAATCTCTTCCGTCGGGAAAGAGAACCATGAGAAGAGGTTGTCATACGTGTTAGTACGGGTCTGTGACCATCCATCCTGCGGGAAGCCAGCCTCCTCAAATCCCTGCTTATAGAGCGTGTCCGAAACAACGTCACGCTGCCATGTCAGCGTCACCTTATTATAATCAGCTACTGCCTTGAGATTGGAAGGTGCAGAAGGGTCGTCCTGCGCCTGAACGAGGGCAGGAGTAAGCACTACCACTGTGAATGCGGCAGCTTTCAACCATTCAATGGCTGTTGGAGTGTAAAAAAATCTCTTCATAAAAATGCCTGTTTAAAGTATTATTATTTCGATGTATGTTAATAGTCTTGTTTATTTTGTCTTGCCTCCGTCAGCCGATACTTTCTTTATAACGCTGTATGCGCCATAGAGTCCCAGCTCGCCTGCCTTGCTTAGGTCGGCGATGCCTTCCTGTCTGTTGCCGGCAGAGATACGTGCCAAGCCGCGATTATAGAAAGCCTCTGCAAGGCGCTGGTCGATGGCGATGGCTCGTGTGAAGTCGTCGATGGCAAGCGTATAGTCCTTATTATAAAGGTAGGCGCAGCCACGGTTATAATAGAGATACTGGTTGTCGTGGTCGAGCTTGATGGCGTCCGTAAGGTCTGCCACCACGGACATAAACGTAAGATGTGCGCCACCTGCGCCAACCGTCAAGCTGTTCTTCGGCGAAGACGACTGAAGCGAAGCCGAGGCATCGAACACGCCCTTCATCATCTTACAGTAAGCACGCTGCCAAAGGGCAAGCACGGAAGCGGAATCAACTGAGAGACATGCCGTAAGGTCAGCAATGGCGTCGTCATAGTTCTGCGCCACACTTTCCAACACAGCACGCGTAAGCAGAGCCGTAGCCTCGCTGCCACCGCGTCCATTATTGATGGCAGTGGTCAGCGAATCTATAGAGGCAAACGTCTTGCGAGTGGCATCAGCCGAAAGCTGATGCGGGTCACAAGTGACGAAAATATTTACGCCACGACTCTTGCCGTTTCTATTGAATGCCTCCACTTCCTGTGAGAAAGCGTTGTAATTTCGCACATCTCCACGCTGCGCCATGCTCGAGAGCGCAAACATAGGAAGTGCTGTAAGACTGGCGGCACGGTCCTGCACACGTCCACGGTAGTCGCTCTTATACTCGCGCTCCGGTGTATTGCTGTCCGCCACCACCATCTGGTTATATTTATCGGGATCGATTTCGCTTCTGCGGCGCATCTGGCGCTTCTTGGCATTGCTCCAACGCGGTTGCACTCCTATGCGCTTGTTCATCTGAGCCTTCAGGATGCGGAATTCGTCAAGTTCCGCCTTAGCTGTCATGCCAAGTCTACGATAGCAGTTGGCACGGCGCGACAGACCTGTCCAGAAGTTCGGAAATTGCTCTATCATACGTGTATAGTCGCGTATGGCAGCTCTGAGATTTCCTGTCTTGTCGAGAAGAATGGCACGATTGAAGATGGCAAGCACATTGTCCGGCTCTATGCGTATGACGAAGTCGAAATCGGTGATGGCACGATTGTCGTCGCCAAGCTGCATACGCAGAAGGCCACGGTTGTAATGTGCGAGAAAATTCTGTGGGTCGAGGTCGATGGCTGTATCATAATCAGACATAGTACCTCGAAGATTGTTGAGATTATAACGTGCAAGTGCACGGTTGACGTACGCCGCCACGTTCTTCGGCTTGAGGTGTATGGCCTTGCTGAGGAAAGTGTCGGCGTCCTTCCAGTTGCTTCGCGAGAGGCTTATCATGGCACGCTGTGTCCATGCCTCCGCGTCATAGGGGTCGATTTCGAGACTGCGGTCGAGCCATTTGTCGGCACTTGTGGTATCCTTCTCAGCCAGATAAATCTGTGCCTTCAGCGAATAAGCACTCGCAAACTGCTTCCATTTCACCACTATAGTGTCAAGGTCGAGCTGTGCCTGTGCATAGTCTTTCTGCTCCACACGGCAGAGCGCACGGTTATACCATGCCGCCTGGTTCTGCGGATTAAGGCGTAAAGAATGGTCATAGTCGCCGATGGCGTCAGCATAGCTGTTCTGGCGAATACGGCACAGACCGCGCAATTCATACATGTTGGCGATATAAGGATTCAGACTGATGGCGCGTGAGATGTCACTCTCGGCTCCTGAATAGTCGTCGAGATAATACTTGGCAAGGCCACGAAAAAACCAAGGCTCATATAGATATGACTTAGCCGTGAGCACCTGGTTGAAATACTGTATGGAAAGCACATAGTCCTCATAATAGAGAGCGCTCCTTCCGGACACCATTAGCCGGTCGGTATTGAATTGTGCCGCAGCCTTGTGGGGCACAAACATGGCTATCATTATAAGGACTATGAGATGCTTCATGAATAATCTTTTACGTGTAATTCAGGGGAATTCTTACTTTCTGGGAAGGCGGGTGCGGTATGCGCAGCGGAACTTTCCGAGCAGCAGGTTCTTCAGCTTTCCGCGGATAAGCTGGCGGCGCATCGGTGAGATGCGGTCAATGAACATCTTTCCCCCAAGATGATCAAACTCGTGCTGCATGACGCGTGCGAGGTAACCCTCCACCCACTCGTCATGCTCCTGGAAGTTCTCATCGAGATACTTCACGTGAATTCTTGTCGGTCTGGTCACGCTCTCGTGGATGCCGGGCAGTGAGAGACAGCCCTCCTCCATCGTTTCCTTCTTCGAGTCTTCATCATACTCGATGATGTAAGGATTGATAAATGCGTGACGATAGTCCTTGTATTCGGGCAGGTCCTCGCTGAGTACGTCGAGGTCGATAATCACAAGGCGGATGTCGAGACCAATCTGCGGTGCGGCAAGTCCGATGCCGTCGCTCTCCTTAAGTGTCTCGTACATATTGGCAATAAGCGTCTGCAGTTCTGGGTAGCTGGCGTCAATGTCCTGTGCTTCCTTACGCAGTACGGGGTTGCCGTAAGTATAAATCGGTAAAATCATGTTTCGTTCTAAAAAAATGCTGCGGGACAACTGTCATTAAAGCCCATAGGCTGTTATTTAAAGTCAATGACCGTGCCTCACAGTCCCTTCGTACGAAGGTAGTCTTGAAGAATAATGGTGGCACTTATCTCGTCCACCAAAGCTTTGTTCTGACGTGCCTTACGTCCTATGCCGCTGTCGATGATGGCCTTGTGCGCCAATACGGACGTGAAGCGCTCGTCGAAGAACTCTATGGGTATCTGCGGTTTCTGCTTGCGCCATTGAGCCACGAACTGCTTTACGCGTGCCAGGTTTTCGCTCGGCTCGCCATTGAGCTGTCGCGGTTCGCCGATAACGATGCGTTCCACATCTTCGCGCTCCACATAGTCGCAGAGAAACTTCATAAGCTCACACGTAGAAACGGTCGCCAATCCGCCCGGAACAATCTGGAGCGGATCGGTGACTGCTATGCCTGTGCGCTTCTTTCCATAGTCGATAGAAAGTATGCGTGCCACTATATTATAATGTGTATATACTGGTATGTTTACGTCTTACTTCTTATAGAGAAGCCATGCGTCGGGGAACTGGCTGCGCAACTGGTCGCGTGACTGAGCAGCCTCGCTCTTTGTAGCGAATGTAGATGCTACTACGCGATAGAGATTGCGCTCTGAGTTGTATACGATCTGACCCTGCAAGCCCTGTCCGTTCAGACGGCTCTGGAGTCCCTCTGCATTAGCCTTAACGCCGAACGATCCTACCACAACGCTGAAGTTGCTGAGACCGGGACCGCTGATCAGCTGGAAGTCCTCTGTGCGTACAGTCACATTGTCCGTATTGTCGATAACAGTTGTCTCGTTGGCAGGTTTCTCCACGAGCGGAGCCACAACGGGAGCCTCCTCCTGTACCGGCTGCTCAGCAGGCTGCTCCTGCTTTGCCTGAGCCTTGAGATATGCCTTCTTATATGCGCTTTCCTTAGAGCCTGAGCAACTTGCAAAAGCCAACACTGCGCAGATGCCTGCGCACAATACCATACTTTTCTTCATATTCCTGTTTTGATTATTGTTGGGTTTATATTTATTTAGTTCTTGACATGTATTTATAATACGTTGCGAAATTACAAAATATATCATAATTATCACCTCTAACGCCACATAAAGTTTGTTAAATCAACAATTATAGGTTTTTGACAAGACGAAAGATTAAATAAAATACAAATTAACAAAAAATAAAGGCACGAACCTTTGCTAATTGAAATATAATTGCTATATTTGCTTTCAGAAAGATAAGATATTACTATAACTTTAAAACATTAACAACATGAAAGCATTAGGTTACATTGGAGCATTCCTCGGCGGAGCTATCGCCGGTACAGCATTAGGTATTCTTTTGGCGCCCGAAAAGGGTAGCGAGACACGCACTAAGATTGGTGACGCTGTTGACGACTTCTGCAAGAAGCACAACATCAAGGTCAGCCGTAAGGAGATGGAGGACCTCGTGGACGACATCCAGGACGCAACAGACGGCGACAACGCATAAATCATTATCCCTCATTCACTGGCTAAATGTTCTCGACAGACAAAAACATAGAGACCATAGCGCAGCTTATTGAGGCCATAAGGCATTACATCGGGCTTCGTACTAAGTATATGAAGCTCGATGTAATTGATAAGATAGTGCGCTTGCTGACAGCCTTCATCATGGTGGGGCTGTTGCTTATCCTATTGTTTCTTGCGCTCATCTATCTGTCGTTTGCCACTGTTTATGCGCTGCAGCCCATAATGGGTATGGCAGCCGCTTTCGCATGTGTGGCTGGCGCCTATTTCTTAGTGCTCTTGCTGTTCGTGGTGTTCAGAAAGAGATGGATAGAGAGACCACTTGTCAGATTCCTGGCAAGCCTGCTTATGCAGGAGTAACAACACATTAAAGAACAATCATTCATCCTTCCAAGTCAAATTTATAAGAGATGCAGAATACAGACACCAGCCCTAAGACGAAGAGAGAGTTCCGCTCTCTTTCCGATATCGTGGCATACAAACAGCAGCTTCGCGAAAAGATTGACAAAGACGAAGAGACGATAGCGTCTAAGTGGAACGACCTGTTCCACAAGGAAGAGGAGGAGCCGCGCAACCGTGCTCAGAAACTGGCACGAATGGTAAGCCTTGGCACTGGTGTCTTCGACGGCGCTTTGTTGGGCTGGAAACTATACCGCAGATACCAGGAAGGTGCTTTCCTCTTCGGAAACTTCGGAAAGAAAAAGAAGCGCAAATAACACTCCCCACCCAAAAGATGCCTACGATTGTAAGCATCTAACATTCTATCACCTCTCCGTCATAAGCCAAGCTTACGCCTTCGGGCATTCGCTTTGACGCCTCTTCGTAAAGCCCGATGTGATGACAGACGTGCGTTATATAGGTGCGCTTGGATCCTATGCGACGCGCAAAACGGACGGCATCGTCGACGAGTTGATGAGAATGATGTTCTTTCTCGAAGCGCAAGGCATTCACAACGAGCGTCTCCACTCCTTCCAGATATGGCAATTCGCCGTCGCCGATGGTCTTCATATCCGTGATATAGGCGAAACTTCCGATGCGGAAACCGAGTATCGGCATCTTGCCGTGCATCACCTCAATGGGCATTATCTGCAAGTCGCCCACGCATAACGGTGCATGAGGCGTTAGGGTGTGAAGCTCCAGCTTTGGCACACCGGGATAGAGATGGTCGCCGAAACAGTAAGGCATGATGTTGCGCACGTGACTGCAAGTCTTGGCGTCGCCATACAGACGTATCGGACCGAAGATGGAGAAGGGGCGCAGATCATCGATGCCACCCACATGATCATAATGGATGTGCGTTAGGAGAATGGCATCGAAGGGCTTGAAAGGCAGCGGCATAAGCTGCTGGCGGATGTCCGGACCACAATCAATGAGAACACGCGTGCCACTCTCCGACTCCACCATAGCCACACAGCGCAAGCGCTTGTCACGCGGATCTTGGCTGCGACACACCTCGCACTGGCATCCCAACGAAGGTACGCCGCCCGACGTACCCGTACCAAGGAGCGTAACACGAAGACGCTGATTTTTCTCTTTTACGTTATCTTCCATTACAATCTTTTCCGTTTTTTATTCCTTACTTTTGTTTATTCCATGCAGATCACTCCCTACAGCGTCACCACCATGCCCTCACTTGTTAGCGAAGATTCGGCAAACACTTCTTTAGCCTGCTGCAGGAGCACGTCTTCCGTGTTATACTTCGAACTGTAGTGACCGAGCAACAGGCGTCCTACGCCGGCATCCCGTGCCACCATAGCAGCCTGTCGAGCCGTGGAATGAAAATACTTCTGCGCCTTGTCCTCGTCCTCATCGGCATAGGTCGACTCATGATAGAGGCACGTCACGTCCTTCAGCCTGTCAGCAAGACCTGGCAGGTAGCACGTGTCGCTGCAATAGGCATAGCTGCGTGGCGGGTCAGCAGGACGTGTGAGGCGACTGTTTGGTATTACATTGCCCTCCTCGTCAGTCCACGAAGCACCGTTCTTTATGTTGTTTATCTGCGATATCGGTATACGATAGAAGTCGATCATGTCGCGGCGTATATGCGGCAATGTCGGTTTCTCGCGGAACAGATATCCGGCACATGGGAGGCGATGCTTCAGCGGTATGGTCTCGACGGTCAGACTGCGGTCCTCGTATACCACCTCCTGACGCGTCGTGTCGACAGCATGAAACTTTATCTCATAGTCGAAGTCGTTGCAGAATGTGGTGAGAAGCGTGTCAAGAATGGGGCCAAGTTCCTTCGGTCCATAGATGGAAAGTGGCATGGTACGTCCGAGCAGTCCGAAGGACGAGAGCATGCCGATAAGCCCGAAGCAGTGGTCGCCGTGTATGTGACTGATGAATATCGCCATCACCTTGTTGAATCCCACTCGCGAGCGGCGCATCTGAGTCTGCGTACCCTCACCACAGTCTATCATAAACTGCTTCTCACGTATCTCCACCACCTGCGACGACGGATTGTGACGCAATGTGGGCAAGGCGCTGCCGCATCCAAGGATATGAACTTTAAATGGTTCCATAAGATTTATTATTTCTGACGCTTGAAGAGGAAGATGCCGCGTGCGTTCTCTATAGCCAGCGAGTCAGCTCCAAGGTTGTCAATAGCAAATGTGTCTCTGTTAAGGAGCAGCTGTCCATTAAGAATCTTCCATGATGTCCACGGATTGGTCTCCGCCTTGACATTCGAGCGTACGGTTCCGCCCTCCTCTATCTCGAAATTCTTGTCCAAGCTGGTCCAGTGACCGAGCAGCGAGGTTACGTTTATGACACGGTCAGCGAGCATCTCGCCTTCCACCTTATGTCCTGTCACAGCCATCTTGTCACCGCTCATCATACCACCTACAACACTGGTAACAGGACCAGACGACAGTCCGCCGTCCAAGTCAGCCTCAGCGTCCAATATGGTATACGTGATGGTGTCGCCAGCATCGGTTATGAGTTCCAGCGAGTGCATGGACGTGCCCTCACCACAAACTCCGTATACTGTAGAGTCAGCCACCACCTCTTCGTCATCCACGACCGCCTGCGACTTTTCCTTCTTGACGTTACAACCGGCAAGAAACACTACGGCGGCTGCCATCATAAACAATCTGAACTTATTCATAACTAATCTGTTTTTTATTCGTTAATCTTCCTTTTTCTCATGAGCTTTTGCCTCGTTCCAAAGTTCGTCCATTTCGCCGAGCGTCATGTCCTTCAATGGCTTGCCCATGCGTATGCTATGCTCTTCGATGTAGTTGAATCGGCGTATAAACTTCGTGTTGGTCTTCTCAAGAGCTGTGTCGGGATTTATCTTATACAGACGTCCGGCATTGATGAGCGAGAAGAGGAAGTCGCCGAACTCCTCAGTTGAGCGTTCGCGGTCTTCACGTCTAAGCTCAGCCTCAAGTTCGCCAAGTTCCTCGCGAACCTTTCCCCATACGTCGCCCTTGTCTTCCCAGTCGAAGCCCACGTTGCGTGCCTTGTCCTGTATGCGGTAAGCCTTGATGAGCGCCGGCAATGCGTCTGGCACACCTGAGAGCACGCGCTTGTTGCCGTCCTTCTCACGCAGCTTTATCTGTTCCCAGTTCTCTATAACCTGCTGTGCCGTCTTCACCTCCTCCGACGTGTCCTGCTCCTCAGGCTTCTCACCGTAAGGCAGCGGCTTCGGATCAGGAGCGCCCACCTGCGAAGGATGATAGACGTGCGGATGACGGAAGATGAGCTTGTCCACCAGCTTGTTGCAGACATCAGCAATGTCGAACTGTTCCTTCTCCTGTCCTATCTTGGCATAGAAGCATACGTGCAGCAGCACGTCGCCAAGCTCCTTGCAGATATTGGGCTGGTCGTCCTTCATGAGAGCGTCACACAGCTCGTATGTCTCTTCTATGGTGTTGGGGCGCAACGACTCATTGGTCTGCTTTCGGTCCCACGGACATTTCTCGCGCAATTCGTCCAGAACGTCCAGCAACCTGCCGAAAGCCTTCATTTTTTCTTCTCTTGTATGCATTGTCTCTTTTATGTTTACCTATTTATATAATAAATGCAAAGCAAAGGTAAGCATAATATTTCACTATACCGAAAAACTGACGGAATATTTGCCCCGACTATTTATTGTTCGTAACTTTACACCATCAAAACAAAATCTGAAACCACAACAACTATGGAGAAAACAGATAAGAATGTTGCGCAACTTACCGACGACGAGATTCTCGAAGGTTTCCGCAACGCCAACGAACATATTGTCAAGGAATACTTCTACGGCTACTGCCGCGTGGCTTACTGCATATACGACCGACGTTATGATCTGCAGTACAAGCCTGGCATGGACTTCTATTCGCTTGCCCATGAGTATTACCTCGCGCTCTGCCGGCATGACTTCCGCCAACTGGAGGACCGCAAGGCTTCGATGTCGCTCAAGACATGGATGGTCAACGGGTTCCGCTTCCTGGTGCTCGACAAGCTAAAGGGGCTGAAGAAGGAGCAACGGAAGGAAAGCTTGGAGGAGCGCATGGGCAATACACGCATCAACTTCGACGTGCAGGACGATGTGTTTGCAAGAGATTTCCGCAACACCATCGACGAGATATGCCACATCTATTACGGACGCGACAGCAAGAACTCCATCATCCTTCAGATGCTCTTCGTGGAGGGATATAAGGGTAAGGAGATTGCTCAGCAGCTCGGCATCAGCCAACCTGCTGTCACCGAACGCTATAACCGCATGATGCATGACGTGGTGGTGCCATACTTCAAGCGCTATTACGTGACAAACGAATACGGACTGTCCATGGAATGCGAAGCTCCCAAATGCTCGGCTCCGAATCTCGGAAATGTTATGTACGAATATTGCAACTTTATACATACTGATATGGAAGACATCAAGAAAGGACGTGTCACTCCCAACTGGATTGACGATTTACAGGAAAACGAAGTGTTTGTATTTGGCAGCAACCTTGCCGGAATGCATGGCGGTGGCGCTGCCCGTGTGGCTCATCGACGCTTCGGAGCCATAATGGGTAAGGGTGTAGGCATGCAGGGCAGAAGCTATGCCATCCCAACCATGCAGGGCGGCACCGAAACTATCCGTCCCTACGTGGACGACTTCATCGCCTACGCCAAGGAACACCCCGAGCTGACGTTCCTCGTAACGCCAATCGGCTGCGGCATTGCCGGCTTCGAGCCAGAGGACATCGCTCCACTCTTCAAGGAGGCGTGCAATGTCAGCAACATCTGGTTGCCGGAAAGCTTCTGGAAGGAGCTGGATTAAAGCAAGTTGAGAGTTCAGAGTTGAGAGTTGAAAGTTATGATATGACAAGAATTCTCAATATTCAACTCTCAACTTTCAACTCTGAACTCTCAACTTGACAAACTCTCAACTCTAAACTCTCAACTGAGCTATTCTTTGTCGAAGTATTCGCCCGTCGGCATGCTTTCTCCCAACGCCACGCAAGCACTATAGCGCATGCGCGACTTTTTCTCACGGGCGAACATTTCCTTCGTGCCCTCCTCGTTCTCCTCGAACATCAGGTGATTGTCGATGCCCATGTCCGTTGCCATTGCCTCCACGTCAAGGTTGTCAGTGCCGATGAAGGTGAATGTCCATCCCTGCTTCTTCAGCTTCTCAATGAGATTCTTTATCATGCCAAGATTATACTCCTCGCTGCAGTTCTCCTCGCCGTCCGTGATTATGGTCACAAGGACATTGTCGTCATCCGTTGCCTGGGCGTTAATCTTCGCGATGCCCATGCCGATGGCGTCATAGAGCGGCGTTGCTCCACCCGGACAATAATCGCGTGCGCCAAGACTGCGAGCGTCCGCAGCTGCCACGTTGTCATAGAACAGCTTCTTGTGTGTGCTGTCGAAGGTGATGAGCGTCACGCGCTGCTCGAGGTCCTGGTGCGCTTTCTCTATCTTGCGGATTGTCTCAAGTGTTTCGTTGATGCCCATCAATGCCTGCTTGCGGATAATCTCCATGCTGCCACTCTCGTCCACCACCAAAAGATTGAATACTCTTTTCATAATTCTTCTTGTTTTTTAGTTGTTAATATATTGTTATCTTTCGTATTATTCATGCCCTTTTCCGACATGCTTTATCTATTATAAGAATTATGGAGGCTGAAAATTAAGGTGGACTATCAATTTTTTTTCTATTTCCATCAAAATATCTAACTTTGCACCGAAATGGAAACAGAAGAAACAAAACAGAACCAGACAGCGGCTCATGCCAAGACAGCCTCAGTAAGCGACATGACCGTAGGCTCACCGTTACGACAGATCACCAAGTTTGCTCTGCCGTTGATATTGGGCTACATCCTCCAGCAGATGTATCTCGTTATTGACGCTGCCATCGTAGGACGCTGGATTGGCGTGGAAGCGCTGGCTGCAGTTGGTGCCTCATCCTCCATCATGTTCCTCGTTATGGGATTCTGCAACGGAGCTTGCGCAGGATTCGCCATCCCCGTGGCGCAGTCGTTCGGTGCGAAAGACTATAGCAAGATGCGCCTCTATGTTGCCAATGCCGTGCGCATTTCGGCGGTAATGGCAACGGTGGTGACGCTTCTCTCGCTGATGTTCTGCCGTCGGATTCTGCAGATGGTAAACACGCCCGCAGACATCTTCCACGATGCTTACATCTTCCTTATGCTTCAGTTCGCAGCCATACCGCTGACATTCGGATTCAATCTCTTCTCCGGCCAGATACGCGCCCTCGGCAATTCGCGCCAACCTTTCTACTTCCTTATTACATCGGCAGTGGTGAATGTGCTGCTCGACGTGGTGCTAATCCTCGGTTGCGGTCTTGGCGTGGCAGGAGCCGGCATAGCCACATGGCTGTCGCAGGCGCTCTCAGTAATATTGTGCCTGTGGTATATCCGTAAGCGCATGCAGCTGCTCATACCCAAGGGCGACGAGCGACGCTTCGACAACAAACGCACGAGCATCCTGCTCAACAACGGCGTACCAATGGGACTGCAGTTCTCCATCACCGGCATCGGCATCATCATGCTCCAGAGCGCCAACAACGCCCTCGGCACCACCTGCGTAGCAGCATTCACCGCCTCAATGCGAATAAAGTATCTCTTCACTTGCGTCTTTGAGAACATCGGAGTGGCAATGGCAACTTACTGCGGACAGAACCTCGGAGCACGTCGCATGGACCGTGTCACCAAGGGCGTGAAGGACGCCATAACGCTGATGCTCATCTATTTTGTCTTCACCTTCGCCCTCATCTATCCCTTCGCCGACTGGATGATGCGTCTCTTCGTTGACAGCGGCGAGGCAGAAGTGGTGGGTCGCGCAGCACAGTTCATGCGCATCGCCAACTACTTCTATCCTGCCCTCGGCTTACTCACCATCCTGCGCTATTCCATCCAGGGTCTCGGTTTCAGCAATCTCTCCATGCTGAGCGGCGTAATGGAGATGATAGCCCGCTGCGGCGTAAGCCTCTGGCTCGTCCCCGCACTGGCATGGACCGGCGTCTGCTTAGGCGACCCCGTAGCCTGGTGCATGGCAGACCTCTTCCTAATCCCCGCCTTCCTTTGGGTGCAGCGGAGACTGAGGAAGCAGGCAAAGGAGTAAACAGTGACTGGGAATAAATCCTATAAATAATCAATTGGCCAAAAAGAAAAACTGCGCTTTATTCTGCTAAATGTGTTATTCTTTGATAGATTTAGCTGAATAAAGCGCAGTTTTAATGCAAGAAAGATTACTAAATAGATGATAACAAAGCCAATTATTAAGGCAAAGTCATCGAAGTCTGGCTTTTATTCTCTGTTTTTGCTTTCCTCAAATCAAAATCAGTCATTAAGATTTGACAAGATAGTATTTCTTATGAGCGATTGAGAATGTCGGCCATAGGAGCTGCGGGCATTCCTGCCAACGGCACTGTAAACAACATAACTAACTGAATTTCTTACACTGTAATTTGCGGACACGTACAGATAGTCAGCGACGCAAAGCGGAAGAATTACCCAAGGGAGAAACTTAGTTAACACGGGAAACAACAGCTATTTACCTATTTGGTATTTTAAGAAAGAGATATAATTTTTGTCAAATTGACAATAAGAAGAAACGAAGAAAATCTATTCGTAAAAATTACTTTTATAACAAAACATTCACTTTTACAGGAAAAATCTATAATTTTGCATAATAATCAAAAGAATTTAATTCGTATGGCAAATTTAAATAGAATAAAAGTTGTTCTCGTTGAAAACAAGAAAACGGGTAAATGGTTAGCAGAACAGTTAGGAAAATCTAATTGTACAGTGAGTAAATGGTGTAGCAATACTGTTCAACCAGATTTAATGACACTAAATGAGATTGCCAATAAGCTCGGTGTCAATGTCACTTCATTATTAGTAAGCAACCAAAATCTAAAATAGTTGTTAGTTTAACATATGGCAATGAAAATAAATACTCCATTAAATTATATAAGCCTGTTCAGTTGTGCAGGCGTAGGTTGCTATGGTTTTAAAGAAGAGGGTTTTTCTTGTATCGCGACTGTTGAATTAGAAGAAAGAAGACTACAAATACAGAAATATAACAAGAAGTGTAAGTATGAAACTGGTTATATCGCTGGTGACCTTAAACTTGATTCAACTAAACATGCAGTATTCTCTGAAATTAAGTATTGGCAAAAGCATGAAAAAATCAAAGGGGTAGACGTGATTATAGCAACACCTCCATGCCAAGGAATTAGTGACAGTAACCATAAAAAAAGGCCAGACGAAATTGAACGTAATAGTCTTGTAGTTGAATCCATAGAGCTCGTAGATACAATTAAACCGAAGGTTTTTGTCTTTGAGAATGTAAAAGGTTTTATGAAGACCTTGTGCGTTACTAAAGACAATAAAATAATGCCTATTATAGAGCATATTCACGAAGTTTTAGGAGCAAACTATGTTATTTCTGGAAATATACTGAATTTCATGAACTATGGAGCAAATTCTTCACGCACAAGAACTCTTGTTATCGGAGTTGAAAAAAAATATCGTGATGTAATTACCCCACTTGACTTGTTCCCTAATTTTCAGAAAGAGAAAACTCTTAAGCAAGTTATAGGCAACTTCCCCGTTCTTGAATGGGGTGAAATAGCAGCCGATGACTTTTACCACGCATTTAGGACTTATAACAAAGAGATGCGTGCTTGGATTCATGACTTACTTCCAGGACAGTGTGCATTTAATCAAGAAGATCCTCTAAAGAGACCTCACCAGATTAAAAATGGTGTTATTGTCGAAAATACACAAAAAAACAGAGACAAATATACTCGTCAACGATGGGACAGATTTGTGCAGTGTGTCCAAACTAGAAATGACCAACTTGCTGCGCAAAATACAATTCATCCTGAGCAAGATAGAGTATTCAGTATTAGGGAGTTAATGGAAATGATGTCAATACCATATAATTTTAAATGGTATAATAATAATCTTCAGGAACTTAATGCGCTTACACTTGAGGAAAAAAGAAAATTATACAAGAATAACGAGATAAATATCCGACAGTGTATAGGCGAAGCCGTTCCTACTATTATCATGCGACAGATTGCTTCAAAAATAAAAAAACAATTCACTAAGAAAATTTGCGATTCTGCCGAGGTTAATAAGATTATTGCGAATAATCATCTTGATATTATTGAGAACATGAGAACTTTCTTGGAATCTAATCCGGAAAAGCTTGACCTCCCAACATTAATGAGAATAACAGAACTATGTAATGCAAAACGAGAACAAAATGCAGCATTTTACACAAATAAGTTTCTTGTCAATGAAATAATGGATAAACTTCCATCAATAAAAAAAGAAGAAATTAGGATACTTGAACCATCTGTTGGTGCAGGTAGCTTTCTGCCTTTTTTGTTTATAAAGTATGCAGATGTTCCTCACGTTATTATTGACGCTGTTGATATTGACGAAAATAGTATAGAAAACCTACGGCTGATTATGCAGAATGTAGAGATACCCTCTAATTTTGAAATCAACTATATCTGTGCTGATTTTTTGTTATATGATTCGCCATACACTTATGATTTGACTATTGGCAATCCGCCATATAGCAAATTAAAAAATCGAACTCCAGAAATATCCATGAGACTTTTGTGTAATGTAAACCAAGACACAAATGATCTTGCAGAAATATTCTTAGAAAAATGTATAAGGATAAGTGATTGTGTTGCTTTGGTGTTAAACAAATCCATTCTAAGCGGTGAAGAATACCAAGAAACATATAAATTATTACGTAAAGTAAATATTGATACAATTATTGATTTTGGTCGCTATGGTTTTACTGGTTTATCTATTGAAACTATTGCTTTGATAGTATATCCTAATAAGAAACCTGGGAATACGATGGTACATAGTTTGAAATATAATCGTACATACAAACAGAAGCAATCGTATATTACAGACGACAAGTTTCCTTTCATCCTAATATATAGAGATGAAGAGTTTGATAGAGTAGCTACAAAATTAAATTTTGGAGTATTTGATGTTATAAGGGATAGACAGATAACAAAATCTATGACTAAACACGAAAAGGGACTTCAAGACATATGGGTTATCAAAGCACGAAACATTGATGATGATGGCAAAGGTATTTCTCACATAGAGGGATATGATGTTTTCCTTCCGTTAGAAGTGGCTTGTACCTTAAATATCAACACCTATGTAAATAATAAAAATGTATATCTTACCCCAAACATGACATATAATACAAGGGTCATTAAGAATGTTCCGAATGTTATTCCTGATGGTTCTGTGGCAGTTTTATTGCCTAAAGAAGGTATACAGCTAACAGAAGAACAATTGAATTATTTCTCTTCTGAAGAGTATAGACGTTTCTACTTGATAGCTAGAAATTTGTCAACTCAATCAATAAATGTAGATAGAACGAGTGTTTACTTTTTTGGTATATTGAAAAATGACAAGTAATTTAATGAAGCAGTTCCTTGAGGAACATACTTACGATATTCGCAAAACAGGTAATGGTCGTTGGATAGACCAAAAATGCACGATGGATGAATTGTGTTTTGTAGCTGATTGTGTCGTAAATTATTTAGACGAGGGAGGTTGTGAACCTTTTAAATCTCCAAATATATGGCATGCTGAGTATTCCATCAAAAACGTGATGGAACTATTCAGCAAGCCTGACCCTACAGACAAAACAACTATTGATGAATACAATAAATTCTTCAGACAGCCACTAAAAATGCTGTCTGCAGCAGGAGTTTTATCTGAAAGAAAAGTTGGGTCAGAAATTCAATTTAGAGTTGAAAACCGAGACATACTGAATTATTTGTCTCTAAATGAGAGAAATTGTATGGATTTTCTTTGTTCCTATATTGAAAAAACCTTAAAAGATAGTGGTATTTGGGATTATTTTGCATCATTTTTTGATGAACAGACAAAAGAACGTTATCAAGAAGTAAAACAAGCTTTTCATGAGTTCTGCATAAAATACACCCCTATCAATAACTCCGCTGAACCTGGACGAATATTTGCAAAAGTCATCAACCCATTAGCAGTAAAATACAAGAAAAAGGGAAGCGAAAGGGGACATATATCATCAAAAATTATAACATTAGACAAAATAAAGTACAATCAGCCTAATACTATTCGTGACAAAGATAAGGAAAAAAATGTGTCAAGGCAACAAGCTAAATTAGATCCAAATACAACGACTGTAAATGCATCATATAATTATCAAGTCACTAAGGCAATGAATCGCCTCAGAAAATATAATGATAAGGTAAATGCTTCAAGATCAGAAGTGACAGATAAGTTTAGTATTGGATCTGTAGCAACCCACATGCATCACATTTTCCCAAAATCTTCATTTCCAAGTATTGCTGATTATGTAGAAAATCTGATTGCATTAACAAGTGCTCAACATATGCAAGAAGCCCATCCAAATGGGAATACACAAGTAATTGACAAAGATTTCCAATATTTATGTCTTATATGTAAGACTGAAAGTATTCGTCGTAATTTGATGTATGGACTTGGTTCGTCAAATTTTTATTCATTTGACAACTTTATGACTGTTTTGGATACAGGCTTTAATTCAACTTTTTTTGTTGGACTCAGCCAAAATGATTACAACTCTGTCATATCCGGAATTGAGATGAATTACAAATAAGTTAATAAGAATATAATGTATTAAAAACAATGAATATCACTATAGTCCTGCAAAATGCGGGCATAGTGATATTAAGTAATATACTACATCATTGAATAAAAGAAATATCAATCATGAAAAAAAAATCATCATTATTGTTCCAATATTGCATATCCCAATTAATTAAAAGCTGGAGTTTTGTTTTTTTTGTGCTCTTAATAATATGTTCCTATTTATCTGCTATGTATCAGACAATAATAACCCCAAAAGAATCTATACACTTGTACTCTGGTTTAACAGTTTTATCAAATGTTAGTTTTGGATATATAGCAGGTTATATTTTCTATATAGTTTCGGCATTCTTTCCAAATAGTAAAGCACAATTCAATGCCTTACAAGACATTATGCTATCTGAATATAAGATTTTGACAACGATAGCGCTCTTTAATAAAATGGACAAGCAAAAATGTATAGAAGACTTTGAATTAGAGTACAATATGTTTAAACTATTATACTGCGAAAGGAATCCTTATGAGAAATGCGGAAACGGCCAAGTGCGATTATTGGCAAACATCAAAATCAATGATTTTTTTGTAGAGCAATCAAGAAGAACACTTAAACAAACAAGCTCTGATTTTGATTGTTTGTTAATATCTCAAAACAAATTTTTGTCCTATGAAGAGTTTGAATGCTTAACAAGAATAAAAAGATTTTTCAGTATGGACAATAAGAACTATGAGAACGGAGGTATCGTAGCCCAGCAATTTGAAATAGACGAGGCTTTCCAAGATTATTACAACAACAAAAGATTCATTGCAAAAAAGTTAAAAGAGAAAGTTGTTTTTTGCATTGATGAAGAATTAAAGCAAGAAATAAATGGTTTGCTAATATAAAAACAAATGTTTTACAAGTAGTATCTATTATTAGTTGATTATCAGTATTATACGCTCTAAACGGTAGAAAAGTGACCGTATGGATTCTGATTAGATACGAAAAACGCAAGATTTAACGTATTTAACTTTCAATCACATCAGGAATCACGAAATAAGGGTTGGAAGGGGCGCTTTTAACTGACCCCATAATGTGGTGAATAGGAGTTATAGGACGAAATTCATAAAGGGGTACGGTTGAAACGACTTCCCTTAAAGGATGTGATTGCCAATCATCCCCTTTTATTCTATAAGAACCAATAGAAATGTAGCCTATCATACTGTTTTCCTACATTTTTACCGCGAGTACTTATCACTCGTAGATTATCAACACCCTACGCTCTAAACGACAGAAAAGCGACAATATATATATTCAGCATGGATACAATACTCTGTTAATTCTAATGTAATCGTTTGATTTAGCAAGAGAAATCATTTAAAAAAACTTATTTTTAGGTATTGCCACAGTCATAACATTATTGTATATTTGCATTATCTTTATATCATTATAAATAAAAGTAAAAGATGAAAGAAACAACAATATTGATTATCGGCCTCCTATTGCCGCTATTAGGCACGATGATTGGCTCAGCATTCGTATTCATGATGAAAAATGAAATGTCGACTCGATTACAAAAGTCGCTATTAGGTTTTGCATCAGGCGTAATGGTTGCAGCCTCTGTGTGGTCGTTGCTTATTCCTGCCATGGAGATGAAGGCTAATAGCGGAGCGTGGTCGGTAGTGCCTGCAGCTGTAGGCTTTCTTTTGGGAATAGGCTTCCTACTACTTATCGATGAACTTACACCACATCTTCATATCGGACCGACAAACCAGAAGGCTTGCGCTCACACTTATCAAAAACAACCATGCTTGCCCTTGCCGTAACTATACACAATCTGCCAGAAGGAATGGCAGTAGGCGTTGTGTTTGCAGGAGCCGAGAATGGCTCTACACATATTTCGTTAGCTGCAGCCATCTCTGTATCTTTAGGTATTGCCATACAAAACATTCCAGAAGGGGCCATCATCTCTATGCCTATGCGTGCAGCTGGCAACAGCCGTTGGAAATCCTTTATGCTTGGCTCACTTAGTGGAGTTGTAGAACCAATAGGTGCCTTAGCAGTTATATTACTTGCCACACATCTTATGCCCACCCTTCCCTACATGCTTGCCTTTGCTGCAGGAGCCATGTTCTATGTGGTAGTAGAAGAGCTGATTCCTGAAGCCTCAAGTGGTCAGCATAGCAACCTTAGCACTATCGGTTTCGCCATCGGCTTTGTGCTTATGATGGTACTTGATGTTGTAATGGGATAGTATTTAGTTTATGCAAGTAGTGTTTAATATAGTTTTGGTAACTTTGTGGAGTCCAAAGGTATTTGATTATGAAATTGATAGAATTTAGCAAAACAGAATGTGGAGTTGATTTTCTGATGAAAGTCGGTCCCAAAAAAGATTTGAAAGGCAATATTTCCGATCTCTCTCCTTTTAAGTCCGACTTTTTTGAGATATTCTTTTTCCTGAAAGGTAACGGGAGGATTCTTCTTGGTGACAGGACAATACCTATACATGACAATATGATTCTTTTCATCTCTCCTTTTCAGCGGCAAAAATGGGAGGTGGATGAAGATGCCCTTGATTTCAAGTTCGTTATTTTCCAAGAGGAGTTTATCAGTAACTTGATTTCCGACAAATATTTCGTTTACCGCCTGTTGTACTGTTATCAGACAGTCTGTCCGCCGTTGTTGGAGATAGATGCCGACGAAATGTGCCGGTACGCTGATTATATTGACGATATGGCATATGAACAGGTACATCCAGTGGCAGACAGTTATCACATGCTGCTGTCCTCCCTGTACAGCCTGCTGATAAAACTCAACCGGGTATACGCCAAGGAATACACTCTACCTTTCGGTGCCCCGAAAAACAATTATGCCTATAAGTTCAGACAGCTTTTGGAAAAGCATATTGCCGATAATCTTACCGTTAACGATTACGCCGAAATGACGGGAGTGAGCAGGATTTGCCTGAATAAAAACGTCAAGGAACAATTCGGAACAACGGTGTCGGATATGATCAGGAGTCGTATGGTGGAAGAAATCAAAAGCCGTTTGTTGTTTTCCGGTTTGTCGGTTAAGGAAGTGGCTTTCTCGCTTCATTTCTCGGAGTCGAACCATATGATGCGTTTCTTTAAGTCGCAGACAGGACAAACTGTATGTGAATTCGTAAGCGGTTATCAAAATGGTAGTATTCCGTAAATCTATGGTAGTGCCTTTCTGTCTCAAATGTATTAATTTTGCAGCGAAATTAAAACTTAAAATTTGAGACAATGAAACGAATTACAACAACTCTTCTGTTTATCAGTCTGTTTCTGTGCGTCTATGCGCGCGGAAATGCTGCAGAATTCCAAATTCAGTTAGTTAGAAATGCAACCCTGCTTATTGACTATGCCGGGCATCATATTCTGCTCGACCCGATGCTTTCACCTAAGGGCGCAATAGGAAGCGTGAGAGGCAAAGTAAAAACACCGATGGTGGAATTGCCAATGAAAGTAGATGAAATTACCAAGGGGATTGATTTCGTGTTGGTTACCCACGCTCACGTTGACCATTTCGACCCAACGGCAGCGGCTGTATTGGATAAGTCGCTGAAATTGTTCGGACAACAAGCCGATGAACAATACTTTCTTAACTGCAACTTTTGGAATGCCGAAGCCATTGCCGACAGTGTAGTTTATGACGGTATCACGATCATTCGCACGGATGCGCAACACGGCACAGGCCGCATGTTAAAAAACATGGGAGACGCTTCGGGTTTTATCCTGAAGGCCTCCGGACATCCTACCCTTTATATAATAGGTGATGGAGTTTGGACACAAGGTATCGCCGACAATATCGGAAGATATAATCCAGACTATATCGTGGTTAATTCCGGCGGAGCCGTCATGCCAGGCGGTTACGACGCTACGCCTATCATCATGGACGAACGGCAGGTCATGGCATTGATACAAGAAAGCGGCAACGCGAAAATCATTGCCGTACACATGGATGCAGTGGATCATTGCCTTACCACCAGAGCTGTTTTACGGAAAGAGGCGAAGAAAATGAAAATAGGAAATGATAAATTGCTCATTCCTGAAGACGGAGAGATTATTTCCTTGAGTAAATAACATTTGATTTTAATAGTGGAATAAGCGACCGTGCGATACTCATGGTCGCTTATTTCATTTAATGAAAGGCATGAAGAATGAAAAGATCTCTATTTTTTGACATAGACGGTACGCTCGTAAGTTTCAAGAGCCACAAGATACCGGAGTCGGCCATATATGGATTGACGCTTGCGAAAGAAAAGGGGGCCGGCATATACATCGCAACAGGACGCCCATACGGGCTTATAAACAATATTGAAGAAATTAAACACTTGGTCGATGGCTATATCACGGCTAACGGCGCATATTGTTTTTCCGGCAAACAAGAGATTTCCTGTTGTCCGATTCCGATGGATCAGGTTACCTCTGTGATAGAACTGTCGGACAAGATGGGGTTTGCCTGCATGATTGTCGGGGAGCAGGACATTATGATGTATAACAACAATCCGGCAGCAGACCATATCTTCAAGGATATGCTGAATGTTCAGAACCTCAGGGAAAGCACATCACAGCAAACGATTCTCGGACAACGCATATTGCAACTTACACCAGTGGTAACGCCAATGGAAGAACAGGCTATTTTGCCTTTATTAAGTAATGTCATATCAAGCCGATGGTGTCCTGAATTTATTGATATTACAGCAAAAGGAGTAGATAAGGCAAAGGGCATGAAAGATATGATTGCATGGCAGGGCATTCCCCTTTCCCAGACGGTTGCTTTCGGAGATGGAGGCAATGATCTTCCTATGATAAGGGAAGCCAAAATCGGCGTAGTAATGGGGAACGCATCTCAAACAGTAAAGGCTGCGGCAGACCATGTTACAAATACAGTCGATGATGACGGACTATATCAAGCATTGAAATATCTAAAAGTGATTTAAGGTTAGTAGTGAAACTTGTAAGCCATTGACTAAACCTATGAGTATTCTTCAAGTCTTTCAATGAAACA
>OIYY01000175.1_pt1 | contig 49842 bp, 50 predicted proteins | sample 1588341 | NCBI WGS metagenome assembly OIYY01 (sample SAMN03283287) | human gut metagenome | biome: human-associated habitat; material: feces | host: Homo sapiens | place: Peru | collected 2012
GACGCTGCCGATGATGGAGAAGGCATAGATCGTATGAATACTGTCGTCCACCTTTTTGCGGTCCCCGGATCCGAAGAACTGGGAGACAATGACGGAAGCACCGGCAGTCAGCCCGGTAAAAAAGTTGACCAGCAGGTTGATGACCATTCCGGAGGAACCGGCGACCGCGGCAAGTGCATTTTTCCCGACAAAGCGTCCCACAATGACGGCATCGATCGTATTGTAAAGCTGTTGAAAAAAAGAACCCAGTAAAATGGGAAAGAAAAATAAAAGAAGCTGTTTCCAGATGATACCGGATGTGATTTCGTTCTTGGAAGAGGTTTCGTTCATGCTATAATCTCCATATCTGTCGTAGAAAAGTATAAAAAAATCTAAAAAATAGTCCGAAATATATTATAAAATCTGTAGGATAAAATAACAAGAAAATCCGTTTATGTTTTTTGCGTTCTGTGATAATATAACACTATACAATGCCTGTTGCCAGGGATGGACAGGAAAGCCACGGAGGACACACTATGGATAAGAAAGAGAATCAGCCACGCGAGAAAAAAGGTATGCCGCTTGCGCCGGTCTTTTTGCTGGGAGCAACGGTGCTGCTGTTGATTGAAATGTATTTTATCGTCAACCTGCCCCGGGTATATCTGGTGCAGATCATTCTGGGAGCAGCAATTCTCGCCTGTACTTATGCATTTATCGCTGCCTTATTAAAGGAGATACATAAGAGCGGAGAGCAGGCAAAAGACGAATATGAGAGGATGCTTCGCGGAGAAAAGGCGTCGTATCTGATGCTGAAGAAAATCTCGGAGCAGCTGGAGGCGGTTGACCGCAATACCAGGGAGCCGGGCGAAGAGATCATCACAGTGCAGAAGGCGATCGCCAAGGTGACCATTACCAGAAGCAAGGAAAATGCAGATGCACTTATGAATTCCAACGACCGCGTAGTGGACAATCTCTTACAGTTAAAGGAGAGCATGGATGCGGGATTCGAGCAGTTTGCCGGAAAGCAGCAGAACATGATGGATGATTCTGTCAAGGAACTCGTCTTAAAGCAGCAGGAATTTGCCGGGGAATTAAAGGAGGTTACCGCAGGGCTTAAGGAGATTACTGAGGGACTTCAGGCAGTGAAGGAGACGGTTGCCGAGGAAAAGGCACAGACGCTTGCCGCTATTGAGAGCCGGATGGACGAACTGGTAAGCCAGAATGCGGCGCTGGAGAGTAAAATTGCAGAAAGCACGGCAGCTGCAGCAGCGCAGAAGCCGGAGCCAGACATGGAGCCGGAGCTGACAGAATCAGAGCCGGATATGGAAGCGGAGCCAGAGCTGGACATGGAACCACAGCCGGAAGAGGCCATGGAGCCGCAGCCGGAAGCGGTCATGGAGCCGGAAGCGGATTTTAGCATGCCGGATACACCGGAGGAGGAACTGCCGGTTGTAGATGCAGAGACGGTGACGGATGACACCCCGGTGATGGAAGAGTATGAGGAACCGATCGTAGATTCCGACGCGATTGTGGAAGAGGAAGATGCGGCAGCTGCCACAGACGATCAGAATGAGGCTGAGGCAGAGAGTGCGGCGATAGACAGTTTCGATTTTGGAGCAGATGGTCTCGATTTCGGAGGAGACAGCTTAGACCTTGGAGTGGACGGTCTTGATCTCGGGACAGAGAACCTTGACCTTGGAGCAGATAACTTAGATGCCGGAGCAGGCGGACTTGATCTTGGGGCAGACAGCTTAGACCTCGGAGGAGACAGCCTTGATTTAGGAGCAGATAGTCTCGATCTTGGAGCAGAGAACCTTGACCTTGGAACGGAGAACCTTGATCTCGGAGTGGATAGCTTAGATTTAGGAGCAGATGGCTCCGATCTCGGAGGAGAAAGCCTCGATCTTGGAGCAGATCTGAAAGAGGAAGCCGCGCCGGAGAATGAAGCACCGGACGAGCCAGAGCCAGTAGCCGCGCCGGAGAACGAAATACCGGACGAGCCGAAGGTGGCGGAACCGCAGAAAGAGCCTGAGACAAAGGCAGAGGAAGCTGCACCGATGGATTTTTCCGATCCACACAAGCTTATGACTCCGGAAGAAATTGCCGCATTGATTGCAAAAATGTAAGAGCAGGTTCCGGGATAAGAAATGAAGTTATTAGCAGTTTCAGAATAAAAAATGAGCGTGGAAGATTCTCTGAAGTAAAATGTGAGAATTTCTTCCACGCTATTTTTGTATCTGAAACGATAATACTTATTTATATATCCCGGAACTTCCTATTACGGGAATCTATGCGGCAATTCTTTCCGTAATCTTACAGATCAGACTCCGCGACGATCGTCACGATATTCTTGATGACGGAGACTGCTGTCTGCATGCCCTCCACGCTGATATGCTCATACGGACCGTGGAAGCCGTAGCCGCCGGTGCCAAGATTCGGGCACGGAAGACCCATAAAACTTAATCTGGCGCCGTCTGTACCGCCGCGGACCGGACGTGAGAGCGGTGTGAGACCGGTCATCGAGATTGCCTTTTTTGCAATGTCCACGACATAAGGATGCTGTTCGATGATCTCAAGCATATTGGAGTAGGAATCCGTGATGGTAAGAGAGACGGTTCCGGTGCCGTATTTCTGGTTGATCTCCACTTCCAGTGTGCGGAGTCTGTTCAGGCGTGATTCAAAAGAAGCCCTGTCGTGGTCACGCACGATATAGGAAAGTTCTGCAAAAGCGACATCACCCTTCATGTCGGTCAGATGATAGAAGCCCTGTCTGCCCTCGGTGTGCGCTGGTGTCTCCTCCGGCGGAAGCTGCGACTGGATATCGCACGCCACAAGAGCGGCATTTACCATAATATCCTTTGCCTCGCCCGGATGCACATTGACGCCTTTAATGGAAAATTTTGCGCTCGCGGCGTTGAAATTCTCATAGGCGACTTCGCCCTCGTAATCGCCGTCTACCGTGTAGGCAAAAGCAGCCTTAAAATAATCCAGGTCAAATAAATCTGCACCGCAGCCGATTTCTTCGTCCGGGGTAAATCCCACCCAGATATCGCCGTGAGGAGTACCCTCTGCGATAATCTGCTCTAAGGCAGTCATAATCTCAGCCACACCGGCCTTATCATCGGCACCAAGCAAGGTAGTGCCGTCTGTGGTGATGAGAGTGCGTCCGGCGAGGTCTTTAAGCTCAGGAAAATCGCTTACACGCAGATAATCGCCGGAGCCTCTAAGCAGCACATCGCTTCCGTCATAGTGGTGCAGAAGCTGTGGCTTGACATTTTCCCCGGAAAAATCAGGTGCGGTATCCATATGTGCTATAAATCCGACCGCCTTTTTATGCTCCATGCCGGCAGTGGCAGGCAGCAGACCATACACGTAGCAGTGGTCAGTGAGCACAACCTTAGATAAGCCAAGCTCCTTAAGCTCGGACTCAAGCTCCCTTGCGAGGGCAAATTCCCTGTCGCTGCTTGGTATATTATCACTGTCTTCATCTGATGTGGTGTGATAGCCCACATATTTTAATAATCTTTCTTCAACCTTCATTATTTGTAAATCCTTTCTGAGAGACCTTTAATGGAAAACGGGTATAAAAAGTCTCTTTATATAGAAAATAATATAGCTTAAAACGGTGTAAAATCAACTGTTTTACAAAAAATCTAAAAAAATTTAAAAAAATTAAAAAAAAGTGTTGCATTTCTATAAACTATACTATATAATAAATTTCGCGTTAAGGAAAACGCAAACAAAATTAAAAAACGCGCCTCTAGCTCATTTGGTAGAGCACCTGACTCTTAATCAGGGTGTGCAGGGTTCGAGCCCCTGGAGGCGCACTCAAAGGTACCGGTTTTATGGACGTATGAGCCATAGGGTTGGTGCTTTTTTATTGCATAATTTTCGGGTAGTCTAATAGTCCCATAAAAAGTGAAATTAATATTGAAATTTTGAAATAAAGAGTTTATACTGTTGAATAGGACAAAAGTAACATTGGGGAAGATGTTTTGGTCGGAGTAAAATATGATGAACACAGCAGACAAATATTCAACAGACAATATAGCAGACAACGAAATGATAATCGCAGTAGATTATGTGGTGAATAAGGATTATGACCGTGCGGTTGAGCGTATAAAGAAAGCACTTGTGCGCTTAAAGAGCACAGGCCACGTGGAAAAATATGCAGAGTATCTCAATATTCTGGGATTGGTCTATGAGCTGGAAAATGATGAGGCAAATGCCTTTGAATGTTATCTGGAGAGTCTTGCCACGGCGGAGCTTATCCGATCGAGAGATCTTAAGGCTATGGTTTACAGCAATATAGGTTCAAGCTATAGCAAGATGGGAAGAGATGAGGAAGCGCAGAGATATTTCAATGATGCCAGAGACGAATATGACAGTTCTTCAGAAAAATCTGAAGAATGTCATAAAAGCTGGGTCATGTTTGACTATATAAATCATGCGATTAACGACAGATATGTCGCATTATCTTGAAGCAATAAGCTTGCAGATAGGGTTTCCGGCAGCAGAGAATTTCTCCTCGTATTCTGTCATGATGTTGCCCTCGTTCATCACAGCATCATGATGCAGGTCGCGTGTACTGGCGTCGAGGTGCCATTTATCGGAGCCTTCAATCTCTTCCAGAGAGAAGGTGAAGAGATCTTGGTTGTCAGTCTTGAACTCTATGCGTCCGTCAGGTGAGAGAAACAGATCATATCTGGCCAGAAATTCGCTTGATGTGAGTCGTCTTCTTGCATGCCTGTCCTTCGGCCATGGATCGGAAAAGTTCAGGTAAATGCGGTCAACCTCATTACTGTCAAAAATATCCGGAAGAGTTGCGGCATCAATGCACAGGAAGTGCACGTTTGGCAGCTCGTCCTCCTGCATCTTTTGTACGGCACGAAGCAGTACACTGGTGTAGCGCTCGATGCCCACATAGTTAATCTCGGGATGAAGCCTTGCCAGATCCATCAGAAATCTGCCCTTTCCCATACCAACCTCTATATGAATCGGATTTTCGTTTCCTAAAAAATCATGCCATTTACCTTTTAATTCTACAGGCTCCTTTATGCAATAAGGGCTATTGTCGATGACTTCACCGGCGCCCGGGATATTTCTAAGTCTCATGTGAATCTCCTTATAAAACGTAAAATTTTATATAGATAATACCCTACAATTGTGCGGGTGTCAAAATAAAATGGCAAAATACGTTGCACATGCCCTTGATAACATGTTTTTCATACATTATAATTAGAAATAGTACATTTTCGGTTATGGTACTGAACAGTTACTCAAATTATGGAATCAACAGGAACAGATATGAAGCATAAAAATATAATTTTAAAAAAATTAGGAATACTAATAATGGCAGTGCTTGCTATGGTTACGACACTTTGTACGAGACCGCTTGTGGCATTTGCAGATGGTGATGACACATACTGGCCGGAGGGACCGCAGATAAATTCACCGAGCGCAGTGGTGATGGAGGTAAATACAGGTACGGTGCTCTATGAGAAAAATTCACACGAAAAGCACTATCCTGCAAGTATCACAAAGATTCTCACCACATATCTGGCTATCCTCAACTGCAAGATGGATGAGAAGGTCACATTCTCAAAAGAGGCGGTGAAGGAGAGCAGCGACGGCTCATCGAGCATCAAGAGGGATGTGGGCGAGGAGATGACCATGGAGCAGACACTCTATGGAGTCATGCTTGAGTCGGCAAACGAGTGTGCATATGCCGCAGCAGAGCATACCGGCAAAAAGCTCGGAGGAGACTACAGCACATTTATTGATCTGATGAATAAGGAAGCCAAAAAATTAGGCTGTACAGATACGCATTTCAACAATGCAAATGGTCTGCCGGATGAGAATCACTGGACAAGCGCATACGATATGGGGCTTATCTCATGTGCGGCATATAAGAATGATGAGTTTCGAAAGATTACAGGCACAAAGACCTATTTCATACCACCTACAAACAAGCACACCGAAGATACTCCGCTGTACAATCATCATGCGATGCTACATCCCTTTAAGTCGTATTCACAGTTTGTGAATCAGGATTGCACAGGCGGCAAGACCGGCTACACTTCAGTGGCCAACAGCACGCTTGTCACGTATGCGGAGAGGGATGGATTGACACTGTGCGCGGTCATTATGAATGCACAGTCACCTGACCAGTACGCAGACACAAACACACTGCTCAATTACTATTTCAGCAACTTCAAGGCACTTAGCATAGCTGAAAATGAAAACAGCGCAGCAGCTGATGATACACCGGATCTGGGTGTGATGAATGAGCACGGCATGTATGCAAAGGTATCGGAAAATTATGTTGTTTTGCCAAACAACGCAGATTTTTCAAGTGTTAAAAGGGAAGCGGCAGACATGAAGTCTGACAACGCGGATGCTCTTGCTACTGTCAGATACAAGTACGGGGATCATGTGGTAGGCTGTGTGGATCTGCTGAAATCCGGAGCCAAGGTAGATCTGTCGTATTTTGATGAGGACAGCAGACAGAACAGGGACAGTGATATAATAAGGATAAAGCCGGTATATTTCCTATGGGTGCTTATATTTATCGCAGTGGTTATTTTGAGCATTTTCATGCTTAGAAGAGTGTCAGACAATATCTACGTGCTGAAACACAGATGGAGCATGAAGAAGAAGCAGCGTGAGCGCTTCAGGGAGCACAAGCTTGAGAGAAAACGGCGCAGAAGGAGAGACAATCTGAAGTTCAGCGGACGACACAAATATTAGTATTTTTTATGACATTATAGATGGAGGCAGAAATGAGTGATGAAAGATGCGCCCTCGTGCTTGAAGGCGGAGCCATGAGAGGCATGTACACAGCCGGAGTACTCGATTGTTTTATGGATCATGATATTAGCTTTGATGCTGTTATCGGGGTTTCAGCGGGAGCACTTTTTGGAGTGAATCTGCTGTCAAAGCAGCGCGGCAGGGTTATACGATACAATAAAAGGTTTAACAGTGACAAAAATTATATGGGTATCAGGCCACTGCTTCGTGAGAAAAACATAGTGAGCACGAAATATGCCTACGATACAGTACCAAGAGAGCTTGACCCGTTTGATGATGAGGAATACAAGAAGTCGGATATTCCTTTTTATGCGGTTGTGACGAATATCAGGACTGGTAAGCCTGAATATGTGCAGATAAAGAGCGTCTTTGAACAGATGGATGTGCTCAGGGCATCGGGCTCCATGCCTGTAGTGTCAAAGCCGGTGAAGCTGGGGCATGAGTGGTATCTGGATGGTGCGGTGACGGACAGCATCCCATATGAGCATATGCTTGATATGGGCTATGACAGAGTGGTTGTCGTGCTGACAAAGCCTGCCGATTATGTAAAAAAGCCTATGCCAAGACTTTTTACATCTGTATACAAAAAGCGTTTTCCGAGGTTTTACGAGGCATTTTCAAACAGGCATATCATGTACAATTCTCAGCTTGAGCATCTTAAGGAGCTTGAAAAGCAGGGCATTGCCGAGGTGCTAAGGCCGTCGGAGCACATTAAAATAAGCAAGGTGGAAAAGGACCCTAAGAAGCTTGAGAGCCTGTACCAGCTTGGCATACGCGATGCAAAGAGTCTTTTGGCGGATAAGCATGGTGTGAAAATATAGAATAATGTGACACAAGGGATGGAGAAGCGGTAATGAATATACAACAGGTACAGGCTATCATAGCTGAGGCCATGGAAAAGCACAACGGAATAGTGAAAAAAGAAGAGCTTACAAGGCTTGGTATAGACTACAGACGTATTGATGCGCTTGTCAGGGAGAAAAAGCTTGTCCGCATCAGAAACGGCTATTACACAGACCGTGTGGAGGGCTTTTCAGAGGATGCGCTTGTCGCAGCGCTCTTTCCGGATGCAATGCTTTGCATGGAAAGTGCACTATATGTCTATGGCTATATAAAGGAAAAGCCTTACGGATGGACGCTTGCTGTGGACAAAAATACATCAAAATCACGCTTTAAGATGGACTATCCAAGAATTATCCCGTTTTATACAGAGCCGGATGCGCTTATGCTTGGTGCCTCAACCATTGAGCTTGGCGGTAATACCTTTGGTATTTATGATAAGGAGCGTGTGATATGCGATTGCTTAAAGTATGAGACGAGGATGGACCGCAATGATTTCAAGGCAGCCATACAGTCGTACATAGCTGATCCGGATAAGGATATTTCCGTGCTCATGGATTACGCAAGGGCGAGGCGTGTAGTGAAGAAGGTGCAAAGCTTCATAGGAGTATGGTTGTAGTGAGGGTAGATTTAAGACATATAAGCAATGAGAAAAAATTACCGTACAGCGATGTGTTATGGCAGTACGTGAGACAGGATTTTCTCTGGCGCATAAATAATGCCGGTCTGGGAAAGGTGCTGTGGCTTCAAAAGCCGTATTTTGCAACAGGAGAAAAGCTCGCATTTTATTATGTGTATGGCAGCCCAGGCGGCAGGGCAGAGGACAACGATACACCGTTTGATGTACTGCGCAATATCATCATAGGCAATGCAGGGCTTAACAGCCACAGTGATGTGGTATGGACGGAAGCAGCAGCATCTAAGCAGGCAGCAGTGCTATCAGGCAATGCACCGGATGGCAGTGATATACAGCAGCTTATACACACGTGGAATCTAAGCGCTATGTGTGATGGTGAGGAAGTGCCGTTTGCAGTGAGGCTGGAGCGGTTAAATGAAGCGGATGCAGGAGTTCCCACGACTAAAAATATTGTTTTTATGAACAGCTTCTACGGAGATGCCGATATCTGTATTTTTTCTCCTGAGTCCAGGCTCGGAGAACAGCTGTTTGAGATAATGGACAGACTTGAGCTGGTTAGTGACATGAAACCTTTTGGAGTTGCATATGAGATACTTAAGAGGTATTCTGTCAGTGGAAGGCAGATAATTGATATTTTTAAGGTAAAGGCGGAAAAAAAGCCGAAAGCAGTGAGTATGCACAGGCTTGAGCAGGTGTATGGCTATCGCAGCTATACGTATATGAAAAAGCGCTGGGAGCAGTATTGTAAGAGGCTGACAGGACAGCAGAAAGAATATGTGAATGCCGACTGGGAGGAGACGCTTGATTTGATACTGGATTTTCTCACGCCGGTCTGGAGTGCATTCTGCAATGATGAAATATTTTATGACGACTGGATGCCGGAGCTTGGAAGATTTCTGAGCTAAACGTCCTAGTTACAAAAAGGATATATGGGAATTTATATGGAAAAAGAACTGATAAATAATTCACAATCAAATATTTATCCATTCCACATGCCGGGGCATAAGCGCCGCGGCAGTGATATAGGTGCAGGGCTGGACCCGTATGCTATTGATATTACAGAGATAGATAATTTTGACAATCTGCACCACGCTGATGGCATTATAAAGGATGCACAGGCTGAGGCAGCGGCACTTTACGGTGCAAAGCGTGCATATTTTCTCATAAACGGAAGCACCTGCGGCATACTGGCGGCAATCTCTGCGGCCACAAAAAGGGGAGACAAGGTGCTTGTAGCGAGGAACTGTCACAAGGCGGTGTATCATGCGCTTTACTTAAGACAGCTTCACCCGGTGTTTACTTATCCTGAAATTACAAGGACAGGGCTGCAGGGACAGATAACCGAGGCACAGATAAGGGAGGCTTTTGATGAAAATCCGGATATAAAGGCGGTCGTGATAACCTCGCCTACATACGATGGTGTGGTTTCCGATGTGGAGGCAATTGCCTCTGTGGCACATGCACATGGCGCTTTGCTCATAGTTGACGAGGCACATGGCGCGCACTTTGGCTTTGGAGGCGGTTTTCCTCAAAATGCTATAGCGCTCGGGGCAGATGCAGTCATAGTGAGCCTGCATAAGACGCTTCCAGCATTTACACAGACGGCACTTTTGTTGCTGGGTGGGATGCGAGAAGCTGCAGTGGAGAAATTTCTCGGTATTTATGAGACAAGTTCACCGTCATACGTGCTTATGACAGGCATAGAGCGCTGCATACACTATGTGCGCGATAACAAAGAGACAGCCTTTGTGCAGCTTAGGAGCAGGCTTGACAGATTTTATCAGAAGGTCAGCGGACTTTCGCATCTGAGTGTGGTCAGAAAAAGTGATTTTTCTGCTGACGAGGCATATGATTTTGACGAGTCAAAGATTATTATATTCACGAAAGAGGCTATGAACGGACATACGCTGCTGGAGCTTTTGCTCAAAAAATATGAGCTGCAGCTTGAGATGGCGGCGGGCAATTATGTACTGGCACTGGCATCTGTCATGGATACGGATGAGGGCTTTGACAGGCTTGCGGATGCTTTGCTTGAGATAGACAGCCAGCTCGAAAAATATAAGTCTGATTTTGAAAAGTTTTATGATATATTAAAGAAAGAGGGCGTAGTACATCAATTTTACTTTCCAGTCAAAATGGACACAGATATATATCAAAAGCTGCCTGCTGTAATGGAAATGTATGATGCATATGATGCAGACCATCAGGCGGTCTATGCCTTTAAGGCAAGCGGAAAGGTGAGCGGCGCCTTTATAAATATATATCCACCGGGGATACCGCTTGTGGTGCCGGGAGAGATAATGAACGACAAGCTCATAGATGATGTCATAAAGGCTGTAAATTCAGCTCTTGAAGTGGATGGTCTGTACTTTGATCCGGATGCTCATATGTGGAAGTTTGTTGCGGTGCTGTAAGCAACAGTTTGACATAGCAAACAATCATATTTATACTAATTACAATATAAGAGGTTTACAGATGGGTAAGATTTTCTGCGTGATGGGAAAAAGCGCATCAGGCAAGGACACTATATACAACAAAATACTGCAGGATGATTCGCTCATGCTTAGCAGGATTATCCCGTATACCACTCGCCCGATAAGGGACGGAGAGACACAGGATAAGGACTATCATTTCTGCAATGAAGAGGATGTAAAAAGGCTCAGTGCACAGGGGCGCATCATAGAGCTTCGCGAGTACAATACAGTGTACGGCGTGTGGAAATATTTCACGGTAAACGATGATGATATAGACCTTCGCTGCAAAAGCTATCTGACAGTCGGAACACTCGAGTCCTACACAAAGATACGCGATTATTTTGGCAGTGACAAGGTACTGCCAATCTATGTGGAGGTGGAGGATGGCGACCGTCTGATACGCGCCATTCACCGGGAAAAGGGGCAGCAGGTGCCTAAATATGAGGAGATGTGCCGTCGTTTTCTGGCAGACGCATCAGATTTCTCTGAGGAGAAGCTGCATGAGGCGGGGATTACACGTCGTTTCGTAAATGATGATATGGACACTGTGCTTGCCGAGATTTCAGCATACATACGACAGAGTTGCTAATTGCAGAGCAAGATGATGGTTATGGCCTGCACATAAGTGTAACCGGAAACGAATAAGGAGGCAGCCTCATGGCAGTCAGAGTAAATGAAGTAAATCAGGTGACACAGGTTCCTGATGCACAAAAAACACAGGCCGGTGACGGCTCGTTCAAATTCACACTGGCCAGCGCCATAACAGACGCTGATCTCCAGGCAAAGGTAGATGCGCTGATGCAGGATATTACAGCACAGGGCAACAGAATAGCCGAGCATATGGATATCAGGGACATGAAGAGATATCGCGGGCTCATAAAGGATTTTTTGAATGAAGTGGTCTACAGATCACATAAATTTTCCAGAGAAAATTTCCTCGACAGGAGAGGAAGGCACAGAGTTTATGGTATAATAAGACTGATAGACAGCAATCTGGACGAGCTGGCATCAGAGCTGGTGGAGGATGAGAAGGATCATCTGTCCATACTTGCAAGAATAGGAGAGATACGTGGACTGTTGCTTGATATACTCACGTAGGAGATAAAAGCTATAACAGTTCATTTAAAGACTAAAACGGAGGCAGCAGCTATGGCAGGATTTAAGGATATAGTAGGAAATGAGCAGATAATAGAGCATCTGCAAAATGCCATATCAATGGGAAAGGTCTCACATGCATATATAATAAACGGACCACAGCTGTCCGGCAAAATGATGATAGCCGAGGCATTTGCCAGGGCACTGCAGTGTGAGAAGGAGGGCACAGACGGTTGTGGAGAGTGCAAATCGTGCCATCAGGCAGATGACCACAATCATCCTGATATCATATATGTCAGTCATGAAAAGCCCAACAACATATCGGTTGACGACATCAGGACACAGCTCAACAACGATATAGTGATAAAGCCGTACAGCAGTAAATACAAGATTTACATAGTGGATGAGGCTGAAAAAATGAACCAGCAGGCGCAGAACGCGCTTTTAAAAACCATTGAGGAGCCACCGGCATATGCGGTCATCATGCTTCTCACCACAAATGCAGACAGCTTTCTGCAGACCATCAGGTCGCGCTGCATCACGCTCAATATGAAGTCGGTAAAGGACGAGGTGATAAAGGCATATCTGATGAACGAAAAGCATATTCCGGATTATCAGGCAGACATCAGTGCAGCATTTGCACAGGGCATCGTGGGAAAGGCAGTTAAGCTCGCCTCATCGGACGAGTTCAACGAGCTAAAGGAGTCGGCACTGTCGCTTATAAAGCGCCTCGATGACATAGATCTCTACGAGCTGGGCGCAGCAGTAAAGCAGATAGCTGAGTACAAGCTTAAGGTGCAGGATTATTTTGACCTGATTATGGTGTGGTACAGAGATGTACTGTATATGAAGGCAACAAACGATGTTAACGGACTCATATTCAAGGATGAGGTCTATGATATAAAGAAACAGGCAGCAAAGCATTCCTATCAGGGAATCGAGGCGATACTTGAGGCGCTTGAGAAGGCGAAGATACGAATTAACGCAAACGTCAATTTTGACCTCGTAATTGAGCTGCTGCTTATGACCATAAAGGAGAACTAATCACATGACAAAAATAGTTGGTATAAGATTCAGGACAGCAGGCAAAATATACTACTTTGACCCGGCTGATTTCGACCTCGACATGGCAATGCATGTTATCGTGGAGACAGCAAGAGGCATAGAGATGGGAACTGTCCTCATTCCGCCGAAGGAGGTGGAGGATGACCAGGTGGTTTCACCGCTTAAGCCTGTCATCAGAGTGGCAACCGACGAGGATGAGAAAACGGTTGAGAGAAATAAGGAAAAGGAAAAAGAGGCATTTGCCATCTGCAAGGAGAAAATCATCAAGCACGGTCTTGAGATGAAGCTGGTGGATGCAGAGTATACCTTTGACGGAAACAAGCTGCTGTTTTACTTTACAGCGGACGGCAGAATTGACTTCCGTGAGCTGGTAAAGGACCTGGCAGCGGTATTCCGCACGAGAATCGAGCTTCGCCAGATTGGTGTCAGGGATGAGACCAAGATGATGGGCGGTATCGGAATCTGCGGCAGACCGCTCTGCTGTCATTCATATATGGCAGATTTTGTGCCGGTTTCCATCAAGATGGCAAAGGAGCAGAATCTCTCCCTCAATCCGACCAAGATATCCGGTGTGTGCGGAAGACTCATGTGCTGTCTCAAGTATGAGCAGGATACATATGAGTACCTGAACAGCAGAATGCCATCGGTAGGAGAAAAGGTCAAGACACCTGAGGGAATCATCGGAGAGGTTAAGTCAGTCAGCGTGCTCAGGCAGCTCGTGCGTGTTGTTATAGACAATGGCGAGGAGAAGGAGCTTCGTGAGTATACTGTGGATGACCTGCGATTAAAGCCACGCCAGAAAAAGGATGTAAAGCTCACAGAGGAGGAGCTTCGCGAGCTCAAGGATCTCGAGGACAACGGAGACGAGACGATGGAGGATGAGCCTCAGGAGAAACCACAGAGAAACCGTGGACGCCGCGACAACCGCGATTATAGAGAAAACCGCGACAATAGAGAAAATCGTGACAATCGTGATTACAGGGACAACAAAAATGAATATCGCGAGCGCCGCGACAAGCGTGACAACAGAGAAAGACGTCCGTACAGGGCGGACATAGAGGCTGCGGAAGCTTCTGCAAATGAAGTAAATGAAGCAAATGCTGCAAATGCCGGCAGAGAAAACAAGGATGGCTACAAAAAGCCGTACAAGGGCGGCAAGAACAGGCCAAACAAGCAGAAATACAACCGCAACAAGGATTACAAGAACAAAAATTATAACAAAGATTACAATAAGGACTATAGCAGGGACAAAGACCATGGAAGCACTGATACACAGTAATGAGCGCCTCGACGATTTGTGCCGCAAGGGCTACAGGCTCATACAGGACCCAAAGCTGTTCTGCTTCGGCATCGACGCCGTGCTTTTATCTGACTATGCAAAGGTAAAGCGCGGCGAGCGTGCTGTGGATTTGTGCACCGGAAACGGTGTGATTCCGATACTTCTTGAGGCAAAGAATAACGGAGAGCATTACAGCGGACTCGAGCTTCAGCCTCAGTGTGCAGACCTGGCGAGAAGAAGTGTGAAATATAACCATCTTGAGGACAAAGTGACCATAGAAGAGGGAGATGTGTGCAATGCATCGGAGATTTTCGGGCGCGAGTCCGTGGAGGTGGTGACGGTAAATCCGCCGTATATGATAGGTCAGCACGGTATCAAAAATGCAGACGATGCCATGACTATAGCGCGCCACGAGGTCAGGTGTACACTTGACGATATAGTCAGGGAGAGCGCAAAAATGCTCAAATTCAATGGGCGTTTTTACATGGTTCACAGACCATTCAGGCTGGCAGAAATCTTTAGCACGATGATGAAATATCATATCGAGCCAAAGCGCATGCGTCTTGTACATCCCTACGCGGACAGGGAGCCGAACATGGTGCTCATAGAGGGGTTAAAGGGCGGCAAAAGCCGTATCACCATCGAAAAACCTCTGGTTGTATACAAGGAGCCTAATGTATACACGGATGAGATATATGAGATATACGGCGATAAGCCCCGGAATAACGGAAAATAACAGGAGAATCATATGACAGGAACACTGTATCTGTGCGCAACTCCGATAGGAAATCTGGAGGACATTACATTCCGTGTGCTGCGCACACTTAAGGAGGTAGACCTCATCGCAGCGGAGGATACGAGAAACTCCATAAAGCTGCTCAATCATTTTGAGATAAAGACACCCATGACGAGCTATCATGAGTTTAACAAGATAGATAAAGCCTACCAGCTTGTGGCAAAGCTTAAGGAGGGCAAAAATATAGCCCTCATCACCGATGCAGGAACACCCGGCATTTCTGACCCGGGTGAGGATATTGTGCGCATCTGCTACGAGGAGGGCGTGCCTGTGACCTCGCTTCCCGGGGCAGCAGCGTGCATTACAGCGCTCACTATGTCGGGCAGGCCGACCAGGAGGTTTGCGTTTGAGGCATTTTTGCCGAGGGATAAAAAGGAACGCGCGCGCGTCATTGAGGAGCTTAAAAACGAGACCCGGACAATCATCATCTACGAAGCGCCTCATCATCTTATAAAGACAGTCACAGAGCTTTACAATGCGCTCGGAGACAGAGAGCTTACCGTGTGCAGGGAGCTTACGAAAAAGCACGAGGAAAAGGTGCAGACTACATTTTCGGAGCTTTTGGAGCGTTCAAGGACGAAAGAGCCAAGAGGCGAGTATGTGCTTGTAATCTGTGGCAGAAATGTGGCTGAAATAGCAAAGGAGCAGCAGGAAAGCTGGGAAGCCATGCCTCTTGAAGCGCATATGGCACACTATGAGTCACAGGGCATAGACAGGAAGGAAGCCATGAAGCTCGTGGCAAAGGACAGAGGTGTCAGCAAGAGGGATATATACAAACAGCTTCTGTAAGCTGACAATAATACATTCTGCAGCAAATAGTTAGGATTGGATATGAACGATATAAAACATGACAAAAAAAAACGACATAAGAACCTGACAGAGTTCAGATACATCGCAGTTGGCTTTTTTCTGACAATATTATCAGGGGCAATAATGCTGAGCCTTCCGTTTTCTTCAAGAGACGGACAATGGACTAATTTTCTGGACTCACTTTTTACGGCAACAAGCGCAACCTGTGTGACAGGTCTTGTTGTGTTTGACACCTTCAGACACTGGAGCATCATAGGACAGCTCGTGATTCTGGTGCTGATTCAGATAGGAGGCATGGGCTTCATCTCAATCGGTGTGGCATTTTCCATGCTTCTGCACAAAAAAATCGGACTCAGACAGAGGGATTTGATGCAGGAGAGCGTCAATGCACTCGAGATTGGTGGAATAGTTAGGCTTTTCAGCGTGATAATAAGGGGAACTTTCCTTATCGAAGGCATAGGAGCGGTGCTTTTAGCAATCCGCTTCATACCGGATTTTGGCATATTAAGAGGCATATATTTCTCGGTGTTCCACTCGATATCTGCATTTTGCAATGCGGGCTTTGACCTGATGGGCATAAACGAGGAGTACTCATCGTTTACAAAATATGTCGCAGATCCGTTAGTCAATATCACAATTATGCTGCTTATCATCATAGGAGGTATCGGTTTTACCGTATGGAATGAGGTCAGAACCAAAAAGCTTAAGCTTAGCAGATACTCGCTTCACGCCAAGATAGTAATATCAACCACACTGATACTTGTCTTCGGTGGCGGACTGTTTATGTATATTTTTGAAAAAAGTAATACCATAGCAGGCATGGATACACCGGGTGCCGTATTTGCATCGTTATTCGGCTCGGTTACGGCGAGAACGGCAGGCTTTAATACAGTAGACACAGCAGCACTGGCACCGGAGAGCAAGCTTTTGACTATAGTGCTCATGTTCATAGGAGGAAGCCCGGGCTCGACAGCCGGCGGAATCAAAACCACAACCATGGCGGTCATGATAATCTATATTGTTTCTTATATGAGAGGAAGTAACGGCTGCAATGTGTTTGGCAGGAAAATAAGCAGTGAGGTAATCAAAAAGGCCGGAATGGTGCTTATCATCAATCTGGTGCTTGGACTTACCGCGGTGATAGCTATACTTGCCACATCCAATATGGAGATGGACGATGTACTGTTTGAGGTATACTCTGCAATCAGTACGGTCGGCATGACAACAGGCATCACAAGAGATTTAAATACAGTAGGACGCATAATTATCATAATTATGATGTATTGTGGAAGAATCGGAAGCATGACCTTTGTGCTTTCGTTTGTGCATAGACCGGGAAAAGCCAATATAGAGCTTCCGGAGGAAAAAGTTATCATTGGATAAGGAGAAACGCAATGAAATCAATTTTAATTATTGGAATGGGTAAATTCGGACACCATCTGTGTGCGGATTTGATAAAAAACGGAAATGACATTATGGTGATGGACAAGGACGAGGCCAAGGTCAGAGACTTAATCTATGACGTGACAAAGGTCCAGATAGGTGACTGTACCGACCCGCAGGTCGTAAAGGCACTCGGAATCAACAATTTCGATTTGATTTTTGTATGCATCGGCACCAATTTCCAGAGCTCACTTGAGATAACAAGTCTCGTGAAGGAGATGGGCGGAAAATATGTCATCAGCAAGGCAAACAGAGATGTGCATGCCAAGTTCCTGCTTAGAAACGGCGCGGATGAGGTTATCTATCCTGACCGCGACATGGCAGAGCGAGTGGCAAAAAAATACAGCGCCAACCATGTGCTCGACTATGTGGCACTAAATGACGATTATTCAATCTACGAGATAAATCCACCTGAAGGCTGGGTAGGAAAGAGCATCAGGGAAAATGATGTGCGTCAGAAATACAATGTAAATATCGTGACAGTAAAGGAAGCCGGAAAGAAGCGCGTGCTTCCGTTGCCGGACTATGTGTTCAAGGCAGACGATGCAGTGATGGTGCTCGGACTGAATGATGACGTGGACAAGCTGGTGCGCAAGCTATAAATAAGCTGATGCGTCATGCGTGCATGTAAGGGCAGTTTTTGTCTTCAAGATAGTTCAAAAAAACAATAGGCAGCAATTTAAAGAAGAAAAGAAGAAAGGATGGACAAATATGGGTAACAATGACAGCAGCGTAGAAACATTTTTACAGTGGATAAAGGCTTCGGACAATATCGTATTCTTCGGCGGAGCAGGTGTATCAACCGAGAGTGGCATACCTGATTTCAGAAGCGTGGACGGACTTTACAATCAGAAGTATGACTACCCGCCCGAGACCATCCTGAGCCATACATTTTACAGGAAGCATCCGCAGGAGTTTTACCGATTCTACCGTGACAAGATGCTCTGCCTTGATGCAGAGCCGAACATCACGCATTACAAGCTGGCAGAGCTTGAAAAAGCAGGAAAGCTTAAGGGCGTTGTGACGCAGAACATAGACGGACTGCACCAGAAGGCCGGCAGCAAAAATGTAATGGAACTGCACGGCAGTGTGCTGAGAAATTACTGTGAGAGGTGCTTACAGTTTGTAAGCGCAGAGGAAATCCTCCACTCAACAGACGTGCCAAAATGTCCAAAGTGCGGCGGTCCGGTAAAGCCGGATGTCGTATTGTACGAGGAGGGCTTAAATCAGAAAACGCTTGAGGATGCAATCTACTACATCAGCCATGCCGATGTGCTCATAGTAGGCGGTACATCACTTGCGGTATATCCGGCGGCAGGCCTCATAGACTATTACAACGGAAACAAGCTTGTGCTTATCAACAAGTCCACCACACCGATGGACGCAAGAGCAGACCTTCTGATACAGCAGGGACTGGGCTCGGTATTTGAGCAGATAGAGGTGTAAAATAACTTTTGACCCTCATATCATAGTATATAATATGGCAGATATAGGTAGAGAAGGAATATAGAATGGATAAATACGCAGTAGGAGATATCGTAAAACTGAAAAAACCGCATCCGTGTGGCAGCAGCGAGTGGGAAATCATGCGTGTCGGCGCAGACTTCCGCCTGAAATGTATGGGCTGCGGGCATCAGGTTATGGTGCCGAGAAAGCTGGTCGAGAAAAATGACCGAGGCCTCACGTCCCGGCCTAATAAAAAATAAAGAAAAATTGCAAAAACCCCTTGAAAAGTGCCCCGATTCATGTTATTATCTAGACTCGTGATATAAAATTCCTTGCTCATAATCAGATTTATGAGCCAGAGACCAAAAGGAGGTAACATTCGCATGAACAAATATGAATTAGCACTCGTCGTTAGTGCAAAGATCGAGGATGATGCGAGAACAGCAGTAGTCGAGAAGGCAAAAGAGTACATCACACGTGCCGGCGGTACTGTTACAGAAGTTGAGGAGGCTGGTAAGAAGAGATTAGCTTACGAGATTCAGCACATGACTGAGGCCTTTTATTACTTCATCCAGTTCGATGCTGAGGGAACAGTCCCAGCAGAAATCGAGCAGGACGTTCGTATCATGGACAATGTTCTTCGTTTCTTATGCGTTAGAAAAGACGAGGCATAGTATAAGAAAATAGGAGATTGTATTATGAACAAAGTAATACTTATGGGTAGATTAACCAGAGACGCAGAAATCCGCTATGCCCAGGGGGATAACTCGCTTGCAATAGCAAGATTTTCACTTGCAGTAGACAGACGCTACAGCAAGAATGCAGAGGAGCAGTCAACGGATTTCATCAACTGCGTAGCTTTTGGAAAGATAGCAGAATTTTTTGAGAGATTTGGCCGTAAAGGAACAAAATTTGTTGTTGAAGGCCGAATCCAGACCGGCAGCTATACAAACAAGGACGGACAGAAGGTATACACCACTGACGTCGTGGTTGAGAATGCAGAGTTTGCAGAGTCCAAATCAGCCGCATCAGGAAATGCAGGCGGATTTGCACCGGCAGACAGACCTGCACCTAGCCAGGCTGCTGGGGATGGCTTCATGAACATTCCGGACGGAATCGACGAGGAGCTTCCATTCAATTAGTAGTGCCCACGAGGACAAATATTCAAGGAGGTAACAAAAATGGCTTACAATAAATCAGCTGATGGTTCATCAATGAAGAGAAGACCAATGCGTAGAAGAAAAAAAGTCTGCGTATTCTGTGGAAAAGACAATGTCATTGATTACAAAGATACAAACAAATTAAAGAGATACATCTCTGAGAGAGGAAAAATCCTTCCACGCCGTATCACAGGAAACTGTGCAAAGCACCAGAGAGCTCTTACAGTAGCAATCAAGAGAGCACGTCATCTTGCTCTTATGCCATACGTTTGCGAATAAGATAAATGTATGATAAATCCCGACTACCGGATGGTGGTCGGGCTTTTTTAGGTTAAAAATGTTTTAGTATAAAAAATTAATATTTGTTGCATAATCAAATTACATAGTATAAAATGGATATAAAACAAATACTAATAAAAAGGGAGGGTTCAAATGGATACATACATTGTTTTCTGGTTGGCAGCCACCGTAGTTTTTGTTTTAGTTGAGCTTATGACAGTCGGGCTCACATCCATATGGTTTGCGGCAGGCTCATTTGTAGCGTTTATAATCGCACTGCTTGGCGGCAATGTCGTGGTTCAGGGAATTGCATTTATACTCGTTTCAGTCGTGCTTTTAGCTCTCACAAAGCCATGGGCCGGGAAGTACATCAATTCCAGGACAGTGAAGACAAACGTGGACAGTCTGGTCGGAGAAAGAGCTGTGCTCACCGAGGATGCTGACAGCATGAAGCAGACGGGAAAAGCCGTTGTAAACGGTCAGGAGTGGACAGTCAGACCGCAGGACGAGACCCAGGTCATAAGAAAAGGCGAGCTTATCGAGGTAGTAAAGATAAGCGGAGTAAAACTAATTGTAAAAAGGGTAAAGGAGGCTTAACCGGAAATGGAAGGATTAATAGCACTTGCAGTGTTACTCGTAATCGTACTTATAGTACTGGTAAACTGCATCAAAATCGTGCCACAGGCACATGCAATGGTAATTGAGCGTTTGGGAGGATATCTCACCACATGGAGCGTAGGACTTCACCTCAAGGTGCCATTTATCGACAGAATAGCAAAGAGAGTCATCTTAAAGGAGCAGGTGGTAGATTTCCCACCACAGCCTGTAATCACAAAGGATAATGTAACAATGCAGATAGACACTGTAGTATATTTCCAGATTACAGATCCAAAGCTCTACGCATACGGAGTAGAGAATCCAATCATGGCAATTGAGAACCTCACAGCCACAACACTTCGTAACATCATCGGAGACTTAGAGCTTGATGAGACACTCACCAGCCGTGAGACAATCAACACCAAGATGCGCGCAACACTCGATGTGGCAACAGACCCATGGGGCATCAAGGTAAACCGTGTCGAGCTCAAGAACATCATACCTCCAAAGGCCATCCAGGATGCCATGGAGAAGCAGATGAAGGCAGAGCGTGAGAGACGAGAGGCCATTCTTCGTGCAGAGGGTGAGAAAAAGTCAACAATCCTTGTTGCAGAGGGAAATAAAGAGTCAGTCATCCTCGACGCCGAGGCTGAAAAGCAGGCAGCTATCCTTCGCGCAGAGGCAAAGAAGGAGGCAACAATCCAGGAGGCAGCAGGTCAGGCAGAGGCTATCCTCAAGATACAGCAGGCCAACGCAGATGGACTGCGCATGTTAAAGGAAGCAAATCCGGATAACGCAGTGCTCCAGATAAAGAGCTTAGAGGCATTTGCCAAGGCAGCAGACGGCAAGGCTACAAAGATAATCATCCCTTCAGAGATTCAGGGAATAGCAGGTCTTACAAAGTCAATTGCAGAGATAGCTGCGGATAAGACTGAGAAGTAATTAGAATTAATTAAATGAATACCAAAAGATGAGAGCACACGAAAAGCATCGCATGTATATGTAATAGATATATGCGGTGCTTTTTAAATTGCCTTCCATAAGCACAACTGATAAATATAGTACTAGGAATAATCCTCACAAAGTGGTATACTCTCTAGTAGGTATATCAATCGATACGGGTTGCACAAGGGTGTGACCGGTAAATATAAATTTGTAGTACATTCTCGAAGCCGGAGGCTGTTGTGCCGGAAGTATCAGCGCAGCGCACCGGGGATAAGGAGAGTAAAATGAAGAAAAAAATAAAATTCAAGGGAAGGCTGAAAAGCTACATGTGCTGGCCACTGTATCTGACGTTTGTGTGGATATGTGCTGACGGAATAGCACTGCGCTATGACAGGCGGCTTGGCTATGGCATGGTAGGCTTTACAGTGTTTTACTTTGCGCTCGTGCTGCTTTTGTATGTCAGAAGCAAGTCAGTCGTTGCCAATGAGCTGATAAGCTTTGCAACCCAGTATTCATCGGTGCAGAAGAGGCTACTTAATGAGTTTGAGGTGCCGTATGCCCTGCTTGAGTACTCGGGTAAGATACTATGGGTAAATGACAAATTCGCAGAGCTCATGGGTGTGGATAAAAACTATCACAAATCCATAACGACGCTTTTCCCGACAGTGACCAGAGAGCTTCTCACCAAGAGTGATGCGCCGACAGATTTCAAGATAGTAAACGAGGAAGAGGACAGCATAGTCAGACTGTCCGTCAAGAGAATATATTTCAACTCTATTGCAGAGGAAAATGAGATAATCGACACAAATGAAGCGGACCAGTTTTTGACAGCACTGTACGTATTTGATGAGTCGGAGCTTTATCGCTGCAAGAAGGAAATCACAGAGCAGAAGCAGGTCTCAGCGCTTGTGTATATCGACAACTATGATGAGGCGCTCGACAGCATAGAGGATGTAAAGCGGTCGCTGCTCGTTGCGCTTATCGACAGGCGTGTAAACCAGTACTTTGCCAAGTATGACGGACTTGTCAGAAAGATAGAAAACGACAAATACTTCGTGGTGTTCAAGTACAAGTATCTTGACAGCATGAAGGAGGACAAGTTCAAGGTGCTCGACGAGGTCAAGGCCATAAAGGTCGGCAATGAGATGGCAGTCACACTCAGTATCGGAATCGGTATAAAGAGTGATAAATATAATGAAAACTACGTGTATGCGCGAAATGCCATAGACCTGGCACTCGGACGAGGCGGTGATCAGGTAGTCATAAAGGATCACGACGATATCCTGTATTTTGGCGGCAAGTCAAAGCAGGTGGAAAGCAAGACAAGGGTAAAGGCGAGAGTCAAGGCACAAGCGCTCCAGGAGATTATTGAGACCTGTGAGAACGTGCTTATCATGGGCCACAGCATCACAGATGTAGACTCGCTTGGAGCAGGCATAGGTATATACTGTGCGGCCAAGAATCTCGACAAAAAGGCGCAGATAGTCATAAATGACCCGACAAGCTCAGTCAGACCTCTTATGGAGACCTTTTCAGAGGTAAAGGGTTATCCGGCAGACATGTTTATAAACAGTGAGGAGGCCCTTGAGATGGTGAGCAAGGATACGCTTGTCATGGTGGTGGATACCAACAGGCCAAGCTACACAGAGTGTCCTGAGCTCCTCAGAAAGACAGGAAAGATAGTCGTATTTGACCACCACAGACAAAGCAGCGAGATAATAGAGAATCCTATACTCTCATACATCGAGCCGTATGCATCAAGTGCGTGTGAGATGGTCGCAGAGGTATTGCAGTACTTCAACGACGGAGTCAAGATAAATGCGACAGAGGCCGACTGCATCTATGCAGGCATCCTCATCGATACCAACAACTTTATGACAAAGACAGGCGTGCGTACATTTGAGGCGGCAGCCTTTTTGAAGCGCTCAGGCGCAGAGGTAACACGCGTCAGAAAGATGCTTAGAAACGACATGGCATGCTACAAGGCAAGAGCCGAGGCGGTGCGCCACGCGGAGGTATACAGGGGCTCGTTTGCCATATCGGTATGCCCTAGCGAGAATGTGGAGAGCCCGACAATAGTCGGCGCACAGGCGGCAAATGAGCTGCTCAACATCATAGGAATCAAGGCATCATTTGTGCTCACGGAGTACAATGACAAGATTTATATCAGCTCTCGTTCAATCGACGAGATAAATGTTCAGATAATCATGGAGAAGCTGGGCGGCGGCGGACACTTAAATGTGGCAGGAGCACAGCTCACAGGTGTCACTATCGTGCAGGCAAAGCGCATGATACAGGATACACTGGACGAAATGCTAAAAGAAGGAGACATAGAAGAATGAAAGTAATCTTATTACAGGACGTAAAACCATTAGGAAAAAAAGGCGAGATAGTAAACGTAAGTGACGGCTACGCCAGAAACAATATCATACCTAAAAAGCTCGGAGTTGAGGCCACTCCAAAGAACTTAAATGACTTAAAGCTTCAGAACCAGCACGCTGACAAGGTAGCACAGGAAAACTACGAGAGTGCACTTGCACTCGCAAAGGTCGTAGAGAGCACAAAGGTAGTGGTAAAGCTGCGTTCAGGCGAGGGCGGCAGGACCTTCGGCTCCATCTCCACCAAGGAAATATCGGCTGCGGCAAAGGAGCAGCACGGCTTAGAGCTCGACAAGAAAAAGATGCAGCTTAACGAGTCAATCAAAGCACTTGGAAATTATGAGGTGCCTGTCAAGCTTCATCCGAAGGTAACAGCAAACCTCACAGTATCAGTAGTTGAAGGATAGGAGGAATCCCCTTGGAAGAAGCATTAATCAAACGAATAATGCCAAACAGCCTTGAGGCAGAGCAGTCCGTGGTCGGCTCTATGATCATGAGCAAGGATGCCATAGTGACCGCCAGCGAGATGCTCCTTAGGGAGGATTTTTATCATCAGCAGTACGGCATCATATTTGAGACCATGGTTGAGCTCTTTACAGAGGGACAGCCTGTTGACCTCGTCACACTCCAGAACCGTCTAAAGGAAAAGGATGTGCCGCAGGAAATACAAAGCCTTGACTTTGTGAGAACACTCGTCACCAGCGTGCCGACATCAGCCAACATCAAGTACTATGCCAATATCGTAAAGGAAAACGCCATAAAGCGAAAGCTCATCCATGTGACAGAGGACATAGAAAACGAATGCTACGCCGGCAAGGAATCGCTTGAGAGCGTGCTTGATAAGACCGAGCACGATGTATTTGAGCTGCTTTCCACAAGGCAGACAGGTGACTACGTGCCAATCCGTACAGTAGTCATGAATGCTCTCGAGAAAATCGAAAAAGCAGCACAGCAGGAGGGCACCGTAACAGGAATCCCGACAGGCTTCATAGACCTAGACTACAGGACAGCGGGACTTCAGCCGTCAGACCTCGTGCTCGTGGCAGCCCGTCCGTCAATGGGAAAGACGGCCTTCGTCCTAAACATAGCACAGCATGTGGCATTCCACGCACATCTGTGTACTGCCATATTCTCACTCGAGATGTCGAAGGAACAGCTCGTAAACCGTCTGTTCTCACTCGAATCAAAGGTAGATGCGCAGGCACTGCGTACAGGAAATCTGTCTGATGCCGACTGGGAAAAGCTGGTCGAGGGCGCCGGAATCATCGGAGACTCCGAGCTCATCATAGACGATACTCCGGGTATTAGCATCTCAGAGCTTCGAAGCAAGTGCCGTAAATACAAGCTAGAGCACGATTTAAAGCTCGTCATCATCGATTACCTGCAGCTTATGACAGGCTCAGGAAGAGGCTCAGAATCGCGTCAGCAGGAAATCTCAGATATATCACGTTCGCTTAAGGCGCTCGCTAGAGAGCTTTCAGTTCCTGTAGTGGCACTATCACAGCTCTCACGAGCCGTAGAGCAGCGACCGGACCATAGACCGATGCTTTCTGACCTTCGAGAGTCAGGAGCTATCGAGCAGGATGCCGACGTCGTCATGTTCATCTATCGTGACGACTACTACAACAAGGACACTGAGCTCAAGGGCATCTCAGAAATCATCATCGCTAAACAGCGTAACGGTCCAATCGGCACCGTAAACCTTGCATGGCTGCCTGAGTACACGAAGTTTGCGAATCTGGAGCATTAATCTTAAATTGCAAAGAGAACAGTGCTATTATGTTTAATGGAATTACCATATACTGCATAAGTGCATAATAAGAAATCAGCCATCCCGGCTCACATTGCAAAATATAGTTGTATATTTTGGTGAGAGCCGGGATTTTTCTACTGAAGGCTGCCTTGAATTCAACAGCTTATATCTAAAAAGAGAGGAAAAACTATAAACTTTCCCACAATTCATCCGATATATTCCTTAGAATAGGGTAAGAACAACAGTCAATTGCAACATATTTTCACACGGAGGTGTTAGAGATGGCAATAGAGGCAATCAAGGGTGCAGGAATGGTCTATCAGGGAAGTACATCAACTGCACAGATAAAGGAACAGGCACAGGGCAGGACAGAGGTGTCAAGTGAGGACAATCAGGCTGTGTCAGACAGCATCGCAAGGAATATCCAGGCGATGAATACAAAGGAAGCAAGCGGTGAATCAGCCGGTGATGCCGGTGCGCAGGGACAGGCACAGGCAGGACAGCTCGACAAGGGCAATGCACAGCTTAAAAAGGCTGTGGATGATATCAACAAGAGCGCGCTGGCTGACCAGTCGGAGGCGGTGTTTGGCATCCATGAGAAGACCAACCGCGTGACGATAAAGATAGTTGATAAGAAGACAAAGGAAGTCATCAAGGAGTTTCCGCCGGAGAAGACACTGGACATGATAGCGAAGGTCTGGGAGATGGCAGGACTCATGGTAGATGAGAAGAGATAGGAGGACACCATGGCAATCAGATTATCGGGAATGACATCAGGTCTGGATACAGATTCTATTGTAAAGGCAATGGTATCGTCATATACCACAAGGAAAGAGAAATATCAGAAGGCGCAGACCAAGCTTGAGTGGACACAGGATGCGTGGAAATCCCTTAATACCAAGGTGTACAGCTTGTACAGCAATATTTCCAATCTGCGATTTTCTACAGCATACAACTTGAAGAAGACATCAGTTTCGGATACTACCAAGGCTACAGTAAAGGCGGGCTCCGGTGCACCCAGCGGCACACAGTCGCTGAAAATCAAGCAGATGGCAAAGGCCGGATATATGACCGGAGCAGAAATTAAGGCAGACAGTGAGAAGACTACACTGGCTCAGCTCGGTTACACAGGTGGTGATGCCAAGCTTGAGGTAAAGATGGGCGACGAGACCAAGTCCATCACGCTCAGCGCATCATCAACCATGAACGACGTGGTAAAGGAGCTCAGGAATGCGGGGCTTGATGCAAACTACGATTCAAGCTACAAGAGATTTTATATCAGCTCAAAAAAGACAGGTGTGGCGAATGATTTTACCATAACCGGCAGCAATATAGATGGTGCATCAGCACTTTACAGCCTGGGAATAGCATATGGTGGAGAAAAGACCGCAACCGGTACCTATACATCCAATCCATATGATGAGTATGCAGCTTTACACGGAGCTTCAGACGATGAGACTAAGGCCAAAATCGAGGCAGCTGTTACAAGCTACAACAATCTGACCACAGATGCAGCAAAGATGAATGCGCAGAGCAAAAATCTTATGAATGCCGTAAACTATGGCTATTCATATGCCGCACTTCAGGACATTTATGAGAAGCTTGATGCAAACAAGGCAGGCGATAGTGATAAGCTGAAGCTGCTTGAGAAGCTTGGCTCATCTCGTGATGGCGCAGTGATTTCAAAGAATGGTGACAGCTATGATACATATACAAAGACTACGCTGACCGATACAGAGGGTCATACTCTTTATAAGTATATTGACAGCGACAACAACAGCCACTATATTGCAGCCGTTGCTGATACGGACAAGGATACCACATCATACTATGATGTGACAGAATCTACGAGGACAGCGTATACGGATGCTGATGGCAAGGAGCTTGAAACAGCACCTACAGTAGTCGACGACACGACACTGACCGTCGGTGATAAGACCTACAAGAAGGACGAGACAGACGGCAAGTACTATCTGCAAAAGGAAGATGGAACAGCCGATAAAACTGATTCTATCACTGTTTCACAAAAGACTGAGTATACTATTGCGGCAGATGCCGTAAATAAGACAGGTATAGAGTCAGCTTCAGCTGCGTATGATACAATCATCAAGTCAATGGACGAAAAGACTAAAAGCTCATACGATGAGGCTCTTGCGTCAGTTCAGGCATTTGAGACTTCAAAGGACGAAGTGCTCGGAAGTGATGACGAGTATTCAGTTGCAAGCCTTACAAAGGCTATTCAGAATGCATATGCAGGTAAGGATAAGGATGGCGGCACAATCGCTGTTTCAGGAAAGGAAGCAGTAGAGCAGCTTTTAGCAGGAAACGGAAAAGAGGCTGACGGCTTTGTAAATAAAGCCAACAAACTGGAGAAGGACGCAGAGGACAACACAAAAAAAGCAGCAGATAGCAATATTGTAAAGGAGCTTGCCTCAAAGCAGAAGGATTCGGCTGAGTATACACAGGCGCTAAACGACCTGCTCGACAGGGTAAACACTGCGTACACGCTTAAGAACAAGGCACTTTTCAATTCACAGGTGAAGAAGGTCGCAGGACAGGATTCGGAGATTGAGCTGAACGGTGTAAAATATACAGGTGACAGCAACAGCTATTCAATCAATGGACTGACAATTGAGGCACTTGCTGAGACCGGGGACAGTGCTATAAGCATTACAACTAGCACAGATACACAGGGTGTATATGATAAGGTAAAGGATTTCCTGACAGAGTACAACAACATCATCAACGAGATGACGAAGCTATACAATGCTGATTCAGCAGGAAGCTACGAGCCACTTACAGATGATGAAAAGGATCAGATGTCGGATAAAGAGATTGAGAAGTGGGAGACAAAGATTAAGGACTCTCTGCTTCGCAGGGATTCTACACTTGGCAGCGTAATGACAGCAATGCAGACAGCCATGATGTCATCAGTTGAGATAGGTGGCAAGAAGTACTCACTCTCAAGCTTCGGAATCAGCACACTTGGATTTTTGAATGCAGCGGAGAATGAGCAGAATGCATATCACATAGATGGTGATGAGGATGACACCAATACATCGGGAAAGACAGATAAGCTCATGGCGGCTATAAACGATGATCCGGATACGGTAATGCAGTTTATGCAGCAGCTTTCAACTAATCTGTATAGTGCAATCGGTGACAAGATGAAGTCTACGGATTTGAGCTCAGCCTTTACCATCTACAATGATAAGCAGATGAAGAAAGAGTACACTAACTATACCAAGACAATCAAGGAATGGGAAACAAAAATCTCAGATCGTGAGGATTATTACTACAACAAGTTTACTCAGATGGAGTCAGCTATGACCAAGCTCAACAGCACACAGAGCTCAATTAGCAGTTACTTCTCATAAAAAGATACCAGGGAGGGTATATTATGTTACAAAATAAAGCATACGCAGCATATGCAAACAACAAAATCATGACTGCATCACCGGCAGAGCTTACACTCATGCTGTATGATGGTGCAATCAAATTTTGCAATATTGCCATCATGGCAGTGGAGAAGGAGGATATCCAGCAGGCTCATACAAATATCCGCAAGGTGGAGCGTATTATAGAGGAGTTCCAGTCTACTCTTGATGACAAATATCCGGTATCAAAGGATTTCAACAACGTATACACATATCTTCACAGACGCCTTGTCGAGGCCAACATAAAGAAGGACAAGGAGATTCTTGAGGAGGTGCTTGAGCACCTGCGCACTATGCGTGACGCGTGGAAAGAGGTCATGCAGGCTACATGCAACGGAAACAAGCTGCATGTGTCATAGATAAATGTATCATAAATCACCGACAGGGATTATAGAGAGTTTTTAACTTAAACAAAACGCAGAGACAGCAGCATGAAGCTAGTTTGTTTGTGCGTTTTGTGCTATTATAGAGATGCTTATAGTTAAAACAATTGGAAATACAGGGAGAACACCATGGAACAGACATACATAGATATAATGATACAAAGCCTGGAGAAAAAGGAGCAGGTACTCGACCGGATAATAGAGCTTGATATTAAGCAGAAGAACCAGCTCGAGGATCCACAGCTTACACCTGACGACTTTGACGAGGTAGTTGAGGCAAAGAGCAGGCTTATCGACCAGCTCAATAATTTAGACTCAGGCTTTGAGAAGCTTTTTGAACGAACAAAGGAAGAGCTTAATGGACACAAAGAGGACTACAAGGAGCAGATACGCACCATGCAGGAGCACATCCGCAGTATCACGGACAAGAGCGTAAAAATACAGAGTCAGGAGGCCCGTAACAAGGATCTCATGACTCTGAAATTTGCATCCATAAAGAAGCAGGCCCGCGAGGTGCGTGTCGGTACGCAGGCCGCAAGCCGCTATTATAAGTCCATGTCCGGAACCGGCTATATGGAGCCGCAGTTTATGGACAATAAAAAGTGAAAAGTTTAATTTAATAGTTCACCTCAATATCCCCAAGCCCCGAGTCAATAATCAGGTGCTTTTTGGCATGCTCATTTACCTCATACTCATCATCATAGTCATTGCCGTTGATTGTGATATCGCCTGTACCTGAGTCCAGGTCCATCATGTAACCGTCAAGTGACTGTGAGGATGTCACGGTGATGTTACCTGTACCGCCGTCGATATCCATCTCGTCAAAGGCACAGTTTTCAAAGCTAAGATTGCCGGTTCCGCCATCCACATCACATGTGGCGAAGCTGCAGTCTGTGGCATATAAATCGCCTACGCCGGTGTCAAATTCTGCATCGGCCGCGGTCAGGGAATTAAGGTTTACCTCACCTACACCGGTATCAAAGGAGAGCTTGTTCAATGCTGCGCCAAAAGGAATAGTAACAGTGATTTCACTTGTGGTGTTTCTTCTGTAGTTGGATCCTTTGCTCTGTGATATTGTGAGGGTATCGCCGGAGCTCTTAATCTTTGGAACCAGACGCTTGTTGCATTTGTATGAGACCGTATAGCTGTCACCGGTTTTTACGTTGATGTTCGATATGGTTGTATCAAATACCAGGTTTGAAAATTTATCGACGGAAAGCTCCTTCGTGCACACGTTACCGAGAGACTTGTCTGAGTGCGGAATCAGATTGTCAAACAGGCCTAGGGCAAAGCCCCCGATATGGTAGAGGCTCCCGGCGATGATGCAGACCACGGTAATTATTGTAATTATTATTAGATATATATTCTTTTTCATGACTTGTCTCCATTTCTGAATTATCTTGTTGCATAATTTGTTTTGTGATTATTCAAAATATGCTATACACATTTTTGACTGTCTTGGTTTCCATTAATTTCCATGTTTATCGCCGAGCAGATTTTCCACCAGCGAATTGATGATTGCGGCTATTGGCCAGATAATCCATGTGATACCCCAGTCAAAGGTAATAAAGCTCCAGCACAGATAAATACAGGTGACTGTTGACCAGTAGACTGACATGATTGCAGCCACAACAGGGTTTTCATAGTGCACCTTGCCATCGTGTGAATTGGCAAAATTACCGCCTACAGTTTTGGCACCGTTTAGTGAAAGAAGCTTTTCAAAGCCGGATTTTTTCATGTTCGTAAATACTATCATGAATACTCCGATTGCTATAAACACGAGCACGAGTCCACCTGAAAGTGAATCTGCAAAGGTGCTTTTGGTGTTCAGTGAGCTGATGATGATTGCAGGTACTGCGCAGAGTATACAGAGCATGATACCCACAGTTAAAAGTATCGCATGTGTGGAGCGGTAGCTTTCCTTACGCTCATTAATCCAGTTCGCTGTTTCAAAGTCTATGCAGTAAGGCTCTCTTTTCAGGTAGCTCCATTTAGATGAGAGAGAGCCTGAGAAGATAAAGAAGCCGACTGCCACTGCGATACAAACGAACAGGAACGTGATGCCGATTGCATCAGATGCGTCCGGTGAAGCGAGTGAACGCGGAATGCATTCGCTGAATATCGGTCCAAGACTTGCGATTATGCAAAGCAGCACTCCAAATGCTGTGAGATATGCCTGTTTTGCCGAATCCCTGAGGAATGAGGCAGCAGTCTCGCGGGAGAGTGTTTTGGCAACAGGCATTGCCTGACTGGGATTCACGAAGCTCTTGATACCGAGTGAGTCGGCGAGCTCGTCAAGGTTTCCAAACTCGGATATGACGATTCCTATGGCCTCGTTATCGGATTTGCCCTCGGATATCAGTTCGTTGTATTTATCCTCCATCATCTGATAGAGCTCATATTTGGCTTTTAGCACCTCGGGAGTATTCGGCAGGTGCGAAAACATATTTTCCAGATAATTCTTTATAGTTTCCATAAAATGTCTCCTTTAAAATCGTATGAATTTGCTTACTACATCAAGCGTCAGCTTCCATTCCTCACATTTCATCCTGTAATATTCTCTGCCGGCATCGGTAATCTGATAGTAGGTCCGGCGCTTTCCGCTTGCATTGTCGCTCGAAGAGAATGATGTGATATAACCGTTTTTCTCCAGACGGGTAAAGGCAGAGTACAGGGTTGTTTCTTTGATAACGTATTTTTCCTCGGATATCTGCTTTATCTGCTTTGAAATCTCGTAGCCGTATGATGGTTTGTCGAGAAGCAGATAAAGGATGATGGTATCGTTGTATCCTCGGATGACATCGCTGCTTATATTGAGCATTATTCACCTCCTGTTTCAAGTGTTTAATTTCATCATGATGTATATATTTTATTAATTCAAGACCGGAGTATGACTCAATTGATCGTGAATCCGGAAACTCACCGGGCACAACCGATACACAGATGAAAGCTTGTACATCGGGTGTGTTAAAGTTAATCAATACTACGTGTAACGTACTACGAGTGTCATACTATGTCTGTCGTAGTAAACATATCACATGTTGTTTTTTATGTCAACCATGATTCTAAAATAATTTATTCTGCATAATTTGTTCTGAAAAATTGATTCTGTAAAAAAATTGTTCAGGGTCGTTATGATTATTTAATAAGTTAGCCACTCCGTACAAAGATTAGCTGTGAAATACGTTGACATACACCATATCTTTTGCTATAGTCTTTAAAAGCAAAGGCGATTAATTAAATACACACTACCTCTGAGGGAGTAGTTCGCGTATTCTTAAATATACGTGGTTTGTCAACAGACCGGTCAATAGACCTGGCAAACATTAAAGAATGAGACTCAAGTATGCAGCGCACAATAAAGCTATAAAAGTCATATAATTATAGCTTTATAAAGTCTCGTGTCTGCATGCAAGGGTCTCATTTTTTAATATGCATATTGCAGAATTAATTGCAAAATCAGAGGCAGCCCGGTACAAACGAAAATTAATCGCCGTACACTAGGCAAAAGGGAGAAAAATATGGTACTATTTATTGAAATCCTGCTTATAGGAGTAGGTTTGTCAATGGACGCCTTCGCAGTATCCATCTGCAAGGGACTTGGAATGACAAAGGTAAACAGAAAGCAGGCGCTGACAATCGGCTTGTATTTCGGAGGTTTTCAGGCACTCATGCCCTTTATCGGATATATGCTGGGCATCCGCTTTGAGAAGTACATCACAAGCATTGATCACTGGATTGCATTTATCCTGTTAGGATTTATCGGTGGAAAGATGGTTTATGAGGCAGTAAAGGAAAAGGATGATGACGCGGTCGTGGAAAAAGACCTGGCGCTCAATCAGGGAGAGATGCTTCTGCTTGCAATTGCGACAAGCATCGATGCGCTTGCAGTCGGAATCATGTTTGCATTTACCTATGACAGCTTAAACATCTACTGGGCTATTGCAATCATCGGACTTACAACCTTCGTACTCTCAATCGTCGGAGTCATAGTCGGAAACTTTTTCGGTAATAAATATAAAAAGAAATCAGAGATAGCCGGAGGAATCATTCTCATACTCATAGGTGTGAAGATATTGCTTGAGCACCTGGGAATTATAAGCTTTTAAAAAATAAAAAATGGAGGAATCAACATGGAAAATTTCATCAATAATGCACCGTTTATAGTGGTGCTGCTCTGCCTCATAGTGGGCTTTGTGTTTTTGGTAAAGGGAGCAGACCTGTTTGTGGAGGGCAGCTCAAGCGTGGCAAAGCGCTTCAAGGTGCCGTCACTTATCATTGGACTGACAATTGTTGCGATGGGAACCTCACTTCCTGAAACAGCGGTCAGTGTGGCAGCATCGATAGCACACAACAATACGCTCGCAGTCAGCAACGTGACAGGCTCAAACATATTTAACCTCATGGTAGTAATCGGTGTGTGCGCTTTGATGACACCAGTCGTGGTGGACGGAGCATCCTTAAAAAGGGACTTCCCATTCTCGATGATATGTGCCATTTTACTTCTTGTCATGGGAACAATCGGCATGACACTCGGCAGAGCGGACGGAATAATACTGCTCGGCTGCTTTGCAGGATATATTTTCTACCTTATCAGACACACATTAAAGCAGAACAGGCAGTCATCAGATGAGGAGGTCGATGAGATACCTCTCATCTCAATGCCAAAAGCAGTGATTTTCATTCTGATCGGAGCTGTCGGTATTGCAGTAGGCGGAGATGTCGTAGTAGACAGTGCAAGCCGCATAGCGATTGACCTTGGAATGAGCCAGACACTCGTCGGACTGACCATCGTATCTATCGGAACATCGCTTCCGGAGCTTGTGACATCAATAGTCGCAGCTAGAAAAAACGAGGTCGATATGGCACTCGGAAATGCAGTCGGCTCATGTATTTTCAATATACTCATGGTGCTTGGAATTGCATCAGCCATCAGCCCGATAGCATTCATACAGGAAAATATCATAGATATTATCGTGCTTGTGGTATTTTCACTCATCGTGTGGATTATGGCATGGACAAAACGTGAGATAAAAAGAGGCGAGGGCATCATCATGCTGCTAATGTATGCGGCATATACAGCGTATATTATTATACGATAGGGTAAAATAAGATTAAAATAGATAAAAACAGGTGCACAGATGGTTAAAGTCTGTGCACTTTTATTTTGCTTTTTTGAGAATTTTATATATTTTGTCACAAATGTATTACAAATTTGGTTATATTTAATGAGAGCACAAATAATGTGTGATTACAAAACTACAAACACAGGAGGCCTGGGTTTATGCAGAAAAAAAGAGCATCGGTTCGTTTTATTGAAAGATGCTATAAGCTATATGAACAGAAAATGTATCAGGTTGCATATTACATATTAAGGGATGAGGGAATGGCGGAGGACGCGGTTCAGGAAGCATTTTTAAAGCTGATGAAAAGTAATATTGATTTCAAGGATGTCGGGTCTGTTGAATGCCGGCAGTATATTATTACGACGATTAAACATGCATCTATAGATATATACAACAAAATGAGGAAAGAACAGAAAGTAATGTTTTTCTCGGATTGCAATGACGATTTTGAGCAGACCGGAAAGGAAGATTTAGATGATCAGAGAGAAGAAATCATACAGATGATAGAAAAGCTGCCGGAAAAATATTATGAGGTTCTTAATTGTATGATCATAAAGGAATTATCTGTGAGGGAAACGGCAAAGGAAATGGAGATTACGGAAGTTAATGTAAGAAAAAGGTTTGAGCGTGCAAAGCTATTGTTGAAGACATTGACGAAAGGAAATGATGGAAATGAGAAATTTAGAGCAATATGATATTTCGCTGGAAGAGTTTGACAGCTTGGATGGAACACATGTTTTTTCAAAGAAATATAATGACAATAAAAAGAAAATGTTAAGGGAATACAGGAAAAATATATGGAAAGACAGGCAAAAAACAACGGCAAAGATAGCGGCAGCATGTGTTGTAATTCTCGTAGTAGCTCCTGTCGCTGTTAATGCAGCAACAAATGGAGAATTGTTTTCGAGAATATGGGGAACAGCAGGACACAAAAATGTACCGGCTCATGACGAGGTAATTGATGACGGTAAAGGCGGAAAACTGGATGTAACTTATCCTGAAAGAACCTTTGAGAATACAGATACAAAAAAGGCAGAGGAACTTATTGGTAAAGCTGTTTCATACCCGGACATAACAACAAGTGTAGATGGAACAACAATTACGATAGTGTCGGCAGTCAGAGACAAAAATGCAGCAGTGGTGGAGTTTACCATGGAAAAAGAGGGCGGTGTTGATGTACTCAACTATGGAGAGAAGGAAAATGAATTAAAAGGTGCATGGATAGCCGAGGATAAATCGACATTCAGATTTGATGTTTTACCCGGAGGCAATATTTATGTAGATGTTGCGAATTCCACAGATGAAAAATTATATTGCTACGATTATATGACACTTGATGAAGAGAAAAATATTAAACTGAAAATAGATAAGTTTCCATGCAAATTGAGCGAGTATTATAAATTGGATATAAATGATCAGAAGCGTGATGAAATAGAAAGCGAGGTAGAGACATCAACTATTACGATTCCTTGCAGGGACGAAGTAGAGAGTGTGACATATGAGAATCAGGATGGAGGGAAAGTGGAAATTTCTCCATTGTCTATGAGTATTGACATGAAGAGCGGACTGGGACTGGATGAGATACAGTCTAAAGATCCTCTGTATTGCTACTATGTATGTATTAATTATAAAGATGGGACAAAGTATGTTGTGGATGAACATAATGTAAATGGCTGCCATTCATGTGATGTAGATATAGACAATACAGAATATTTATGTGAAACAATTGATGGAAAGAATAAATTGGTTTTTAACCGCCTTGTTGATATAAATAATATTGAGTCAATAATTGTTAATGAGACAACGTACACGTTAAGCAAATAAGGAGCACTTATGGAGAAGAAAAAAATATTCACTGCAATCATGGCAATTTCAATGCTTATAACCACATTTTCAGGCTGCTCGTCAAATCAAAAACAAAGCTACGGCAACCTGGGTAAAGGTGATGAAAGCGATAGACCTGAAGTCGAGGATATAGTTATAGATAATGAAAGTGATATTTATAATATTGGAGATGAAATTCAGGTGAAAAACGTGGATTACGGCACAAATAGAGAATACGTTGCCAAAAGTTATATTGTAAATAGTGTAAAAATATATGATACTGCGGCTGAAATTGATGGTGTGCAGGATAAACTTATAGAAACCGATTATTATATGGGAGCTGATCCCGAAAAGCCTGCGATACTGAAAAAGGATGAGGTGGCCTGCGGAAAGCTTCTGCTTTGCGATATATCTGTAAAAAATATCGAGGATGAAATATGCACTGTAGGGGATATTTCCCTGGTATATGATATTAATGGTGTCTGTCCGCTTTTAGGCTATCCGGTTTATTTTTCAAATGCAAAGGACAATGAACATGGGATATATGATTATACACTGGTGCAGGGACAGTCGCTTGACGCTCAGATAGGATTTTGTGTAGATCCGGCATTGCTGCAGATTGATAATATGGACTTAAGCAAACTTTATCTGGCGGTGAATTTTAATGGTGATGAAGAGTACAGGCAGTTTATAGATCCCGGATTGGAGTAGCATATGAAAAATGTATTACAAATTGAGCTTAGTAAGGCAATTAAGACAAGATATTTTGCCATATCCATAATCATAGGAACTATGATAGGCATAGTAGGGCTGGTTTATAATGTAAATCTTGTATACAACAGTCAGATATATGATGGTATCAATCCTTGTTATGAGGGATTTACGTTATTTAATAATTGGATTGGTGGTGAAGGCTTTTCGTTAGGGTCATCACTATACTTTTTTGTGTTTCCGCTGCTTATAGCATTGCCGTACGGCTGGTCATTTTGTGGAGAAAAAAACAGCGGATATATGCGTCAGATGCTGGTTAGAGCAGGAGAGAAAAGCTACCTGACAGCCAAATTTCTGGCAACATTTATTGCCGGTGGTCTTGCAATGGTAGTGCCGCTAATCATCAATTTTATGCTGACTGCGCTGTTTATTCCGGCAATAACACCTGTTCCTACATACGACACTATGTATGGTGTTTTTGGCAATTCTCTATTTTCAAGCCTGTATTATACGCAGCCATTTGCTTATGTAGCGGTATATATGCTGGTTGATTTTATGTTTTGCGGAGCTTTGGCATGTATTACGATGCTGTCGGCGCAATTTATTAAATATAAATGGGTTAATTGTATTTTTCCGTTTGCTGTCGCCATGGTATTAAATGTACTTAATAATATGTTATTTTCAAATACTCCGGGGGCAGAAAATTATCAATTTTCACCATTTTATTTTACCAAGTGTGTACAGACCGGATATCCGGCAAAACTTTGGATTATAGTTTTAATGTCTATGTTAATGGCTGTTATAACAATAGTGGTTAATGTGGTTTTGATGCATAAAAAAAATGTAATGTGAGGATGCATATATGAAAATGTGGAAAATGTTATGTTATGACATAAAAAATGGCTGCATAAAAAACCTGAAATTATTATTGTTTCCGATTATATTTGAAACGGTTGTACTGTATATGCTGTGGCAGAAAATAAATTCGTATGCGCAGTATGGTATAAGTACACAAAAGCATATGGGAGATGTTCTGCTATATAATTTCGGTGGTATGGAAAAGTATAAACTGTCTATGGAAAATGTGTTTCAATTTCCAGTGACATGGATGCTGATTTTTGTAATGATACTTTTTGTGACACTGAGTTATCCCATGAACAATTTATGCGGTTTCGGAAATAAGCTTTTGATAAAGGGAAAAAGCCGTGTGAAATGGTGGCTGTCAAAATGTATATGGAATCTGCTCTGCAATATTATTTTCTTCGGAATAATTTTTATATTAATTCTGGCTTTTTGCAGTATAAGCGGCATACAGTCCGGTATGCAAGTAAATACAGATATGCAGACAGTTCTTTTTAATCTGGGGGCAGATACGTCACTTAAGCCACATGCAATAATGCCGGTTGGAGATATAGTAATGGTTTTTATGTTGTCTGTAGCAATATGCCAGATACAAATGGTGTTGGGGCTCTGGCTTAAGCCGATATACAGTTTTATGGTAATGTGCATGGTTTTGCTGCTGTCAGCATATTTTCAAAGCCTGTTTGTTATTGGAAATTATGCAATGCTGATAAGGCATTCGTGGATAAATGAGGATGGTATAGATTGCAAAGCGGCAATCCCTGCTATGTGTTTGATAATATTTATAACAGTTATAGTGGGTGTGATAAGGTTCAAAAAGTATAACATTATTCAGGAGGAAAACTAGAATGGCACATATAGAGGTAGAAAAGCTTTGTAAAACAATCAATAAAAGTATAGTGCTTGAAGATATAAATCTGGATATGTCATCAGGAAAGGTATATGGATTTCAGGGAATAAACGGCTCGGGAAAGACAATGCTTATGAGAGCACTTATCGGATTGATTCGTCCAACGAGCGGCAAGGTGTGTATTGATGGCAAAGAACTTGGAAAAGATATTGATTTTCCGGAGAGTATCGGATTTTTGCTGGAAAATCCTGCGTTTTTGGATATGTATTCAGGAGAGGATAATTTAAAGCTTCTTGCAAAAGTGGATGGTAATGTGGATAAAAAGAGCGTGGAGAATGAAATACGTGGATTAATTGATGATGTAGGACTGGGGCAGGCAGGAAGGAAAAAATATAAAAAGTATTCACTAGGAATGAAGCAAAGACTGGGGATTGCGGCAGCAGTTCTTGGAAATCCCGATATCGTAGTATTAGACGAGCCGACAAATGCCCTGGATGATGATGGAAAGGAAATGGTTAAATCAGTTGTTAGAAAACAGAAAGAGCGGGGAGCACTTGTGATCATTTCATGCCATGATATGCAGACATTGGAGGAATTATCTGATGAAATTGTAAAACTTAAGGAGGGCAGGATATGCGGGTGAGAAAAAGAGTGCTTATTATTTGCGGGTTAATTTTGCTTATTCTGTATACAGCTCGTGTAATTGTGGTTAATAAAAATGCTGATAAAGTGCCGGTATACATATATGATGTGGGAGAAACTGTAGATTTTGGAAATGATTATGTGGATACTGTTGAAGAGTGTATCGACGGATATGCTGTACAGGTTCTGGGCTATGAGGTAGTAGATACAAGAGAACTTTATGAGCGTTATAATATGGGGCAGGCAGATAAGGCAACAGTAAAAAATACTCCATTTTATTGTCTGTTAAAGGTTCGTATCTATAATAAAGACTGCGATCTTGGAGAGGAAGGCGGGCTGATGCTGAATCGCTATAGTCTTATGGGCGATAATTATATGACACTTGTGAGTGAGAATGTTTTTTGCACAATGTACCCTGATATGCCGGGGATATCGTTTTCACTTAGAAAGGGAACAAGCATGGAATTTGAGCTGCCTTATCCTATTACAAGGACTGAGGGCTGTACAAAAGAGGATATGCAGGAAAAAGCACCAATGCTGGAAATCTCTGAGTTTCCGAATAGAAAGCTATTGAAAGCAGGGTGAAAAGAAGCAAAAAGAAGCAAATAGTAAATTTTAGTTATTGACTTTAAGTTATATATATACGATAATTAACTTGAAAGTAATTTACTTCAAAGTTAATTGTTTGCAAAACGGGTGATATGATGAAAGAATTTATAGGCAGAGAGACTGAGTTAAATGATTTAAATTTACTATATGAGCAAAATTGTTTTCAACTGTTTGTACTGTATGGGCGCAGAAGAGTGGGCAAGACTACATTGTTGAATGAGTTTTGCAAAGGCAAGGCTGCGATTTTTTATTCAGCGGAGCAGAGCAATGATAAGCTTAATCTGGAGAAATTTTCTGAGCTGGTATTTAGCTTTTATAATGAGGTAAATCTAGAGCCGTTTTCTTCATGGAGCAATGCATTATTATATTTAAATGAACGTCAGAAGGATAAGAAACTGGTCATAGTTATTGACGAGTTCCCATACCTTGTGCAAAAAAACAGAGCTTTATTGTCAGAGCTTCAGCATTTGATAGATCACAGCTTAAAGTATGGAAAGCTTTTTATTGTATTATGCGGAAGCTATATGGGGTTTATGGAAAAAGAGGTTTTAGGAGCTAAAAGTCCGCTTTTCGGAAGAAGAACAGGGCAGCTTCATATGAAACCGTTTAATTACAAAACAAGTATTAAATTTATGGATGGATTTAGTACGCAGGAAAAGATAATGCTGTACGGTGCTTTCGGTGGAACGCCTTTATATTTACAGCAGATTAGAAACAACATGAGTTTGGAAGATAACATAAAAGAAGGCTTTTTGAAAAATACGGCATATCTGTATGAGGAACCACTGCTTTTATTGAGACAGGAGGTACAGGAGCCGGGGGTATACAGCGCAATAATTGAGGCAGTTGCAAGCGGATATACAAAGGCAAATGAAATTTCTACAAAGATAGGCGAGGATACGGCAAAATGCCTGAAATATATAAAAATACTTTGTGAGTTGGGGATTATTTATAAGGAAACACCTTTTGGTGAGAAAGATTCCTCAAGAAAAACATTATATGGAATTTCAGACCTGATGTTCCGCTTCTGGTATCGTTATGTTTTCACAAACAGGACATTGATCGAAACCGGTGCTAATCAGGCTGTGTGGGCGAAAAAGATAGTGCCTGATTATAGTAATTATATGGGACTTGTATTTGAAAAAGTATGTAGTGATTATTTGTGTATGCAAAATGCCAACGGAAATCTTCCGATTTTGTTTACCAATATAGGCAGATGGTGGGGAACTGATCCTAAAACGCGGCATCAGGTGGAAATTGATCTGATAGCGTGTGATGGAGATGACTTCATCATTGGGGAATGTAAATGGAGAAATGAAAAGCTTGATCTGTCTGTGCTTACTGAGCTAAAGGAGAAAGCAGATATTTTTAACAAAAAGCGCAAAAATACATGGTTTGCATTATTTTCAAAGTCGGGATTTACGGATGCTGTTATTGAGGAAGCAAAAAATACAGATAAACTTATTCTTGTTGACTTACAACAGTTGACAATTTAAAAGCCACATGCTACTCTAGAAATGTATGAGATAAAAGCGACGAAAAAGAGAGTACTTTTATGGCAGATTTACAGAGAAATCCCACACAGGCTGAGAGGGGATGACCTAAAGTAAGAGGAATATGGCTTTGGAGCAGCAGTATCGAACCATTGGCTAGATACTGACAGGAACCGCCTGTTATAGCGGAAAGAGGCGCAGCAGAGCCGGCAAAAGATGCCGGATGATTTTGATAGCTGCGTGAAGAGAAGTGGTACCACGATATAATCGTCTTCTTGGGAGTTTTCTCCTGAGGAGGCGCTTTTTATTATTACGGCTTCGCACGTAATATATTGAATTGCCGGAGAGCATACAGTTGTTCTGAGGAAATAAATATAGTATTTTTTCTGAGGAATACACTGTATGTGATAAGGCATTATAGAAGACTATATGTGCGAAGCATTAAAAACCAGGAGGAAACTAAATTGGCAAACAAAGGTAAATATTACATGACAACAGCCATTGCGTACACATCAGGCAAGCCTCATATCGGAAACACATATGAGATCATCCTTGCAGACGCAATCGCCAGATACAAGAGATCAGAGGGATACGACGTATATTTCCAGACAGGAACAGATGAGCACGGACAGAAGATCCAGGAAAAGGCTGAGGCAGCCGGAATTTCACCGAAGGAGTATGTAGATCAGATTTCAGGTGAGGTAAAGAGAATCTGGGATATGGTAAATTCATCATATGACAATTTCGTCCGCACAACAGATGATGACCATGAGAAATGTGTAAAGAAAATCTTCAAGAAGCTTTACGATCAGGGAGACATCTACAAGGGCTCATACGAGGGACTTTACTGTACACCATGTGAGTCCTTCTGGACAGAGTCACAGCTCGTGGACGGAAAATGCCCGGACTGTGGCCGTGAGGTACAGCCTGCAAAGGAAGAGGCATACTTCTTCAAGATGAGCAAATACGCAGACCGTCTCATCGACTACATCAATACACACCCTGATTTCATCCAGCCGGTTTCAAGGAAAAATGAGATGATGAACAACTTCCTGCTTCCGGGACTTCAGGATCTTTGCGTATCGAGAACATCATTCAGCTGGGGAATCCCGGTAGACTTCGATCCAAAGCATGTAGTGTATGTATGGCTTGATGCCCTCACAAACTATATCACCAAAATCGGCTACGATCCTGACGGATCATCAGAGCTTTTCAAGAAAAACTGGCCTGCAGATCTGCACCTTATCGGAAAAGATATCGTGCGTTTCCACACTATTTACTGGCCTATTTTCCTTATGGCACTTGACCTTCCACTTCCAAAGCAGGTATTCGGACATCCGTGGCTGCTTCAGGGCGGTGACAAGATGAGTAAGTCAAAAGGAAACGTTATCTACGCAGACGATATGGTCAGACTTTTCGGCGTAGATGCCACACGTTACTTTGTGCTTCATGAGATGCCATTCGAGAACGACGGAATCATCACATGGGATCTTGTAATCGAGAGATTCAACTCAGACCTTGCAAACATACTTGGAAACCTTGTAAACAGAACAGTTTCCATGAGTAATAAGTATTTTGACGGTATCGTAAAGAGCACAGGCGCAACAGGCGATGCAGATCAGACTGCCATTGACGCAGATCTTAAGGCTGTTGTTACCGGCACAAGAGATAAAGTGGCAAAGAAAATGGAAGGACTTCGTGTGGCAGATGCCATCACAGAGGTATTCGCACTTTTCCGCCGCTGCAACAAATACATCGACGAGACAACACCTTGGGTGCTTGCAAAGGACGAGGCACAGCAGGATCGTCTTGCTGAGGTGCTTTACAACCTCACAGAGTCTATCACAATCGGAGCAAGCCTGCTTCATTCATTCCTGCCTGAGACAGCAGAAAAGATTGTGGCACAGCTTAACACAACACTCCGTGAGTTCGATGACCTTGACCAATTCGGTCTCTATGAGAGCGGCACAAAGGTTACAGACAAGCCTGAAATCCTCTTTGGCAGATTAAAGGCAGAGGATGTGATGCCTGAGGTAGAGAAAATCCAGGCAGCACAGAAAGCAGAGTTTGAGGCTGAGCAGGCTAAGCTTGCAGCAGTCGAGGGTAAGGCAGCATGTGGCTGTGGTGCAGGTGAAAATGCCGCAGATGGTGCAGACCTTGAGCCGATGGATGTGGAAGCAAAGGAAGAAATCACATTTGATGATTTCGAAAAGCTCCAGTTCCAGGTTGGTGAAATCGTAAAATGTGAGGCAGTTGCGAAGTCAAAGAAGCTTCTCTGCTCACAGGTAAAGATTGGAAACCAGACAAAGCAGATAGTATCAGGCATCAGAAAATACTACTCTCCTGAGGAGATGGTAGGCAAGAAGGTGATGGTTCTGGTAAACTTAAAACCGGCTAAGCTCGCAGGTGTTTTATCAGAGGGAATGCTGCTGTGCGCAGAGGATGCAGAGGGCAATCTCGCACTCCTGACACCGGAGAAACCAATGCCGGCAGGAGCACCTATCGAATAGGACGTAAGCGACAAGAAGTACAAGATTTAAGGCGAATATGAAATTGTGCTTGCATAATTTCATATTTGGCTAAATCGAAGTTCGGCGACCGCCGAACCATCCCGGAAATTCTTGATTTCCGGGATTGGTACTTCGATCAGAAATAAGCTATAATATATCTCAAAAATACACTTTATTGAGTAAGGAAAGGAGTCTCATATGGAATATTTTGATATAGTGGACGAGCAGGGAAATCCAACAGGACAGACCGTAGAGCGCAAGCAGGCGCACAGAAACAATATACTTCATAGGACTGCGCATGTCTGGATAGTCAGACGCCGCGGAAATTCCATACAGATACTTTTGCAGAAAAGGTGCATGGAAAAAGACTCCTTTCCGGGCTGTTATGACATATCAAGCGCGGGACACATACCGGCCGGTGTGGACTATATACCGTCTGCGCTCAGAGAGCTTAAGGAAGAGCTGGGCCTGACAATAGAGCCCAAACAGCTTATCGACTGTGGACTGCACAGGCACCATGCAGACGAGGTGTTTCACGGAGAAAGATTCCTGGACAATCAGATAAGCAAGGTGTTTCTGCTGTGGCTTGACGTGGACGAGGCGGATATCACCGTGCAGAAGGAGGAAATCGACTCTGTAAAGTGGTTTGACTACGCAGAGTGCAAGCAGGACGTAATAGACGGCACGATTCCAAACTGCATAGATGTGGCAGAATTAGAGATGCTTGAACCGCACTTTGACGCGAAAATATAATAAACAGAGGATAAACAGCGCTCTAAATTATATGAATATGCCGGTTACCGGATTCACGGAAATGAGCTGTAACAAAGAATTGGGAGGAAACCATGAAATCAACAAAAGACTCTCTCTTAGAGGATATCAAGGCAGAATTTGCCGAGGTCAACGCCATGATGGAGGCACTCGAAGCAAAGGAGCCTGAGGATGAGGCGAGTGAAGCCTATGACAAGTGGATCGAGGAGTGTGAGCAGCTCGCCATCGAGTCAGAATCACTCATGACACTTATAGATTACAAGATGACACAGGGATTGTAGAGGATTATCCTGTACATATTATACAAAAATAAACACCCGGATATAGCTAAATTGCCGTATCCGGGTGTTTTTTATAAAGAAAAATTTCAGAAAAATGAAATTAAATATATTAAAAATTGCACAAACCGTGTTATACTCTATACGTTACACTAAATTTAACTAGGAGAAAAAGATGTTATCAGTAATAGAAAAAGTCAATGACGTAGTCAACAATTTTATCTGGGGCGTGCCTGCGATGATTTGTATCATAGGCGTCGGGCTGCTTTTGAGCTTCAGAACGGGATTTATTCAGATTAGAAAGTTTCCGTATGCGATGAAGGTTACACTTGGCAGGATGCTCAAAAAACGTGAGGCATCCGACGGAGCGCTAACACCGTTTCAGGCAGTGTGTACGGCACTTGCAGCGACGGTCGGCACGGGAAATGTGGCAGGAGTTGCGGGAGCCATCGCGATAGGTGGACCGGGAGCAGTATTCTGGATGTGGATTTCAGCACTTCTTGGTATGTGTACCAAGTTCTCGGAGGTCACACTCGCTGTACATTTTCACGAGAGAAATGTAAACGGCGACCTGGTAGGCGGTCCTATGTACTATATTAAAAACGGTCTTAAAAAGCACTGGCACTGGCTTGCCTATCTGTTTTCAGCGTTTGGTGTGCTCACCGTGTTCGGTACAGGAAACGCTACACAGGTAAACACCATAACCACAGCAATTGATTCAGCTTTATATAATTACGATATAATTTCAAAAGAGTCGGCATCAACGCTCAATCTCATAATAGGAATAGTGCTTGCCGCACTTATAGCGCTTATTCTGCTTGGAGGAATCAAGCGTATAGGACAGGTTACTGAAAAGCTTGTGCCGTTTATGGCAGTCATGTATATTCTGCTGGCACTTGGAGTGGTAATCGTCAACTTTAAAGCTATACCGGGCGTATTTGGAGCCATAATAGAGGGCGCGTTCAATCCGTCAGCAGTGACAGGCGGAGCGGTCGGAAGCTTCTTTATGAGCATGAAAAAGGGAGTTTCCAGAGGAATTTTTTCCAACGAAGCAGGTCTTGGAACAGGCTCTATCGCACATGCCTGTGCAGACACCAAAAAGCCTGTAAAGCAGGGCTTCTTTGGCATATTTGAGGTGTTTGTGGACACCATCGTGATATGTACACTCACAGCACTTGTCATACTCTGCAGCGGAGTTTCTGTGGGCTATGGGGAAGCAGCAGGCGCAGAGCTTACCATCAGTGGATTTACATCCACCTACGGTGGCTGGGTATCAATCTTTACAGCGGTTGCCATGTGCTGTTTTGCATTTTCTACCGTCATAGGCTGGGGACTTTACGGAACCAGGTGTATAGAGTTCTTATTCGGAACCAAGGCAAATAAGCCGTTCATGGTAGTGTATTCGCTTGTTGCGATAGTCGGTGCGACAATGAACCTCGGACTGATGTGGAGCATAGCGGAGACCTTCAATGGCCTTATGGTCATACCAAACCTTATCGCGGTATTTTTGCTTTCGGGTGTAGTTGTAAAGCTGGTGAAGGAATATTTTGCAGGAGAGGGAGCTGCATCTACCGTGAAGAATAGCCGGTAAGAGGCAAAAAGCTAAATAAGAGAAGGACTTCTTTTTCGCGAAAAAAACATTTTCTATAGTGAAGCATACTCATAAAAAATACTTTGACTGCACTCAAAGTGCAGTTCTATGCTTGAATTAAGTACTAAATTAATAGCATGTAAAAAGTATTTAAATGTACTAAAAGAGAGGAGAATCACTATGTACTGTAACAATTGCGGACAGGAAGTCCCTAACAACTCAGGATTTTGTCCGAACTGTGGAGCAAAAATAAATCCACAGAATCAGACAGCTCAAGACGCACAGAGCACAGAGCCACGCACCATCAAGCTTAGATGCAAAAACTGCAATGCAACTATGGAGGTGGATGCCTCAAAGCAGGAGGCTGTATGCCCATACTGTGGAGCTAAGGAAAAGATACTCGACAGCGATGCGGTTGCCGTTGAGAAAATCAAGAGCAACACCTACAAGGAAATGGAATATGCGCGCATGGAGAAGGAGGAAAAGCAGAACGCTAAAAATCAGAAAGAGCAGGAAAAGAAAGCTTATAGCAAGAGCTTTCTAAGTAAATTCACTATCGTTATGACGTTTATCTGTCTGATTTGCGCTTTCACCGCTTTGGGCTCAAAGCACATCCTGGCAGGAATTATCGCACTTATCCAGACTGTGATATTTGCGGTATCATGGCTCATGGGCAAGCAGATTATCGGAGAAAATAAAAAGGCTGTCTACAAGGCACTTGCGTTACTTGGATGTTTGCTCATTATTCCGTTTTCCATTACAGCAATGCGTGAATCTGTAAGCAAGCTTGAATGGCCTAAAAGTGGTCTTGCTGATAAGCTTCCGAAGCCTGACAGTCAATATGGAGAGATTGATTTCGATGAAGATGATTTTTTCGAAGCTAATGTGGAAAAAACATCTGCTGATGACTACCGAAGCTACATAAAGGCTTGTGAAGATAAAGGGTTTATTGTTGATGCGGAAAAATCCAATTTATCATACACTGCCGCCGATTCAGAAGGCTACAAGCTTGATTTGTACTACAATTTATACGACAAAGAATTGAGAATCTCGCTTGATGCTCCTAAACAGGAAACAGATTCAGCAAACCAGGCTGACAGCACTGATACAAGCGAGGCAGATACTGCTGCAACAGATACCGGCACCGACACAACCACTACAACTGATAATTCCGGTTCTGACAACACTGCCATAACAGATTCAACCACTGACTCAGGCTCCGTAACACCGGAGCTCAAAGAGTTCTTAGACAGCTACGAGTCATTCATGGATGAATACATTGCTTTCATGCAGAAATACAATAGCTCAAGCGACACACTTGGCATGGCTACTGACTATGCAAAGATGCTTGCTAAGTATGCTGAGTTCTCAAAGAAGGCTGATGCCTACAACACTGATGAAATGTCATCTGCAGATGCAGCTTACTATCTCGACGTAATGAACCGTGTGAATAAGAAGCTGGCAGATGCAGCATTAAATTAAGGTGTTCATTGTAAGTGAAATATAGGGGTTATTAATCATAAAAATGAGTCTGATTTGATATCGAATCAGACTCATTTTTTAGAAGGTATGGTATTATTTTATTGGAAAAATAATTGGATAAAATTAGGGCTATTCTGATACGTCAACCCATTTTATAGTGTATTCCTCATTAAATTCCTCACCGAGATTATTGATGTATCCTTGCAGAATTAGTTTTGCATGTTCTTTTGCCTGAGCTAACAGTGAAGTATCTTTTTGAGCTGTTTCTTTCATGTTTTGCTGTGCTGAAGAGAGAGCTTCGGTTTTTTCTTCTGTGGTTATCTTGGTGAAAACACCTTTGTCAGTTAGTGGCTCTGATAGTGTGGATTTATCTAAACTGGTACTTTGGACTTCTGCGTCAGGAATTTTTATAGTAATCACATTGTTTGTGTCGGGCTCAGAAATATCTACTTTGTTAATATCTATTCCTAAGTTGACTATGCCACTGTATTCGATCCATATTTTTTTATACCCACTCCCGAAAACCTTTAGTAGACCATGAGCATTTTTTTCATATGTAGCAACGTTGTGATAATAACATTTTAATGTACTTAGTTCACAAACTGACTTAATAGAAGAAAAATCAGGTTTTTGTTTTTGGCTTCCGCAGCCAAATAAGCAATTAATGCTGAGTAGTGTTATCAAAATTACACAAGTAAATTTCGTATTTTTCATATATAAATCCCCCTTGTTAATCCCATTTTATTTTATAACCTTTAGTATCAGTAATAGGCTTTAAAAGTGCCTCAACCACTGTTTGTAAGTTTTCTTTTGCAGTGTCATAAAGTTCATCGGTGTTAGAAGCTTCGTTTTGAGCATCTATTTGGCAACAATCTAATATTTCGTTTAATTCCATATCAGGATTTTTGGGAATATAGCTAAGAGAACTTTCATCAACTGATATGGAATTTATTTTAATTTCAGGTAGAATAGGTGTTATTGTTTTATTCGAGTTGTCTATATTAAAGTCAATATCATTCATGTTAATACCGACCTTTACGGAGGCATCATATTTAATGTTGTATTTTTCTTTCTCAGGATTGTCATCCTTATATTTTTCAGCAATTCCGTTGTATACAAATTCTGCGGTAGACAGATCGCTGATATTTACAGCTTTTTCAAGCTGGGAAGATGTAACTGTTTTGGCAGAATTAGATTTATTGGCAATTAGTGGAATTATTATGGTGGCAATGATAATTATAATGGCTAAGCTCGCAATTATTGGAATAATTCGTTTCTTCTTTAGCATAGAGTTCCTCCATCGTTCAAATATGTATGATAAAATATTATAGTACTAAAATTGTAAGATGTCACGAATAAAATAGGAAAAAAGACTTAATAATAAAACGAAGGTAATAAAGTTAAGGCCAAAAATTTAATGACAAAATGTCTCTCCTGTGCTACAATCAACTCAAAGCATTATATTTCTGTAAATACGACACCACAGCA
>OIYY01000177.1_pt1 | contig 49794 bp, 43 predicted proteins | sample 1588341 | NCBI WGS metagenome assembly OIYY01 (sample SAMN03283287) | human gut metagenome | biome: human-associated habitat; material: feces | host: Homo sapiens | place: Peru | collected 2012
GTACTAGCACGACCCACATATTGTAATAGGTCTACCCACAACTACGGACTAGGTCGACCCACACTCATGTAACAGCCCAACCCCAAAATTTGGACCAATGCCAAGAAAAAGCACTCTCAGCAGGTGTGAGAGTGCGAAGTGGGTGTGGGTTAATCTTTAAGCAATGCTTCGATTTTCTTTTTAGCTTCTTCTAACGTATTACAATGATCAAGAATATGTAAACATTGATATGTTACTCTTTCTTCAACTTGCTTGACAAGAAGTTCAGCGCATTGCTCATCTTCTAATTCTTCAATCTTTTTTTGAATATCATCCATTTTTAGCATCTCCTTATAATAATTTAAATTTTATTGCTGGCAAAGCTTAAGATAAGCTTGCTTAATTACTTTAGCCATCAGTATTCTTCTTTGTCGTAAAAACTCCATATAATCTAATTCGGCAAAATTTAACGGCAATGCATGCTCTGCACATGATTTCTTATAATCATCTTCGCCTAACTTATTTCTATACTTTGCAACATAAAATTCAGGTGCATTATCTGAAATATCAATATTAGTTGCATAATCAAGATATGTATAGTTTGCAATCTGATTTCTATCTCTGTCTGTCGTGTAACCAAGTTGCGTTAAATAATGTTTAGGAAAAATATGATGCTTATCAATTGCATTTTTACTGCCGCTTGCTCCTAGCACAAAATATTTTGCCAACTGCGATGTACTAAATAGCATAGGAGTATTTAACACAATTTGTGAAGCAATGTAAGCGTTCCATGCAGGAGAATTTGCTGATGCACTGTTTAACTCATTCGGAAGCGTAATATTGAAGTAATCATCACTGAATCTTGCAGAAATAGTTTCTTCTAAATATGCAATGAGTTCCTCAGCATTTTTAATACTACGTAAATCAGCAAATTGCTTTTCAACAGTACTTTCCGTAGAATCCGTATAGAACGAAGTCACTGTACCCATAAAAAACCACTTACTGATAATATTTTTAAGCTGCATAGCAGTTACGTTAAAATCATATCTAGCAATAAGATATAAGATATAGCTAAAAATCACAGCATTTTTAGCAGATATTTGATTTTTATTGATGTAACCCGCTTCACCAATAATATTGAGGAATGAATGCCAATTGTTGAGGTTCATTACTTTTTCTAATGCAGCTTTGAAAGTATCAAGATTTTTTTGTCTTTCTTCAGATGAGTATTTACCAGTATCTAAGTCTTTACCTCTCAATAACATATAAGCATAACGCAACCTAGCCCTTCTGAAACCTAATCCGACAGCCATTCTAATCAAATGAGATGGCTCGACTGATAAAATATTATTATAGGATGTTCCGTCACGAGGAATTCTTGATTCTTTACAAAATTGATTGATACGGTCATTAGTCGAATTTTCATATACAGAAATCAATGTTTGTATAAAATTATTTTCATTAAGGCTTTGTCCACCGGAATTAACACGAACAAAAATATCTGCAACATCTTCTTCCGGTGCATCATAGCTGATTTCAAGCGTAGGCAGTGAATAATCTGTTAAATTGAGCAGTGCGTTTATATTATTTTCGATCAAATCTTCTTCTGCATCTGTAAGACGATCCATATCTTTTTTATCTCTGCTCTCATTTAACTCTCTTATATATCGTCTTCTCAATGTACTGATTGTATTATTTTCCTTAGCAAGAAATACATCTGATACCTTAGATATCCATTCCGGTGCTTTTTCTAATGCAGAAGTAAAGACTGCAAATTCTCTTGTTAATGGATTAAAAGAAATTCTTATTTCATGTTCAGCAAAGTTCTTATCCACAATCTTTACACCATACATAGATGCTACAAGTGCTGTCAATCTTTGCTGTCCGTCAATCACCAATTCTTTTGCTTCTACATAGGTTTTGTCATTAGAACCAATAGAATTTTTTTTGCTTTCATAATTAGTCGGTGATTCCCACAGCATAATATATCCAATGGGGTATCCCCTAAGCATAGAGTCAAAAAGCTCTCTTACTTTGCTGTCTTGCCATACAAAAGGTCTTTGCAAATCAGGAAGGCCTATGCGACCGGATTTTACATCTCTAACTAAATCTCCGACTTTACTCGGTATGTTTTTAAAAAGCTCCTTTGTCATATATCAACCCTCTGTTTCTTATGCTGGACATTTATATACTTTTAAAATAACACAAAATATACATATAGTCAACAGTTGATTTTTCCAATTATAATTTATTAAAATAGCAGAAAAATCGAATGTAAAATATTTCGTAAATTATTTTTCAGTTTGCAATACATATTTTATACTTCTTGCTGCACCAACTCTTTTTATGATTCCCTCAATCTGCATATCACGCAATATGGTTCTTGCTCTTCTAGGCTTAACATTAAGAATAGTTGCTGCTATTTTTGCAGTAATATTTTCATTATCCTTAATATAGGACAATATTAAAGCTTTTTGCTCCTTACTTTCTTCCGGCACTGCTTGCTCAGTATCCGGCACTGCTTGCTCAGTATCCGGCACTGCTTGCTCAGTATCCGGCACTGTTTGCTCAGTATCCGGCACTGCTTGCTTAGTATCTGGCACTGTCAACTCATTTATTAGGACATCAGAGCCTTCATTTACATTTTTATTAGGACATTGGACACTCGTCAGCCCAACTTCTCCCAAACTTTCAACAGGTAATATCAAGCATACCCTGTCAGGATTTTCCTTTTCTGTAATATCCGGCATAGCAAAATCAGTACCTGTCCAAGCTTTAAAGATCATAGGTAAACCACTGCCAGCACGTTCACCTATATTTATTAGACTAAACATCTTTATTAAGCCGGAATTACGTGGATCGGAAATTCCGCCATTTATTGCTTCATCTAAATCAATTCTGAATGTACCGGCATTAGTCATCGTTATACTGGTAATGTTTCTTTCAATAACAACACCTGTATTTCCATAGTAATCAGCGTTGATTAAGGTATTTGCCAAAGCCTCTCTTAAAGCCTTATGCAATTCTGTATCATCAATGCGACTTATCCCGTCTAAAGCAAACGGTACTTTAACAGACTGAGCAATGCGGTTATATACACGGAAATAAAAATCATATATATTACCGCTCCAATCACCGGAACTAGAAACAAACCTATCACTCCAACGAGTATCATCATCCAGCTTTTCGCGATAATCCAAAAAGTAATGCGGATATTCTCTTACAATCTCATACTCGTACCCGAACATCAACAAGCCTGCAGCAGTAGGATGTAATTTACCATCAGCATCTCTGCCGACTGCTCCTATACGATAGAGAAAATCAACATCTTCAAGTGCTTCCCAAACATGCCCCGGTCTTATCCCCTGCATTCTTATGCGGTAACGTTTAATAGTATCTTTATCAAAGACATCTAAATTCATGTTTCCTAACACAAGCATATCCTGTGTTTTAGGCGAAGCATCGCGCAGCATTGCCTGAATAACCTCTTTGGTACAGCGATAATCACCCTCGCCATTGCGTTTGTATGACGAAAACAAATTACCATCAAGGTATATAGGCTTATCATATCTCTGCGCGCGCGGTACACTAATAATAATGATCTTTTTACCGTCGAATTCACGAACTATAACATCTTTATCGTTAAGGACATTGATACTGATTTTGCTTTGATTGTTGATGATATTCCAAAAGTCTATTACTAATGCATCAGCATCATTTACACCTTCAACATGCAACTGATGTTGCGCATCTTCTGTAACACCAAGTAAAATTATACCACCATTAGTATTAGCAAATGCAGAATAAGTTGCCCACAAACTCTTCGGCAGGCCAACGGCAGCCGCTTTTGCTTCCAAACGATTATTTTCTTTGTATTTTTCGATGTTAAAAAAGTCTAGCATAGGAACTCACCTTCAAATCAGCAATTTATAATAAAAATAGCTTTAAAAATATTCTTGACAGAAATTTCTTGTTAACGTATATAACACATAATTTCTTAAGTCCATTATACTCGATAAAAATAGTTTTAACAAATATATTTGCAGCAAAAACTTTAATTACTTCTCCACTATCTCCAGCAGCTCCTGCGGTCTTGCAATAACAAAATCCGGCCTGCCCTCCTCCAGCAGCTTTTCCCAGCCAAAGGCCGTATAGCGCACGGCAACGGTTTTCGCCCCCGCACTGCGTCCGCTCTGCAAATCGAAAGGACTGTCGCCGACGCACAGGCACTCCTCCGGCTGCAGGCCCAGCTTGGCGCAGGCTGCCAGCATCGGCTCGGGATGCGGCTTGCTCTCCTTCGTATCGCCCAGGGCAACAGTCGCATCAAAATACTGCGTCAGCTGCAGGCAGTCCAGCCCACGACGCAACATCGGCGGCTTCTTGGAGGTAACCACCGCCAGCTTAATGCCCTGCGCCTTCAGCTGCTCCAGTGTTTCCTTCACGCCGGGAATAGGACGAATCATATCATCGTGATGCGCGTTATTATATTCTCTGTAAGCGTCGCGCATAGTCTCCACCAGCTCTGGCTTACCAGAAAGCGCAATCATTGCCTCCGGCAACGGCAGGCCAAAGGTAGCCACAATCTTTTCACGCTCCGGTGTAAAGCCCAACACCTTACGGCAGGTGTGCTCAAAGGTGGCAATAATCAAATCTATGGTATTGGCAATAGTGCCGTCAAAATCAAAAAGTATTCCCTTAATCTGCATCTTCATATCCTCTCCGCTCTTTTAGCTCATCTTCATAAAATTTGCATAAGCATAATAAATTTATTATATCATGTTTACCTGCCTTTGCGCACTAAAAAAGCACTCCCGCTTGCGCAGAAGTGCTTATAAAACTTATTTTTCGTCCTTTTTGGCAAAGACTACTTCCTTAGGACCGTCATTTACTGCGTCCTCGGGAATAATTACATCGTCGAAGCTGATGCCGCGGGTGTGCAGCGTGTGGCTCCACTCATGGTCATGGCGGTGCCACCAACCAAGTGCTGTAATAGGAATCCAGCTGTAAATAAACAGCGGATACAACAGCAGATACATCCAGGACTTGAAGGAAGCGCGGATTTTCCACAGTACCGCTACCGGGAAAATATACTGGCCGATACCAACCAAGGTCCAAACCTCTACCGGAATAATGGTATACAGGATATTGGTGTAGAACGGATAGAAGTTATAAATATAGCTGCAAAGCACGAAGAACGTGGAAATCATCAGGAAGTACGGCTGAATGAGGTTCACAGAGCAGTCCAGCATGACGATATTGCGTGTCTTGATTGCTTTTTTGATCATCGGAATCAGATAGCGGTCCGCTACATCAAAGTGGCCCTGTGACCAACGCTTACGCTGGTTCCAGGTCTGCTTGAAGGTCAGCGGCTTTTCATCATAGATGATTGCATCATGCGCCCAGGTTGTAGGAATACCTTCCATCATCGCCTGAATGGTGAACTCCATATCCTCGGTCAGGCAGGTTGCACGCCAGCCGTAACGCTTCAATACCTCGGTATCAAAGCACATACCGGTACCGCCAAGGCAGCAGGACAGGCCCATGTTATACTTTGCCAGGCTCCATACATGGTTAACAATCCAGAAGGAAATTGCAAATACGCCGCTTACCCAGGTATCAGTCGGGTTTTTGGCATCCATGTAGCCTTGGATAATGCGTTCGCCGTTGCACAGACGGCTGTTCATCTCCTGCAGGAAGTTGGGATGCACCAGGTTATCGGCATCGAAAACGCAAACTGCATCATACTTTTTATCCAGCTTGAACAGTCTGTCGAACATCCACGCGAGAGCAAAGCCCTTGCCCTTACCGGTTTCGCTGAAGCGCTCATGCACCAGCGCGCCGGCTTTGCGTGCAACCTCTGCGGTTTTGTCCGAGCAGTTGTCCGCAACAACATAGATATCATATAAAGCGTCATTGTAATTCAGACGGCGCAGGTTATCTACCAATTGAGCAATAACTCTTTCCTCGTTATGCGCACAGGCAATCAAGGCAAAGGTCTTGCTTTCGTTATATATCTTAACTTCCTTCTTCTTGCCGAACAGGCCGAACCAAGAAACAAAAAAGTAGTAGAGCGTAAAAAATATAATCAATAGCTGCAAAGGTATCATGATTATATCAAAAGCTGTATACATCAAAAATCTCCTTTACTCCCCTAACGGCAAATTATTTGTTCTTACCTGTAAGAGCACGGTAAACATGGTTTACAATGCCTGCCAGCGTATAGGTGAACATTGCTACAAACGGCCACGCACCGGGACGCTCGTACAGCATTACGGCACCGACGATTACGGCAATAATTACAGGCAGACGGTACATAGGATTACCCTTGCCCTTGAAATCCGGGAATTTGACCTCGCTGTACATGATGCAGGCAATTACCAGAGTAACTGCTGCCAGCACAGACGGAGCGAACTGATAACCGGAAACAACATAGGTTGCCAAGAAGCAGGCACCTGCCGGAATAGGCATGCCCTGGAAATAACCATGTACAACACCGGTGTTGCAGTTGAAGCGTGCCAGACGCAGGCAGCCGCCCACAGCGAAGAGTGCGGCGATAACCTGACCTGCAAGGCCCAGCTCCTGCAGACCGTACATATAAATCATGATGGCAGGCGCAACGCCGAAGGAGCACATATCGCAAAGAGAATCCATCTCCTTGCCGAAGTCACCGCCGCCAACGCCGAGAGCACGGGCAGCACGGCCATCCATAGAGTCAAAAATTACAGCGATTACGATGAAAACGGGGGCAAGGAAGAAATCACCCTCGATAGTTTTAAAGATAGACAGCACACCGAAAATAAGGCTCGCAGAGCTGATGCTGTTAGGAATCAGACGACGCCAGTTCATTGTTCTTTAACCCTCCCCACTACGGTAATACCGCCAACAACCTTATCACCCTTCTTAACGGTGATTTCAACATTTCTGGGCACAACCAGCTCCGTGCTGGAGCCGAATTTGATCATACCGTAGGTTTCGCCCTGTTTGAGGTTGGTGCCTACAGTTACCCAGGAAACGATGCGGCGTGCCAGCAGACCGGCAATCTGGATTACCAGGAAGCGCATACGGCCGTTATCCATACCGATAGCATGACGCTCGTTTTCGAAAGAAGCGTTTTTCTCATACGCAGGTACGAACTGACCGCAGGTATAGCGCTGATATTTGATTTCTCCGTCGAGCGGCGCACGGTTGGTATGCACGTTGAATACGGAAAGGAAAATAGTTACCTTAATCGCAGGCTCGTTGAGATATTCATCATCAAAAATTTCGTCTACGCCCATTACCGTACCGTCTGCAGGCGAATACAGGATGTTGGGATCATAAGGCGTAACGCGGTGAAAATCGCGGAAGAAGTAGGCAAAGTATAACGCCAGCACTACGGGGATTACAGCCCACACAGCGCCGAAGAAATAATATACTATTGCAGCCACCAACAGAGAAACACCAACATAAATATAACCATCTTTTACAATAAACATATAAAGCCTCGCTTTCCTGCGAATATTTCTTTTGATTTCAGCTTAAATCAGCAAACATTTCCAAACTGACTGTGCAGTCTGTTTTTTGCGGATATAAAAAGTGATGGAATGCTACTTCCATCACTTTATTATAATACACCAACCTGCTTTTGTCTATATAAGTGTAAAATTCTTAGCACTTTCGGCAAGCACAACGTTTTTCGGTATGTATCAGAACTTAGACGCCATTACCTTGATTACAAACTTAGGCAACGCCATCATGCGCATAAAACGGCTGGGCTGCTTGTACAGGCGAAAGGCCCATTCCAAAGAAGCATCCTGCATCCATTTAGGTGCGCGCTCCATTTTACCGGCGAGCACGTCAAAGCTGCCGCCGATGCCCATCAGAATTTTTGCATTAAGCTCCGCGCGGTGTGCTACCAGCCATTTCTCCTGCTTCGGTGCGCCCAAAGCAACGAAAAGCATATCTGCACCGCTGGCGTTGATATCCGCAATAATCTGCGGCACATCCTCATCTTTGAAATAACCGTTGTGGCAGCCTACTACCTGCACTCCCGGATAAAGCTCCTCAGCCTTTGCTTTCGCAGCTTCGGCAACGCCAGGGCTACCGCCGAAGAAGTACGCCTTGTAGCTCTTGTGCGCCGATAAATCCAACAGCTCGTTATAGAGGTCAAAGCCTGCTACACGCTCCGGCACCTTGTAGCCGAGGTGTCTGCCTGCCCACACGGCACCGGCGCCGTCAGGCAGCACCAGCTCCGCATCCTCGCAGATAATTTTTTTGTACTCTGCGTTTTCATGGCACATCATTATGATTTCGGCATTTGCGGTAACAACGAAGGTCTGCTCCTTGGCGAGCATTCTTTCTTCAAGCGTTTTCACTGCCTCCTGCATAGTCATTGCGTGTACAGGCACGCCTAATATTTTAATCGGGTCTTGCATATGTTTTGCCCCCTCTTTTCTGCATAATAATACTACTATTGTACACTACTTTAACGATTATTTCAAATATGTATAAGAAAAAGCGAACCCTCAGACAAATACTGCCGAGGGTTCACCTGAATTGCTTTACTGTATATATGCCTTCAGCACATCGCTCTGCTTGTCAAGGCACAGATACTTGTAGACCGGTCTGCCAACGCTGCCGCGGTGCAGATCCAGCTTCAGCAGATGCAGGGATTTCAAAAACTCCAGATATTTACGGATAGAAACGCGGGAGATTCCTACCATGCCTGCCACCTCTTCGGTAGTAAACATGCCGTCAATACCACAGATACAATCCCAAACAGTGCCTAAGGTGTTTTTATCAAGTCCCTTGGGCAAAGTTACCGCAACCTGATTTTCCTGACGCATAATAGTAGTGTCAAGGTCAGCCTGCTTAATGATGCCCTGCTCCTCAACAATCTGATAACGCTTCAGATAATTGTTCAGTGCAAGGTTAAAGCGTTCAAACTCAAAGGGCTTGATAATATAATCGACAGCGCCCAAACGCAGCGCCAGCTTAATTTTATCCTTATCGTTTGCTGCCGAAACGATGATGACATCTACATCATAACCATTCTCGCGTATTTTAGCCAAAAGCTGTAAACCATCCATAGTAGGCATAAAGACATCAAGAATGATTAAATCGTATTTGTTCTGACGCAGCAGCTTCAGTGCAGTATCTCCGTTACCGGCAATATCGCACAGCTGAAAGCCCTTAATCTGGCTAAGATAGTGCTCATGTAATTGGGCAACCATCGGGTCATCTTCTACAACTAACACGTTAATCATCTTAATCCCCCTCTTTCCTGGTTGGAAGCCTTACGGTAAAGGTAGTGCCCTCACCCGGAGCAGACTCCACAGTAATAGTGCCATTAAGGTTATTGATGCTTTGCTTAACCAGATATAAGCCAAAGCCATGACCGCTTTCGCACTTGCTGCTGAAGCCACGCTGGAAGATATGTTCGCGTACCTCGTCACTCATACCGGGTCCGGAATCCTCCACGACAATAACAATTTCGCGGTCAAAATCCAGAATCGAGAGATTAACGATGCGTTCACCGTCAAAATTCTTCAACGCATCAAAGGCGTTTTCGATAATATTGCCGGCAATCAGTACAATATCATGTACCGAAGGCACATCCAGCTCGCTATGCAGCTCACTTTCCTCTGTCAGAGAGAAGTCGATATCAAGTTCACGGCTGCGGCTTATTTTACCGAGGATAAAGCCTGATAATGTTATATCCTTCAGGCGGGTTACTACATAAGAAACCTCAGATTGTCTGTTATAGGCAATTTCCTGCGTAAAATTCTTCAGCTCGTCATAGGCCTTCATATCTATCAGGCCCATAATCACATGCATTTTGTTCATAAACTCATGTGTCTGCGCTCTTAAAGCAGTAGCATAATTTTTAAAGCCTGTCAGCTGGTTAGCCATCTCTTCTACTACAGATTTTTTGCGGAAGGTAATTACGGCACCGATAATGTTCTTACCATCCAGCAGTGGTACTGCAGTAATAATAAAGACAGTATTACCCATCTTGACACTGGCATCAACTAAAGTTTTACCTTCTTTTATAATATCATCCAACGGCACACGTTTCAAGACATCTTTTGCAGATTTTCCAAATAGTTCATTAACTCCTTCAATACCGGCTTGCTTCAAAAGCAATTGGGCCTCGGAGTTGACAAGCGTAATGCAGCCGTTGCTGTTGATATTGATAATGCCTTCACGTACAGAGTTAAGAATAACATCGCGTTCCTGCAGCATTCTGGCGATTTCTTCCGGCTCATAGCCGAAAAGAACACGTTTAATTCTCTGCGCCAGATAAATTGCGCCCCAAATGCCGACAATCAGACCAAGCAGCGTCATAGACAGCAAGAATAAAACCGCATCGATTGTAGAGTTATTGACGATTTCGTCGGAATAACCGGTAACAACATAACCGATGGTTTTCTTGTTGTCATCTTTAACAAAGCCTATGGCCTTATTGGGAATCGAGTAATTTTCCTTATAGGAAATATTGTTGCGTCCCGCATATTTGTCAACCAGATTACGCGCGCTATGCTCGAAGTCCGGCAGCTTGCCGGGGTTGTACAACACGCGCAGATGGCGGTTCTTGTCATAAATCGCTACGCCAGCTTCATCCGAATGGTCAACATCGTTAACAAAGGCAGCCATAAAGCTGTCTACGGAATCCTCCGGCCTCTTGTTCTGCTTCTCCAGGCTCTCCCTTATTTCCGGAGAGTTACAGAGAATGTTGTTGATGCTTACGGCATTGATACTGACGCGGTCATAAATTACCCGCGCCACCTTCTGCGTCGTAAACAATGAAGTCGGCAGCAGTGCGATACACACTACGAGCGTAATAAGTACTACTATTTTCTGTAAAAGTGAAAGCGTTTTTCCTGATTTGTAATTGTAATTATCTTTAGATTTTCTCCACATCAGCAGGTACCGTCAGGAACTGAATACCAGGATTTCGTTCCAGAATCCAATTCAGGGACCACTCGTTATTTACAAGAATAACAGGTCTGTCCTTTTTATCATAAACAAGCATTCCGTTATCCAAGCCTTTAATGTTCTCAATCAGCTTCTTATCCTCTGCATATACCCAACGTGCAACGGAGTACGGCAGCTGGTTCATCAGCAGCTTAGAGCTGTACTCGTTAAGCAGACGGTATTCCAGAACCTCCAGCTGCAGTACGCCGACTACGCCGACGATGTAGCTTTCAAGACCTACGCCCTCCTGACGGAATACCTGAATAGCACCCTCCTGTGACAACTGGATAATACCCTTTTCAAACTGCTTGCGTTTGAGGGAGTCCTTAGGCTGTACGCGGGCAAAAATTTCCGGCGGGAATACGGGGAAGTCTTCAAATTGCAGCTTCAGGCTGCTGTCGCTCAGGGAATCACCGATACCGAAGATACCCGGATCAAAAACGCCGATAATGTCACCTGGATATGCTTTTTCCACTATTGTGCGCTCCTGAGCCAGGAACTGCTGCGGCTGTGCCAGCTTAACCATCTTACCGGATTGCTTGTGGTAAACGCTCATTCCCTTGTCAAAGACGCCGGAACAAATACGCATGAAGGAAATTCTGTCACGGTGAGCAGGATTCATATTAGCCTGGATTTTAAAAACAAAAGCAGAGAATTTTTCGTTCTCCGGTGACAATATTGTACCATCCTGCAGCATTCTCGGCTGTGGCATGGGAGACATTTCCAGAAATTTTTCCAGGAAGCTCTGTACGCCGAAGTTGGTCATAGCACTGCCGAAGAACATTGGAGTCAGCTCGCCGGTGTTAACCTTTTCCATGTCAAACTCATCGCCTGCCATGTCCAGCAGTTCGATGTCATTGCACAGGTTTTCGTACAGCTCGTCACCCAGCAGCTCTCTGATTTTGGGATCATCTAAAGAACCGGTAGTGGATTTCAGCTTTTTGGCACCATGGCTGGTGTCGTCCTCAAACAGCTCAATGGTGTTTTCCAGACGGTTATACACGCCCTTGTAATGGCCGTCGATACCGATAGGCCAGTTAATCGGATATGCGCGGATATTCAGCACCTTTTCCAGCTCGTCCATCAGGTCGAAGGGATTACGGCCGTAGCGGTCCAGTTTGTTGACAAAGGTAAAGATAGGCAGACGGCGGCGGTGGCAAACCCAGAACAGCTTCTTGGTCTGCGGCTCTACGCCCTTAGCAGCGTCAATCAGCATGACAGCGCTGTCGGCAGCCATCAATGTACGGTAGGTATCCTCGGAGAAGTCCTGGTGACCGGGGGTATCCAGAATGTTTACGCGGAAGCCGTCGTAATCAAATTGCAGTACGGAAGAGGTAACGGAAATACCACGCTGCTTTTCAATCTCCATCCAGTCAGATACGGCATGCTTATTGCTTTTTCTTGCCTTTACGGAGCCTGCCAGGTGAATAGCTCCGCCGTAAAGCAGCAGCTTTTCGGTAAGGGTAGTTTTACCTGCGTCAGGGTGAGAAATAATAGCGAAGGTACGGCGTTTCTTAATTTTATCCATCAATTCTGTCATTATGTATATGCTCTCCTATTTCTTTAAATTTTTGGTAATCCTGGCAATTTCATCCTCATCGGAAACCAGCTCGTCTACTGCCGGATAATCGGCGTTCTGCTCCTCGTACAGCTTGTAGGCATCAAGAATCTGCATTTTGATGTAGTCAGGAACAGGGATTTCTGTCTGCAGCTCACCGCGCATGGTTACGCGGAAGGCAACGTTCTCGTAGCGTTCACCGCTGTAGGTTTCGCAGGTGAAGGAGGTACGCATGAATTCATCCTTGAAGGTGCAGTCCTTCAGGATGTGCGCCTTGCGCTCCTTATCCCAGGCTGCATAGATTTTATACAGCTCCTGCTGTGCCTCCACCGGCACGTCCTCGCCCAGGACAACGGTTTCGGTTTCATCTATCGGCGTGCAGTCCATGTTGTTGTAGACTGTGCCGTCCTCCAGCTCAAGGTCAACTGTCAGCACATAGTCAACCTCATGAAAGCTGGCTGTTTTAATCTGCCATTTCTGCTGCCAGCGGGCAATGCAGTCCGGGCAGATAAATTTGGTATCGCGAATGCTGTTATTCATGTAATTATCACGATAATACAATTTTTCTCCGGGCACAAAATGTTCGCCGCACTCGCTGCAGACGAATTCCAATGTACGAATCATCGGTCAAAACCTCCCAATATAATATGAAAAAGCCCTTACTTCGAATGCAAGGCGCTCTGCTATAACAGTAATCAATAGCCGTCATAACCGTAAGTAAGCTTATGCTCTTTAACGATGGCTTCGGCCTGATGTTTTGCAGCTTTTGCTGTCAATTACTGTTCAAATTGCTTTATTATACCGCCAGCGGCAGTTGTATTCACCTCTGCTGCCCGACAGCTGCGCAAAATATATTCACACGTTCTATATTATAACATATCAGCTTGTTTTTCCCTAATAATTTTTCTTTAAAATAAGGGTTGTTTGGGACGTATCGCAGAGCGAGTTGTATAAAATGCTTACTACTCACATTTTTATGGGATTTTTTGTGTTCTGAATCACACTTTTATGTAAATTTACGCAAATAAAAAGAACCAAAATCGGTTCTAAGTTTATAAGATTAGTTTTTCCCAAGCTCTTATCGAGAGCATTATAATATTTTCCCGCGTGCCCCAACTTCCTTTTAAACATGAAAAAAGCCTTTACGATAAACGTAAAGGCTATAAGTCCGACATTGGTCGGAGCGGCGGGATTCGAACCCACGACCTCTTCCACCCCAAGGAAGCGCTCTACCAAGCTGAGCCACGCCCCGAATCACAAGGAGTATTATACAGGTTTATTTGGATTTTGTCAACACTATTTTATAAATTATTTTAAACTTTTTTCACACCATCTGTATCCAGGTCCAGAATATGGTAGCAGGCGTGCTCATTATTGGCCGCAAACACGTCTACCATAGCCTTGGCAATGCGCTCACAGTCTGCCTCCGGCGAAGCATAGGCCATCACCGTAGAGCCTGCACCACTGATAATAGCGTTATAGGCGCCTGCTTCCTTGGCTGCCGCAAAAACGTCGGGCAAGCCCGGAATCAGATGCGCACGGTACGGCTGATGCAGCTTATCCTCCAGCGCCATGCCCAGATACTCATAATTGCCGCTCAGCAGCGCACCAACCAAAAGCGAAGCTCTAGAGGTATTATAAACTGCATCCTTGTGCGGTACAGTCTTGGGAATAGCCTGACGCGCAAGCGACGTTGGCAGCTTACTGTCGGGAACAACGGCGATGAACTTCAACGGCTTGGCAGGCAGCAGACGCAGGGAATGTGCCTTCTTCTGCTCCATATAGCTGATGGTGAAGCCGCCGTACAGTGCCGGTGCTACATTATCGGGATGGCCTTCGATTTCCGTAGCGATACCGAGAAGCTCATCCTTGGTATAATGGTCATCACACAAAGCGTTGGCTGCAAACAGACCGGCAACAATGGCGCTGGAGCTGCTGCCCAGACCGCGGGACATAGGAATGCGGTTGAGCATCTTCACCTTCAGACCGATGCGCTGGCCATCGGTTACGGCGTTCCACACGCGCAGAAAGCTGGCGAAAGCCAAATTACGGCCAAACGGCTTCAGATAATCTGCGCCCTCGCCCTCTACCTCCAGCTGGAAGCCCTTCTTATCGGTTATTTCATAACTTACTTCGTTATACAAGTTGCAGGCCAGGCCGAGGGTATCAAAGCCGGGGCCGCAGTTGGCTGAGGTTGCGGGAACCTGAATAAATACTTTTTTCATGCTGCCGCCTCTTTATGCCAAATGGCTGTCTTCTACACGAATCACACAGCTGATTGCTTCTACTACCGGCAGTACGCGCAAAATTTGCAGCGCCATCTGCAGATTAGCCTCCGAAACGCTGTGGGTAATTACAACAATCTCCGCCTTATTGCTCAGAACATCGTTAGTCTGCACAACATTGCGCAGGCTCACGTTCTGTGCGCCGAAGGCTGCAGCGATGGCTGCCAGTGCGCCCGGTTTATCTGCTACCTGCAGACGGATATATGCCGGTGCGGACATCTTATCAGGCGGGCAGAGGCGTTTTTCCTCAAAGCAGGTGCAACTGATGCGTCCGGTGGACTTGTGCTGCATATTGCGGGCAATATCAATAATATCGCCGCAGACAGAGCTTGCAGTCGGCAGACGGCCTGCACCGAGGCCCAGGAACATTGCCTCGCCGATAGCGTCACCGTTGACAAAAACTGCGTTGTACACGCCGTTTACGCCTGCCAGCGGATGGGAAAGCGGAATCATCGTCGGATTAACACGCAGGCTTACACCGTTTTCCGGATCGTTCTTGGCGATTGCCAGAAGCTTTACTGCGTAACCGAGGTTGGTTGCATATTTGATATCGCAGGCTTCAATGCTTTCAATGCCTTCAACCTGTACATCGTCCAGATTAAAGCGTGTATTGAAGGCGATAGATGCCAGAATAACGATTTTGCGCGCAGCGTCCAGACCGCCGACATCGGCAGTAGGATCGGACTCGGCATAGCCCTTGGCCTGCGCTTCCTTCAGCACCTCATCGTAATCAAGGTGTTCGTTAGCCATCTTGGACAGCATATAGTTAGTGGTGCCGTTCACGATACCCATGATAGAGGTAATCTGATTGGCTGCCATGCTGGTTTTCAAAGGTCCGATGATAGGAATACCGCCGCAGACACTTGCTTCAAACATAAAGTCGCAGTTGTGCTCATGTGCCAGCGGGAACAGCTCTGCGCCGAATTTAGCCAGAACATCCTTATTGGCAGTAACAACATGCTTGCCGTTGGCAAAGGCTCTGGCGATAAATTCCTTGGCAGGATGCTCGCGGCCCAGCAGCTCAACGATAATATCAATATCCTTATCCTCAAGCACCTCATCGGCGTTGTCGGTAAAAATATATTTATCACCGTATTCCTGTTTCAGGCGGTCTACATGGCGGTCAAGCACCTTGGTAATCCGTACCGGCTTGCCTACCTCTTTGGCTATTTTTTCTGCATTTTTCTCTAAAACCTTCAGCACGCCGCCACCGACAGTGCCGGCGCCCAACAGACCAACATTTACAAAATCCTTCATTTAGTACCCCTCCAATACCTCAATCAGTAATCGGTTATACCTGACCTAAAACTTCCAGACGTTTTACGCCGTCAATCATGCGCAGCTTGTCCAGCAATGCCTCCAAATCTACCGTCAGATGCTTGGTTTCGATAGAAATAGTAGTGTTGGCAACGCCCTGCAGAGGAATGCCCTGGTTGATGGTCATGATGCTGCCGGAATCATCGGCAACAGTATTCAGAACCTTGGACAGCACGCCGGATTTGTGCTCCAGCAGTAAGGACAAGGTAATAATTTTTTCCTTGCTTGCTTCATAGAACGGGAAAACGAAATCCTTATATTTGTAATAAGCACTGCGGCTCAGGCCCATTTTTTCAACTGCTTCGTTGATGGTTTTGATTTCGCCGCGTTTAAGGATTTCTTTAACCTTTATAGTTTTTTTAATTGCTTCAGGAAGAATTTCTTCGCGAACCAAATAGAATGTGGATTTTTCAGACATACTAGTGTCCCCTTTCTTCATACAAAGTTCTTTTAATATTATACCACTGTTCTCTTGAAAAGTACACTTGTTATTTTTGTAAATTTTGAACAAATTCAGTGTACAATACACGCATGCAAATATACAAAAAAAGCTTCCGTTCCTGTAAACCTACAGGGACGAAAGCGTCGTTTCGTGTTACCACCCTAATTCATACATATGTCGCCATATGCACCTCATCAAGTACGCAGTGATTTGGCTTACCCTTTAATACTCCAGCACTATAACGGGTGCTCCCGGACGATCTAACTGCACGCGGCTCAGCCAATCAGCTCCAAGACCATCTTCAATGTCACCACCTGCTCCCTCTTGCACCATCACGAGGGCTCTCTTTGCCAAGCTCGTACATTTACTCTTCTCTTCATCGCCCATTATTAAGTTATGTGCAAAATGATACAACATACATGCTCAGTTGTCAACAAAAATTGTTACATTTCTTGTGGGAAAAGAAAGTACCAAGATTTTTGTAAATGATATTACAAAAATACGGAAAGCAGCAGCGTGCTTTCCGTAGAAAAATTAATCGCCATAGGCTAGAATTGGATTTTCTTTTTTTATATCTAATGTCGCCACTACCATGAGCACTACGCCGTCTAATTTAGCATAATACTCATGCAACACGTTGCCAAACAAATCGCGGATTTTGCCCAGCTTCTGCCCCTTATGCACTTTGTCCTCACGCGACACAAAGGCATACCATCGCCAGGAAGCATCTGCATCAAGATATTCACCCTTAGTAATGCGCTTAATTGGTGCAGTTCTTTTCACTATCATAAAATCGACATGGAGAACATAGCCTGTTGCTTCCTAAAAATCTGCACTTCATATTAATTTGCAGGCTGCCAGTCTTTCGTGAGCCAATAGAAATCGCAAGCCTGAATGTTGGCATTAGCAACCTTGCTAGAGCTTACAATATTAGTCTGCGGATGTCCATAGATAATCGTTGCCGCATCATCGAGCAAAATCTTTTGCATATCAATGATATACTGGCGGCGCTTGCTTTCATCAAATTCACTAATATATTGATCACCCAAGGCATCATATTTAGCATTACTATAGCCAGAGCCATTTTGTGGATTGGAACCATTCACATTAGTACGCCAATACATATTCATAAAGTTTATGGGTGAGCCAGCCTGCTCAGCCAAAATATTAGAAATAAGCAAATCATATTTGCCACTTGTACCAATGCTATCAAGCACATTATAGTCTACAGCCTTAATATTGATTTTAATACCAACCTTCTTCGCATCAGCCTGAGTTGCCTCTGCAAAAATAGGCAATTCGGCACGGCTGGTATAGATAACATACTCAAGCTCTAAGTTTTTGCCATCCTTATCTACAAAACCATCTCCATCACTATCTTTCCAACCAGCCTCAGCAAGCAACTGTTTTGCACGCTCAACATTATAAGTGTTCGGATCTTTTAGTTCATTATAACCAAAATCCAAAGTCGGCGGCATAGCAGGCCCACCAGGAACAAAGGTATTATGCAGCAAAGTCTTGCAGTAAGTAGGGCGGTCCAGTGCAGATAACAGAGCTTGTCTTACACGCAGATCTGCTAAAGGCCTGCCCTCATTAACATTCATTCTAGCCAAGCAATCACGAATAGACGCCATTTCACTTACATGATAACCTTTTTTATCTCTAAAGAGCGGCATATCACCATAAGCTACATTAACAGCAACATCTATCTCTCCCTTTTGCAGCGCCATAGCCCTGGTATTGGGATCATTAACAGAAGGAATCTCCACAGTATCATAGGGTACCTTGCCATCCCAGTAATTAGGATTAGCCTTCATGACAGCCTTATTCTGGTTGAAAGATTCCACTATATATGGACCTGTGCAGATAGGTCCCATGCGCAAAATGTCTCTATCCTTAACGCTCGTATCAACGATAACAAAATAAGGATCACCTAAAACTCCAGGCAGACCAGGAGTCGGCTTCGTGGTTTTAATAATCAGATTCTGTCCTTCTGCCTTCATAGAAGCAATCTGCGCCCAGGTTTTTGCTTCTAAAGATTTATCAATAGTTCTTTGAATGGAAGACATGCAGGCTTCAGCAGTAACCTTGTTACCATTCGAAAATTTTGCTTTATCATTAATTTTGAAGGTCCAGGTAAGCTTGTCGTCGGCAACCGACCAGCTTTCGGCAATCCAAGGCTTCACATTCATTTTTTCATCAAATTTAATCAAAGTCTCGCCTAAGCCATAACGCGCCAGCGCCCAGCCAACAGCATGGTTCGTAGGCTCAAGATTATCGGCAAAGTTTACCACACCAAATTTTAAAACCTTATTACCAGACGCCTTAGCATCATCAGACTTACTGCCTCCGCAACCAGCTAAAGACAACGCCATAACAGCAGCAAGAGCCGTTGCTGAAAAATTTTTCCAAGTTAACTTCATACACATACTCCTTTCAAACATTCATTCTAAGATAGATATAAAAATAATAATCTATACTATTAGAACTTTTATTGCACTATCATTATAGCACTTGCGATTCTAAATTTCAAGATGTAATTTAGATTTTTGCCAAAAAAATATAGCAGCTGAAGAACGCTGCTATAAAATCTTTCAAGTCAAAAGACCTGCCAAAACAACCTTGAGATAGGCAACAAACTGCGGTATAAATTCTCTTGTACCATAGCCAATTTCATAGAAAATAGTTATGTTATTAGCTTTTTTATATTCACAACTTGCAGGATAGAGTACCAAAGCAAAGCTGTTCTCTAAATTTATAAAGCGAACGGCTTGCTCTGCATCAAGCTGTGGTAAAGCAACCCTTGCTACAGCCGCCAAGCGACAATAATCAACATGCATTTGCTGCCTAAATTCCTTATGCTGTTCATCGCTCGCTCCTGCTAAAATTATCGTATTCGTAATAGAAAAAATAGACAGCAGGCGCTCATGCCTTAGCAGCATAGCTGCCCATTTTTGACAAAAAGCATCCAGATCATCAATAGGAGCTGTAAAGCTTACCTCTGCATCTGCCACCATCTGCCTGATTTCCTGCATGAGAATCAGTAAAAAAATATCCTCTTTACAAGAAAAGTAATTATATAAATTTATTCTGCTGAAATTGAGATTTAAGGCAATTTTACTAAAAGTAATCTTATCATAGCCAATCTCATCATACAGTTTTATTGTAGCATCTATTATCTGCTGCACTCTTTCCTGCTTCTGTTTTTCTCCATGCGCTCTTAAAAAACTCATCTTTCTCCTCTAAATTCTTTAATCATATTCTTCATTCAGCTTTTTGCATAGCATCGTCAGTCCGCCCAGCGTCCAGAAGCACAAGCCCATCTGCGTATTAAAATACACGTGGTCAGTCAGGCCGCCGACGATAATGCCCACCGTCGCCAGCACATAGCCGCGTCCCATCGCCTTCAGCCAAAGGCTGCGACCGTGATAAGCAAGCCTCCAGGCGGCAGGCAGGAAAATTCCCCACCAGACAACAAGAAACGCCAGCAGACCATGCGCACCCGTAACATGTACGGTTTTGATTTTTTGCTTAGGATTGCCCAGCTCGCGCAAAAGACCTTCAATGCGCTCCATACCTGATTTAATACCAAACTTGCCCGGCTGTCTAAATACGCCAGGCTCTCTGTATAATTCATTGTGCTTACGCCTCCATAATTTTTCTTAACACTATATTATAACATATTATCTAATTCTTGCCAGCAAACGTTTCCGCAGCTTTATAAACTCTGCCAGCTTCTATATCAGCATAACCCTTTGCCAACTTGTCATGTAGCTGCGCATTAGTCATCATATCAGCATTAACTGCCACAGGTGCTTTAGGTAGCGTAACAGAAAACGGTATTCCGCCCGTAAGAACAATCTGATTCAAGTACATCGTTATAGCAGTCGACATTGGTACACCAAGTTTGCTTAATACTTCTTCAGCCTTTTCCTTAACATCAGGATTAACGCGTAAATTTAAAGTTGCAGTTTTTTCCATTATTATCGCCTCCCAAGATAATTGTAACGCTTTTAACGTCACAATTCAAGCAAAAAATAAGTGCCAGAAACCTTGTCCTTGATTAGGTCAAGACCCCAACACTTATTATAGAACCAAAAAAGCTGCCGCAGGCAGTTTCCGTCACCGTAAGTAACATAACAAGCCTGCAGCAGCTGCTGCGTAATTCTTAATTAAAATTAAGCGCGGGAAATGTAGTCGCCGGTTCTGGTATCGATAGCCAGAACGTCGCCCTCGTTGATGAACAGAGGAACCTTAACAACATAGCCGGTATCCATGGTAGCATTCTTGCTGCCGCCGGTAGCGGTATCGCCTTTGATGCCGGGTTCGGTTTCAACTACGGTCAGTTCTACAGTGTTCGGCAGGTCAACGCCCAGTACACGGTTGTCATAAATCATGATTTTAACATCCATGTTCTCTTTCAGGAAGTTCAGTGCGCTGCCCAGAGTTTCTTTGCTCAGCTCGGTTTGTTCGTAGGTTTCATTGTCCATGAATACATACATGCCGTCGGATTCATACAGATATTGCATTTCGCGACGGTCGATGTGAGCCTTCGGCAGACGCTCGCCTGCGTTGAAGGTACGCTCAACAACAGCACCGGTGCACAGGTTACGCATTTTTGCACGTACGAAAGCAGCACCCTTACCAGGTTTTACGTGTTGGAATTCAACAACCTGCCAAGCGTCGCCATCGATGGTAACAGTTACGTTGGTTTTAAATTCGTTTGTGGAAATCATTGGAAGCCCTCCTATAAATTTAAATATTAGACAATTTCAATAAGCTGCTTTTTGACACCGTTTAAGGCTCTCGCCCCATCCTCTGTCAAAACAACAGTATCTTCTATACGTACCCCGCCTTTACCGGGAATGTATATACCAGGTTCAATAGTGAAGATCATGCCTGTCTGCAGCACTGTAGCGCCACGCTTGTTAATCATCGGCATTTCGTGGATTTCCAGGCCTACACCGTGACCTGTTCCATGCACATAATAATCGCCGTAGCCGCAGGCGGTAATGCTGTCACGCACAATAGCGTCCAGCTCTCTGCCGGTCATGCCAGCCTCCGCAGCCTTCAGGCCCTTGCGCTGTGCTTCTTCAACTATAGTATAAATTTCCTGCTGCCAGGAATTTGCCAGGCCCACTACCAATGTACGCGTCATATCGGAATGATATCCCTTATAGACAGCGCCGAAGTCAAAGGTAATAAAATCACCGACCTCGATAACCTTGTCGGATGCCATGCCATGCGGCAAAGCACTGCGTACGCCGGAGGCTACAATCGTATCGAAGGAAGCCTTTTCGCTTCCCAAGGCACGCATATAGTATTCCAGACGGCCTGCCAGACTGCGCTCGGTACAACCGGGCTTGATATCCTCCAGCAGATGGATAAAGGCTTCGTCAGCAATGCTGGCAGCCTTCAGCAGCATATCCAGCTCTTTTTTATCCTTAATCATGCGGATATCGCTGAAATCAATGCTCTGCATATAGGTTTCGCCCAAAAGCTCGTGCAGCACAGTATAATCATCATAGCTGTAATACGCTCCGTCAAAGCCTACTACCTGCGCTTGGGCATTCTTTGCCAAATCAGCGGCGGCAGCCCAGATGCTGTGCGCACCTGTAGGAGTATACTCCAGCACCTTGAAGAACTTCATTTCGTTTTTGGCCTGCTCTGTATAACGGCCATCCGTAATCAGCACGCCCTGTTGTCTGTCCAGATACAGCAGACTGGAATCTCCTGTAAAGCCGGTCAGATAACGGATTGTGGTAACATCCTTAATAATGACACTGTCTACCTGCAGCTTGGCCATATGCTCCAAAACTCTATTGATACGCGTCATGATATTACCCTCTTTCCATAAAACTAGTGACAGCTATGAATCACCTAAATATTTTACCACTCATTGGCAAAACTTTCAACTATTATCTTTGTTAAGGCACTTTTTTTGTTAACTTTGTAGCATAACCAGCAAAAAAGCAGGCCGGAAGCAGCGCCTTGCAGCGTTGTCGGCCTGCCTTTTCCAAGACATACGTTAAAAATTATTTACATTCTGCAGCAGCAATGCCTTCTGCGGTTTTGATGTTCTTGCGTACATCGTCGCAGCATTTATGGAAGTTTGCCAGCTCCTCGGCAGTCAAAGGCAGCTCCAGCACACGCTCTGCACCGTTTTTGCCCAGCAGAACAGGAACGCCTACAAAGACATCCTTTTCACCGTATTCGCCGTCAAGCAGCATGGAAGCAGGCATAATGCGTTGCTCGTCGTTGAAAATGCAGCGTACCATGCGGGCTGCGGTAGAGCAGATGCCGTATTCAGTGCAGTGCTTGCCGCTGTAGGTTACCCAGCCGCCGCCGATAGCGCGTTTTTGCAGCTCCGGTTTGTCAAAAGCAAATTTTGCGTCCTCATTCTCCAAGGAGCTTAAGGGAATGCCGTTGAAGTTTACGCAGGACCATGCAGCCATTTGGGAAGCGCCGTGCTCGCCAATCATGTAAGCGCTGATGGATTGCGGAGAAACGCCTGTCTGCAGGGATAAAGCAGATACCAGACGGGAGGTATCCAGACCGGTACCGGTGCCGATTACATGGCCTTTCGGCAAACCGCTTTCGCGATAAAGGATGTTGGTGATAACATCGCAAGGATTGGTGATGTTAACAATGAAGCCGTTGAAGCCGCTGGCCATAACCTTGTGGATATAACCCTTAACCTGTGCTGCGGTAAAGGTAAGTTCATCTAAGCGGTCACCGCTGGCAACCAGGTCGATATCGCCGATGCAGTTGACGATGGCGTCGCAGTCGCCCAAGTCAGCGTAGGTACCGCAGTTGATTTTCACATCATGCGGGCAATACAAAATTGCGTCGCGCAGGTCCTGTACCTCGGCAGCCAGCTTGGATTCTTTCGGGTCTACCAGCACCAGCTCGGCAACAATGCCCTGAATAGCCAGGCTGTATGCAACGTGAGCACCAACGTGACCTAAACCGATAATACCAACTTTTCTTGTTTTCATAATTAAGTTCCCCCCAAATTATTCTTTAATATTTTATTTGTCCAAAATAGGCAGCGTAGCTGACGCATGGCCCATAATGGTAATATTGTAATCCTTTTTGCCCTGCTCTGCAAGCTTTTCCTGAGCCAGCTCCCAGGCTTCCTGCAAGGATGCACAGGGAATATGACCTGTCTTGCGGACAAAGTCGAAGTTCTCGGGACGTGTTACCAGATATGCGGTTACATCGTTGACAATGCAGCGCGCCTTGAAGGCAACAAAGGCCGGAATAGTAAAATTGGCACGGATATCCTTTTCAAACTGCTCCATATCGTTACGGCTGAAGCAGTCCGTAAAAATAGCAGGCTCCTTGATATCCGGGCAGTCCAAAGTGAAAATCATGATGCCGCCGTGCTTAACCGCAAACTGTGCGTTCATGTGGCACTTGGTAGCCTGATACAGGTTCAGATCCTTGGGATAACCGCCTGCGGAAGCAATTACTACATCAGCCAGCTGCTTGATGTGTACGCCTGCCATAGCCAGCAAATCCTTACAGCCTTTCTGCCATGCCTCGTACCAGTGGCCTGCAACAACCTCGCTGATTTCTCCGTCCGGAGTAAACACAGTGTTCACCAGAAAATCCGGATCCAGCAGCTTGCAGGATTCATACATATCCTGATGAATGGGATTGCCCTCGAGCAGACTTGCGTCACAGGCCTTGTTGCAGCCTGCGCCTTCTACCGGAGACATAGTCATGCAATGGTTTTTCATAATGCTGTCATATGCCGCTACGCCCGGCATAACAGCCTTGCGTCCGCCGCCGAAGCCGGCAAAGGGATGCAGCGTTACGGCACCGGTCAGAATAACTCTGTCGGCATTGGCAACATATTTGCTGATAGCAACATCATTGCCGAAGGAGGTTTGGCCAAGCAGTACCATGTCCTCGCTCTTGCGGGAGTCATGCTGAACAATTTTCAGACGGCGCACCATATCCTCGCCGCAAACGGTGATATCCTCTTCATGCGTATGACCGCGGTGGGTACCGGTAGCAACAATAACAGTGATGTCCTCATCCTTTACGCCCACACTGTTCAGCTCGGCCACAATAACCGGCAGAAATTCGGACGTGCCGCACAGACGGGTGATATCGCTGATGACAATGGTTACAGTTTCGCCTGCATGCACAATTTCGCGCAGAGGCTTGGTACCGATCGGGTTACGGATTGCTTCGGTAGTAGCGGCAACAACGTCCTCGCAGACGCTGGATTCATTGCCGTGAATATCATATATAACGCGCTCCTCGGGGAGCAGTACCTCTTCCTGTCGTTTGCCTATTGGCAGAAAGTATTTTTTCATCGACATCCCTCCATTTGAAAAAACTAACTCTATTATACATGAAATCAGCTAAATATACAAGCTGACAGTAAAACTGTAAAGAAAATTCAGCCTTTGTCTAAAATTGTGTTATAATACTACTATATGAAAGTGAGGTTCCCATTATGAAGAAAACTCTTATCGCCTATTTTACACGCACAGGCATTACCAAAAAGCTGGCCGAGGACACCGCCAAGCAAACCGGCGCCGACCTTTTTGCTATCGAGCCAGTAAAAGAATATTCCTCCTCTTATCTTATCTGCGTAGGCCAGGCCAAGCTGGAAAATCTGCAGAACGCCCGCCCTGCGATTAATGCAAAGCCGCAGAACCTGCAGGACTATGACACCATTGTGGTGATGTTCCCTATCTGGTGGTTCACCTGCCCCAATATCATCCTCACCTTCCTGGAGGAAAACGACCTGAGCGGCAAAACAGTTATCCCTGTCTGCACCTACGGCAGCAGCGGTAAGGGCAGCAGCGAAAAGGCTATGACTAAAGTTTGCAAGGACGCAGCCTTTAAGCCATGTATCGAAGCAACCGGCCTTAAAGACAAGGCTGTTGCAGCCATTACCGCAGCTATAAAAGAAGCATAAAAAGAATCATAAGCATAAAATTAAGGCTTCAGCAGTTTGGCAACACCTTACTGCAGAAGCCTTTTGCTTTATAATTTTTCAGGATATGCTTACGGCTTTACGCATAAAATACGCTGCGTAAGATTTGTCAGCACGTTGATGGCATTAGCCAATGCGCTGTGGTCAAAGTGCATATCGCGGTCATGCAGACGCGGCTCCAGATCGCAGCCTATGCCCAGACTGGCAGTTTTCAGCTGCGGACGCTCCTGCTTGAAGAAGTTGAAGTCCTCGCCTACCGTAATATTGGCAGCGGGAATCAGTCCTCCCGCTCCCAGCTCTGCGGAAATTACCTCCTGCGTCAGCGCCAACAGTGACGGGTCAGCCTCCGCCGCCGGGCAAGTGCCGACGATATGACAGTCCGCCTCCGCGCCGTACACCTTCGCCGTATTTACGACGATATCTTCTACCTTGCGACGTAGCTCGAGCATCTCTGCGTTCGACGTACTGCGCAGGTCAAAGCCGATGCTTACCTTGTCGCAGATAGCGTTGAGCGAGCCTGCGCCGCCCATGAAGCGGGTAGTCTTGATACTGCCGCCCAAAAGCGGATTGCTGTGCAGCGCGTTGATGGCATTGACAATGGCGGCACCGGCATCAATAGCGTTCACGCCCAGATGCGGCTGGGAGCCGTGCGCTGCCAAACCGCGGATTTCGCCTTCCATCAGGGTGCAGGCCGTCCAGTTAATCTGCGCGATAATCTGACCGCTGCGTGCCATATCCTTCGGCATTACATGATAGCCTAAAGCGTACTGCACATCATCCAGTGCTCCTGCCTCCAGCATTGCCAATGCGCCTCTGCCGATTTCCTCCGCAGGCTGGCAAAGAATCTTCACGCGGCCGCAGGCAAGCCCCTGCTCTTGCAGCAGCTTTGCTACGCCCAAAGCGATAGTCATATGCGCATCATGACCGCAGGCGTGAATGGGCTCTAGCGAGCCATCCTCGTTCTTAAACAGCAGGCAGTCCATATCGGTGCGCACTGCTACCGTAGGTCCCGGCTTGCCGCTGTCCAACACAGCGGTAAGTGCGGTAGTATTGCCGACGTTTTCGGTTACATCGTAACCAAGCTTACGCAAAAAATCCGCCAGAAAAGCTGCAGTCCTAACTTCTTTAAAAGCAGGCTCCGCCAAAGCATGCAGCTTGGGCCATACTTCATTAATATGTGCTTTAATATCCATAATTAAAACCACCTTTGCATAGACAAAAGGCCAACGGCAAAGCTCCCGCAGGAGTTTTGCACGTTGACCATGAGCTCATTATTTATTATCCCAGCCTAAGTATACAGAACCGGGGAATTTCTTCTCGATGAATTCTGCATTTTCCTTAGATTGATATGCTTCCTGGAAAATCTTCAGACGCGGATCGTTCAGGTCTTTTTCCTGTACGGCAACAATGTTTACGTACAGAGAATCCTTGGTTTCACGCAGGATAGGATCCTTGGCGGGGTCCAGGCCGGCGCTGATAGCGTAGGTAGTGTTGATTGCTGCGCAGGTCAGATCATCCAGGCTGCGGGGAATTGCAGCAGCCTCCAGCTCAACAATTTCGAAATGATGTGGATTTTCGGTGATATCCTTAACGCTGGTGGTAACATCCTTCGGGTCTTTAACCTTAATCAGGTTGTTGGCAGCAAGCAGCAGAATAGCACGACCGCCGTTGGTCGGATCGTTAGGAATACCGATTTTCGCACCGTCAGGAATGGTGTCGCCAGGTTTCAATTTTTTAGAATAGATGTTAATCGGGAACAGAGCGGTGTTGAAAGCCTTAGCCAGCTTGAAGGAAGGCTCCTTCTTCATGGTTGCCTTCAGGAAGGGCTCGTGCTGGAAGCAGTTAGCCCAGATTTCACCGGAAGCCAGAGCGGAGTTAGGAGTTACGAAATCGCTGAACTCTTTAACCTCAATCTTCAGGCCTTTTTTCTCGGCAATCTTCTTTACGTTATCCATAATAATAGCATGAGGACCGGGGTTTACGCCTACGATAACGGGCTTATTCATATCTACCTTGCCGTCATCTTTAGAACCGCCGCAGCCTGCAGCTACGATAGCAAACATTGTCAGCACGCCCACAAGAGCGTATTTTAAAAACTTATTCATTATATATTACCTCCCCCAGCAGTTCACTAAACTGCCAAAACAAAATACCTTGTTATTATATTCTTTTGCAGAAGTATAGTCAAGCAGGAAAAATGTATACTATTTTACACTTTTTAAAAGTTTTACAATGCAAAAAAGGCTACCACAATTGCTTGTGATAGCCTTAAATGTTCAGTTGCAGTCCAAACTAAACGAATTATTTAATTTGAGACATAACTTCTGCAGCAAAGTCCTCTTGTTTCTTTTCGATGCCTTCGCCCAGTTGGAAACGGGAGAATGCCAGAACTTCAGCGCCTGCAGCTTTTACCAGCTTGCCAACGGTTTGGTCCGGATCTTTAACGAACTCTTGGTCAACCAGGCATACTTCTTTGTAATATTTGTTGATACGGCCCATAACCATCTTCTCAATGATTTTTTCCGGTTTGCCTTCGTTTTTAGCTTGCTCGGACAGAACTTCTTTCTCGTGTTCCAGCTCAGCAGCCGGTACTTGAGAGCGTTCCAGGTAGCTCGGGTTAGCAGCAGCAACATGCATTGCAACGTCTTTACCCAGTTCAGCATTGCCGCCTTTTAATTCAACAACAACGCCGATTTTGCCGCCGCCATGGATGTAAGTAGCAACAACGCCTTCCGGAGCTTCGTACAGAGCGAAACGACGAACGGAAATTTTTTCGCCGATTTTAGCAATGCTAGCGGTTACCAGAGCTTCAACGGTTTGGCCCTCCAGCTCGGAAGCCAGCAGAGCTTCTACGTCAGCTGGTTTGGTAGCTACGATATGAGCAGCAATTTTTTCAACGAGTTCCTTGAAGCCGTCGGTTTTAGCAACAAAGTCGGTTTCGCAGTTAACTTCTACGATTGCACCGATTTTGCCGTCAGCGCTTACGAAAGAGCCAACAACGCCTTCAGCAGCGATACGGCCGGCTTTTTTAGCAGCAGCAGCCAGACCTTTTTCACGCAGGAAGTCGATTGCTTTGTCCATATCGCCTTCTACAGCGGTCAGTGCTTTTTTGCAGTCCATCATGCCAGCGCCAGTACGCTCGCGCAGTTCTTTAACTAATGCAGCAGTAATTTGAGCCATCAGTTATTCCTCCTCAAAATGTAATATATTAACGTTAGGATTATTCAGCTTCTTCGGTTGCCGGAGCTTCTTCAGCAGCAGCTTCTTCGGTTTGCATACCTTGACGGCCTTCCAGAACAGCGTCAGCCATTTTAGCGGTCAGCAGTTTTACAGCGCGGATAGCGTCGTCGTTTGCAGGGATTACATGATCGATTTCGTCCGGATCGCAGTTGGTGTCAACGGTTGCAACGATAGGAATGTTCAGTTTGTGAGCTTCCAGAACAGCGATGTGCTCTTTGCGGGGGTCAACGATGAACATAGCGCCCGGCAGTTTTTTCATGTCTTTGATACCGCCCAAGTATTTGGTCAGTTTTTCCATTTCATGTTTCAGGCCGATAACTTCTTTCTTCGGCAGCAGGTCGAAAGTGCCGTCAGCTTCCATAGCTTCCAGTTTGCGCAGACGTGCAATACGGGTTTGGATGGTTTTGAAGTTGGTCAGCATGCCGCCCAGCCAACGCTCGTTAACGAAGAACATGTTGCAGCGGGTAGCTTCTTCTTTCATAGCTTCTTGAGCTTGTTTTTTGGTACCAACGAACAGAATGTTTTCGCCGGCAGCAGCAACCTCACGGATGAAGTTGTAAGCTTCGTCAACCTTTTTTACGGTTTTTTGCAGGTCGATGATGTAGATACCGTTACGCTCGGTGAAGATGTACGGAGCCATTTTAGGGTTCCAACGACGGGTTTGGTGACCAAAGTGTACACCAGCTTCAAGTAATTGTTTCATAGAGATAATAGCCATTTTTTGTTTCCTCCTGTTTTTTCCTCCGCAGGAATGGGTTATAATTCTTCTCTACGCGGCAAAACGTAGCAACAGATGAATTTTCCTGCGTGTGTTATTTTTACACCAAAATATTTTACCATAAATTCCGCAAGCAGGCAAGAGATTTTTACTGCTTGCAAAGGGTAAATGTTAAATTTTTTACATTATAGGACTGTGCTTACAAAATATACCCCAGATACGCCGCATAGCACACCAGCATCAGCGCACCTGCCCAGCGCTGCAGTCTTTGCGTACGCAGCACGCACAACCACAGAAGCACTGCCGCACCAAGCGCTACATAGGTATCAAAGTTGAAGGCAGATGCGAAGGGAATATCGATAATCAGCGAGGACAAGCCTACTACGAAAAGGATATTGAAAATGTTGCTGCCGACGATATTACCGATGGCAATATCTGCGTTACCGCGGCGTGCCGCCGCTACAGAAGTGAACAGCTCCGGCAGAGAGGTACCCAAGGCCACAATCGTCAGGCCGATAAAACGCTCGCTGAGTCCCGCATAGGTTGCAATGGAGGTTGCTGCGCCTACGGTAACGTTACTGCCGGCAATAATCAGCGCCAAGCCGCCAACTGCACCCAAAAGGCAGCGTCCCAGCGGCAGACCGGGCTCCTCCAGATCACTGTCGACATTGCTCTTCATCGCCATGGTATACAGATACATCATATATACGGCAAAGGCTACCATGAGCACGCCACCGTCCGCCAGACTGATGCTGCCGTCGCGTCCCTGATAAAACAGCAGTGCGGTAACACCGATCATGAAGGGGATTTCGATGCGTACGGTAGAACGCGCTACCGCAATCGGCACAATAGAGGCCGCAAGGCCTAAAATGACAAGGATGTTAAGAATATTACTGCCGACAATATTGCCAATGGTAATATCAGCATTACCCTTAACTGCAGCAGCGATACTTACCGCTGCCTCCGGTGCGCTCGTGCCCATCGCCACGATAGTAAGGCCGATTACCAGCTGCGGAATGCCGAAGCGCATGGCAATGCCTGCTGCACCCTCTACAAACCAATCCGCACCCTTGCCGAGCATCACAAAGCCTAAAGCCAATAAAACAAACTGTAAAGCTATTTCCATTTTCTTCCTCCTTGATGTGCAGCCGTCCCTAAAAACAAAAAAGCGAGACATTGCTGCAATAAAATTACAACAAAGTCTCGCTACTTAGTCACAAAGCCGGATTGCCGAAGCAATCGTACTGACGACAGAGTGAACACGCCATGCGTGCAAGCTACTCCCTTTATATGCTTAGTTTAGCTAAACGCAGGGAGTTTGTCAAGTAAAATTTAACTTCTTTTGAACAGCTTGCCGAAAAGCGGCGAAAGCAGGGATAAAAGAGCTGCCACTAGGAAGAACAGGCACAGCGGACGCTGGAAGAAAATAGCAAAGCTGCCGTCGCTCATAATCAGCGAACCGACAAAGTTCTGCTCTGCCATACCGCCGAGGATAATGCCGATGATAATCGCCGACATGGAAAAGCCCAGCTTATTCATAAAATAACCCAGAAAACCGCTTGCCACCATCAGATAAACATCGTTCAGAGAATTATTGTAGGAATAAGTACCGACGAAGGTCATCATCACAATAATCGGCAGCAGAATGTGTACAGGCACGTTAACAACCTTCATAAAAAGTCTGATTAACGAAAAGCCCATGATACCCATAATCACGTTAGCTAGCAGCAGACCGATGAAGATAGCGTAAACATCAGGCGCCTTCTCCACAAAGAGCAAGGGACCGGGCTGCAGACCCTGAACCATCAGCGCACCCATCATGATTGCCGTTGCGCCGTCGCCGGGGATACCCAGTGTCAGCACGGGGATGAAGGCACCGCCGGATACAGCGTTGTTGCCTGCCTCGGAGGCTACAATGCCCTCAGGCTCACCGTTGCCGAAGTTCTTGCTGTGCTTAGACCAGCGCTTCGCCTGATCATAAGAAACAAAGGAAGCGATATCGCCGCCGGTACCGGGCACACAGCCGATGAAGGTACCGATGAAGGACGAACGCAAAAGCGTGCTGAACACCCTCTTGATATCGTCAAACGAAGGCAGCAGACGATCAAGCATCATGTGCTGCTCCTTGCGTTCATTGTGATAATAATCCTCAATACTGCTCAACACCTGCGCAAAGGCGAACACGCCGATAAGCACAGGGATAAAGGACACGCCGCCCATAAAATAGTTGGTGTCCAGGGTGAAGCGGATAGCGCCGCTCATACCGTCAATGCCGACTGTTGCCAAGAACAGGCCGATAAGACCGCCCATAATGCCCTTGATAACACTGCCTGAGGAAACGCTCGTAATAATGCTGAGGCCGAAAATAGCCAGAGCAAAATATTCCGGCTTGGAAAACTGCAGTGCAACCTTTGCTAGCTGCGGTGCCAGCAAAATCAGGCAGATGGTACTGAAGATACCGCCGAAGGTGCTGGCCAAGGTAGAAAGGCCGAGAGCACGTCCCGGCTGCCCCATCTTCGTCGCCATCGGATAGCCGTCCAGAGTAGTCGCTACGGAAGCAGGCGTACCCGGAGTTTTCAGCAGGATTGCCGAAATACTGCCGCCGTAAATCGCACCGCAGTAAATTCCCAGCAGCATCAGAATACCGCCGATACCATGGAACGTAAAGGCCAGCGGAAACAGCAGCGCCAGACCCATATTAACGCTCAGGCCCGGCATACAGCCGAAGGCAATGCCCACCAGCACGCCGAAGAAAAGTCCCAGCAGATTCATGGGGACGAAAATCATATTTAATGCGCTCATTATATCAACCATCAGTATGACCTCCTACTCCATGAAAACAGACTGCGGCATCTGCGTATGCAGCAGCATGCCGAAAACAAGATAAATAAACAGCAGACACAGCACCGTTGTCAGGCCGATTACCTTATAATTGCGATAATCCATAAGACGCATAACAGCCGGAATCATAAGTGCCGCTGCCGGATAAAAGCCAAGAATGCTGATGAGCACACAGAACAAAACGACAAAACCCATCATTAAATAAACGCGCTTGTTGCCTGTCGAGGAAAGCTGCACCTTCACGCCATGTAAATCAGTTTTATTGATAAAGGTATAAAGCAGCAGCAAAACCGAAACAGCGCCCAGCACCGCTCCCAGCGTAAAAGGCCAGAAGCCGGGACCGGGGCCGTTCTCCGTAAACTCCAGCGGAAAGGCTGCCGCCGCCTGCATAATCAGACCGCCGATAACCGCGCCCAGCACGCCCACTATATAATTACATACTGCCATGTTATTCATATAAATCATCCTTAAACAACTCCGCCATCAAAATTGATGTCAATTCGATGCCAGACTAAATTGAGTAACCGAAACTTTATTGCAAAGTTAAGAGCAAACTAAAATGGATAAATGAACTCTTATTGCAAAGCTAAGAGCAAACTACATTGAGTAACTTAACTCTTAACATAACGTTAAAAGCAAACTAAATTGAGTAATTAAATTCTCATGCAGAGAAATAATAATTGCAGCGAGTAAGTGTTTGGAACCACCGAAGGGCCGAAACTGTCTGAGCGCTATGCAAGCTAATATTGTATAATTTTTTAGCTTAGCGCGAGTTTTTCGGCACTTCGTCTTGGTTCCACACGAAACGAGCGCCCGCAATTCTTTTGAACGGAATGAGATTTAATTACGAATCTTTAACTTTATTACGCCTCTTTAGGCCCAACACGCTTAGCCGCCGCCATAATCGCCAGACGACCATGCTCAAAAGTCAAACCGCCCTGGAAGAAAACATTAAACGGCTCACGGCACGGACCATCGGCACTCAGCTCAATAGAAGCACCCTGTACAAAGGTACCCGCAGCCATAATAATTTCATCCTGATAACCCGGCAGCGGACTCGGAACCGGCTCAACGTGCGCATCAACAGGAGAATTGCCCTGAATAGCAACGCAGAAATCGCACAAGCGTTGCTTGCTTTCCAAGGTAATAGCCTGAATAATATCGCTGCGGCGTTCCTCCGGCAGAGGCTTAACAGCATAGCCCAGGCCCTTGAAAACAGCAGCCGCAAAAACAGCAGTCTTAACAGCCTGCACCACAATATGCGGAGCCAAGAAAAGTCCCTGATAGAACTCGCGAGCAGTGTCACCCAAGGTTGCACCCATCTCGCCGCCCAGACCGGGAGCGGTAAGACGGTAGGAAGCGTTCTCTACCAAATCCGCACGGCCGACAATATAACCGCCGGTAGGAGCCAGACCTCCGCCCAGATTCTTAATCAGAGAGCCTGCCATCAAATCAGCGCCAACCTCGGTAGGCTCCTGCTTTTCGATAAACTCGCCGTAGCAGTTATCAACAAAGCAGATAACATTCGGGTTAGCTTCCTTCGCAGCACTGCAGATACGGCCGATTTCCGCAACATCAATAGTCTTACGTTCGCTGCTGTAGCCGCAGGAGCGCTGAATATGAATCATCGTAGTCTTGGAGGTAACAGCCTTCTTAACAGCCTCCAGGTCAACATGATCGCCGGTCATGGGGATTTCCTTATAGGTTACGCCCAGGTCAACCAAAGAGCCGGGAGTTTTAACCGGAGAGCCGATAATAGTCTGCATAGTGTCATAAGGAGCACCAGTTACGGCAATCAGCTCATCGCCTGCGCGCAGGTTGCCCAGCAGAGCAACTGCCAACGCATGAGTGCCGCTGACAAACTGAGAACGCACCAATGCTGCCTCGGTTTTAAACAGCTCGGCGTAAATCAGATCCAGAGTATCGCGGCCCACATCACTGTAGCCATAGCCTGTAGTAGGCTTCAAGTAGTAGTCGGAAACCATATTATTACGGAAGGCCGCAATAACCTTTTCAGTATTGTACAAAGCTGCTGCTTCCAGCTCTGCGGTATGTTTAGCAACCTCAGCTAAGGCTGCCTGCTCTAATGCATTGTAATCAACCAAAATTCTCACCTGATATTTTTATATTTTTTGGCATTGCGCCAATTCATCCTAAGCCTTGGCATCTGCAGCAAGATACTTGGCAAACTGCTGCACCTGCTCCGCGTCCAGACGCACCTTCAGCAGTGTACCCTCCGCCAGATATTCCTGCTCCAGCACCGTACCTGCATCATGCAAGCGTCCTACCGCCGCGGAATCGCTGTAAGGCACGAGGAAACTCTCCTCTACCGCCTTCAGCTTCAGGTTTTCTGCAATCAGCGCCAACAGGCCGTCAAGATTAAGACGTCCCTTAGCGGAAATACAGATGCTGTTTTCTTCCTTGCTCAAACGCTCCGCCAGACCGGAATCCGGCGGCAGCTTATCAATTTTGTTATAAACAGTAATAATCGTCTTATCCTTGGCACCCAGCTCATCCAGAACCTGATAAACTGCTGCAGCCTGCTCCTTATACAACTCATGGCTGACATCAATAACGTGCAGCAGCACGTCGGACTGCACAACCTCCTCCAGCGTAGACTGGAAGGCTGCAACCAGCTGATGCGGCAAGCGTTGGATAAAGCCGACAGTATCCGTCAAAATAGCCTGCTGCTTATTCGGCAGATCTAACTGGCGCGTAGTCGGGTCCAGCGTTGCGAAAAGCTGGTCCTGCGCGTAGATATCCGAATTAGTCAGCGTATTTAAAAGTGTTGATTTGCCGGCGTTGGTATATCCTACAAGGCTTACCGTAGGCACACTTGCCTTCGCGCGTCCTGCTCGGTGCAGAGTGCGCACACTCTTAACCTTGCCGATGCATTCCTTAATATAAGCAATGCGGTCACGGATGCGACGGCGGTCAACCTCCAGCTTAGTTTCGCCGGGACCGCGGGTACCGATGCCGCCGCCAAGACGCGACAGCGCCAGGCCCTTGCCCATAATGCGCGGCAGCGTATATTGCAACTGCGCCAGCTCAACCTGCAGCTTGCCTTCATTAGTATGTGCACGTTGGGCGAAAATATCAAGAATCAGCGCCGTGCGGTCAAGCACACGCACACCCATTGACTGCTCAATATTACGCTGCTGTGCCGGCGACAGCTCATCGTCAAAAATGCACAGGTCTACGTTCTCCTGCTGCACATAAAGCGCCAGCTCCTGCACCTTGCCGCGGCCGATAAAGAACGCCGGGTCCGGCTTGGGGCGCTTCTGCAGAAAGCGTGCCACAACCTCCGCACCGGCAGTATCTGCCAGCTGCTTCAGCTCCTCCAATGAATCCTCGGCCGTCCAGCCGCTGCTGTTGGGGGCACCGTATTCCATGCCCACGATAATCGCCCGCTCTGTTCCCTGCGCCAGGCTCGCACTGCCTGTCTGCTTATCGAGGATACGCTCCACCATTGCCGCCAGATTCGGGAAGAACACTCCCTCCGCCTCCTGCAGCGTCAGCGGTCCGTAGCATTCCACCTGATATTGCTCGTTATCGTCAATACCGGTAATCATGCCGAAGCTCATCTGCGACTGGCTGATATCAGGCGAAGTAACGCCGACAGCAATCATCGCATCAAAGCGGTTATTCTTCAGCGCGGAAATATCCACACCGCTGAGCAGCGGATTGCCGTTGGCATGGGTATGCACGCAGCGCACACCGCTCAAACGGCTGGCACCGCGTCTGCCCTCAACCGGAGGCAGCTCCACACTCTGATCATTGCCCACCGATACGGCAAGCACCTGACCGTTGCGCGCAACGTAAACACTCACCTCGCGGTTAATAAAATCAGTAACATCCGCCATACGCAAAGCCAGCTCGCTTGTCAGCAGCTGACCGCCCTCCAGACGGATATCATAAAAGGTTTTTAATTCTTCAATAACGGAATTACGGATACCCTTCAGGTTGCCGTAAATTTCATTCGCCATGGGTAATCACCTCCAATTGGGGGTTAACTTAGCAATTTGCTTATCGAAAGGCTCCCCTTGGGAGGAGCTGGCGCCCGTCAGGGCGACTGAGAGGGGTTTACACTCTCTGTACTTTTCCCCCTCTCCGTCATCGCTACGCGATGCCACCTCTCCCCAAGGAGAGGCTTGTGGTCTTCTTGCTTCGCAGGCTCAAGCCATGATGACGTATTATACTCGGTCGCCCTTTTTATTATCTTCTTGCCTTCGCAGGCTCAATATTAACCTTATACCCCTTGATAAAGTTCTTGTTCATCGCACCGATAACCTTTTCGGCTACATCCTCCGGTACTTCAACAAAGGTGAACTTATCATAGATATTAATCAGGCCGATATCACGCGCCGGAATGTCTGCCTCGATAGCAATGGTGCTGACAATATCCTTAACCATAATCTTCTGGCTGCGGCCGATGTTGATGAACAGGCGTACCATGCCGGGACGGCCGCCGGTATTGCGCAGGTCCTTGGACAGGATATCCTCCTGCGGAGCCTCCAGAGCCTTAATGCCCTCCTGCATCAGCTTCAGAGCTGCGGCAGCAACTTCCTCGGCGCTGTAATCATCAAGCAGGCTTTCGGCAATCGGCATATAGTCATGGTAAGCGTTCAGCTCCAGCACAGTCTGCATCTTGCTGATAATCTGGTCGCGCTGACGCTCGATAACGTTAGCAGCGGTCGGCAGCTGACGGCGTTGGATTTTAGTCTTGACGGTACGCTCAATCAGCTTCAGCTGACGGAACTCACGCGGAGTGATGAAGGTCATAGCTACGCCGGTGTTGCCTGCACGACCGGTACGACCGATGCGGTGAACGTAGCTTTCCGGATCCTGCGGAATATCAAAGTTGATAACGTGGGTAATATTGTCAACGTCGATACCGCGGGCAGCAACGTCGGTAGCAATCAGCACATCAACAGCACCCTCGCGGAATTTCTTCATTACGCGGTCACGCTGGTTCTGGCTCAGGTCACCATGCAGGCCCTCAGCCATGTAGCCACGGCTGGAAAGTGCGATAGACAGGTCATCAACACCCTTTTTGGTACGGCAGAAAATAATCAGCTTGCCGTCGATTTCTGCGTCCAGCAGACGGCACAGGCCTTCAACCTTATCCTTGGTTTCGAAATAGTATTGCTCAATCAGAGGTACAGTCAGCTCTTCCTTGGAAATAGTTACATTCTTCGGCGCCTTCATGTACTTCTTGGTCAGGCTCAGAATCGGACGGGGCATAGTTGCGGAGAACAGCAAAGTCTGACGTTCAACCGGCAGGCTGCGCATAATTTCTTCGATATCATCAACAAAGCCCATATCCAGCATTTCGTCAGCCTCGTCCAGTACGAGGAATTTGATATGGTCCAGATGGATAGTACCGCGGTTGATATGGTCAATCAGACGGCCCGGGGTACCGATAACAATCTGCACATTGTTGCGCAGCGCACGGATCTGGCGTTCAATCGGCTGGCCGCCGTAAACAGGCAGTGCACGCACGCGGCGGGTACGGCCGATTTTGCCGACCTCTTCCGCAACCTGAATAGCCAGCTCACGGGTCGGAGTCATAATCAGCGCCTGAATATGCTTGAAGTCGGTAATTGCCTGCACCAGAGGAATACCGAAGGCAGCGGTCTTGCCGGTACCGGTCTGTGCCTGGCCGATAACGTCGTTACCTTCGAGCACCAGGGGAATAGTAGCGGCCTGAATCGGAGAAGGCTCTTCAAAGCCCATATCAGTCAGGGCGGTTACAATTTTTTTGTCCAGTTCTAAGTTGCCGAACATCTCTTTTTGAATGGTCATTAATGTTTATCCTCCATATTGTTTTTTTCTTCTAATAATTTATCAATAGCCATGGAAATAGCTGTCTGAGCTATTCTCAGCTTATTTTCTGTTCGTGTCGACATGAAACGGTGCTCCTGACAATATACCACGTTGTCGGTAGCAACGGCAATATATACAAGACCGACCGGCTTGCCCTCGCTGGCTCCCGGTCCGGCGTTGCCCGTAATGCTCACACCGTAATCGCTGCCCAGCTGCTTGCGCACGCCCAGCGCCATTTCGCAGGCGGTTTCGCGGCTGACAGCACCGTATTTGGCCAGCGTATCTGCCTGTACATTGAGCAGCTTCTGCTTAGCCATATTAGTGTAGCTGACGATGCTTCCCAGCAGATATTCGCTGCTGCCCGGCACATCCGTAACCAGACTGCTGGCAAGACCGCCGCTGCAGGATTCCGCAAAGGCAATAGTTTTGCCCTGCTTCAGCAGCTCCTGCCCTAAGCAGGCCGCCAGAGTGGCATCATCCACACCGTATATATAATTATCAACGCTCTTGCGTACCTTGGCTTCCATAGCGTCGAGCAGCTTGACTGCCTCTTTATCATTGGCAGCCTTTGCCGTAAGCCTGATGAGAATTTCACCGTAGCGGGCATAAAGCGCAATCGTCGGATTTGTCTGCGCCATAATCAGCTCGTCGAGCTTGGATGCTACCATGGATTCGCCGATACCGCGCAGATGCAGAGTGCGTGACATGATAATGCCGTGCTTGCTGAAGCGCTGCAGCATACGCGGCAGCAGCTGCTTTTCGCACACATCCGTAAGCTCGCTCGGAGGTCCGGGCAGCATAATGAAGATTTTGTCCTTATATTCCAGCCACAGTCCGGGAGCGGTACCCACATCGTTCTGCAGTACCTCGGCCCCGATGGGCACATACGCCTGCTTTTCGTTATTTTGCGAGGGGCAAAGTCCCTTCTTGGCAAAATAAGCATCTATGCGTCCCCACGTATCCAAATCGAGATAGCCTTCGGTATGACAAACCTCCATCACCATCTCCTTGGTAATATCACCGCGCGTCGGCCCCAGACCGCCGCTGGTAATGATGATATCGGCGCGCTGCATGGCCTGTTCCAGCACTGCGCGCATACGCTCCGGATTATCTCCGACCGTAGTGTGATATAAAACATCAAAGCCTATATTGTTCAGCTTGCGGGATAAATACTGCACATTGGTGTTTAAAATTTCACCCAGCAGCAGCTCCGTCCCGGTAGTAATGATTTCAACCTTCATCTGCTGTCACCCTCTCACCGGTTATTTTGACTCTTACAGCAACGCTCTTAAACCAGCTCTGCCACCATTTCATAGGTAAAGCCTTGCAGAATACGCACTCTTACCATCTGGCCTACCTCCAGCTCGGCGGCATTTTCGATAAAGATGTTGCCGTCGATATCAGGTGCCTCATGATAGGAACGTCCTACCGCAAGAGCGGGGTTTTCTTCATCAAAGCCTTCGACGATAACGTCCAGCTCCTCATCCTCGCGCTCCTGATGGATTTCTTCGGAAATACCTGCCTGTAGCGCCATCAGCTCATGATAGCGGTTTTCCTTAACCTCAGGCTCAATCTGGTTTTCCATAGCGCCGGCCACAGTGCCATCCTCCTGAGAATACTGGAACACGCCTGCGTTTTCAAAGCGCTGCTTTTCAACAAAGTCCATCAGCTCCGCAAAATCCTCGTCGGTTTCACCGGGGAAGCCCACGATGAAGGTAGTGCGGATAGTAATTCCCGGAATACGCTCACGCAGCTTGGCCAGAAGCTCTTCTACCTGCGCGCGTGTATCGTAACGGTTCATGCTGTCGAGCAGTCTGTCGCTGGCATGCTGCAGAGGAATATCAATATACTTGCACACCTTGTCGCATTCGGCAAAGGCTGCAATCAATTCGTCCGTAAAGTTGTTGGGATACAGGTACATAACGCGAATCCACTCAATGCCCTCCAGCTCATTGAGATCACGCAGCAGCTGCGGCAAAAGCAGCTTGCCGGTGAGGTCCTCGCCGTAGCGGGTGGTGTCCTGCGCAACTACAATCAGCTCCTTGACGCCGTGAGCAGCAAGGCTTCTTGCCTCTGCCATAACCTCATCATAAGGACGGCTGGTGTAGGGACCGCGCAGCTGCGGAATAATGCAGTAGGAGCAGCAGTTGTCGCAGCCCTCGGCAATTTTCAGGTACGCCATATAATTCGGCGTAGTCAGCATTCTGGGCGGAGCCTGCACATTTTTGCTTTCCAGCTTCTGCAGATGCTTTACACGCTTGCCTGCCAGCACCTGGTCGATAACCCAGCCGATATCGGTGAAGCTGTCGGTGCCGACGATAGCGTCAACCTCCGGCATGCTTTCGAAAAGCTCGTCAGCATAACGCTGGCCGAGGCAGCCTGTCATAATCAGATACTTGCAGCTGCCCTCCTCCTTATATTGCGCCATTTGTAAAATTGTGCTAATGGATTCCTCCTTCGCACTTTCGATAAAACCGCAGGTATTAACAATAATCAGTTCGGCATCTGCGGGATCATTGGTAATCTCCAGCTGCTTATCCTTGATAATACCCAGCATAACTTCAGAATCTACCAGATTTTTGGGACAGCCGAGGCTGACCATACCTATTTTCATTCTTTACCTCCAAAACCTGCTGCCCTCACCCAAGCTGTCGGGACAGCAAGCAAGAGCATAAATCACTATAATCTAATCACTAATCACTGATGACTAATCACTAATCACTAATCACTATTTACTGAAACGAACCTTACTCAGCCACTTATTCGTCAGTCCGTCCTGCTTAACAGGCTCCAGATAGCTGCTGTTGAGCCAGATTTTATCTGCATCGGCAGCAGCCTCGTCAAAGCCACGCGGAAAGATGAACATGTAGCCTGTAGCGTTTTCCTGCGCTATCGCCTGCACCTGCTCGCTTGTCAAAAGCCATTCCATAACCGCAAGGCCCTGCAAATCATCGGCAGTGTTCTTAAACAGGCCTACGCAGAAAAGATTTACCGGCGTACCCTCCTTAGGATAGACAACATAAGCGGGAAATTTATTTTCCAGATATTTAAAAACGTAGCTTTGTCTGGTTATGGCCACATCCGCATCACCCACCGCAGCCATGCGCACAGGTGTAAAGGGAAACTTGGCATATTGCCCGATAAAGCGGTTGATATTGCCTAAATACTCCAGCGATTCATCCTCGCCGAAGCGGTCTGCCAGACCTGCCAGAAAGTTTTGCGTGCTGTTGCTGTCGGATAAATTTTCCAGAGCAATGCGCAGCTGCTCTTTCCCTGCCAAATCCTGCCAGCTGCAGATATTAGTCTGACCGACAGTACGGGCGTACTGCTGGTTGACCAGAAAAACTATCGGATCATAGAAAACGCCGTACCAGCTTAAATCAGCATCACGGAACTTCTGCGGCAGTCTGTCGCCATCGGCAAAGGCCACAGGCTTCAGCCTTCCATGACGCTTCAGTCCGGCAAGCGTGCGCTGTTCGGCCAGCACAACGTCCGGCAGCTCCCCGCCGGGCTTCAGCTCGTAAACAGCCTTCATCTGCAGCTTAGCCTTATTATCCTTGTTAAAGGCATCCACCAGATTTTCAGTAAATTTATTATCAAGCTCGGAATACAGGATAATGGTTTTTGCCCCTGCGTTCTGTACAGGAGCAGGCTGCTCACCGCAGCCTCCCGTCAGTATTCCGGCCAATATCAGCACTAAAAAGATACAACGGATCATCTCATCCCTCCGTTACTATCTGCGGCGCTTATCCTCACGCCTTTTTCCGCCGGTACTGCCTGAAGCGGTACTGCGCGTTGCATTGCGCGCTCCACTGCCCGCAGCACTGCGGTTTGCATTACGCTTCGGTCCGCGAGATGCATCACGCTTCGCGCCACGCGCTCCTCCGCGCTGCTCCTGCTCCGTATGCAGCAAACATTTAGGTCCGCTGCCCACGAGGTCCATACGGCCTGCCTTCTGAAGCGCCTCCAGCACCAGCTTACGGTTACGCGGAGCACGGTACTGCATCAGCGCACGCTGCATTGCCTTATCATGCGGATTGCGGGCCACAAATACGGTTTCGCCGCTTTCCGGGTCGATGCCGGAATAATACATCGCCGTCGCCGCACTGCCGGGAGTAGGAATGAAGTCCTGCACCTGCTCCGGATTGTGCTTGATGTCACGCAAAAACTCTGCCAGCTCAATGGCATTGTTCAGCGTGCAGCCAGGATGGCTGGAAATAAAGTACGGCACCAGATATTGCGGCAGGCCGATTTCTTTATTTTTTTGCGCATAAAGGCGCATAAACTTCAGATAAACTTCCTTGCCGGGCTTGCCCATACGCGCCAGAACCTGGGGTGCGATATGCTCGGGCGCCACCTTCAGCAGACCGCTGATGTGATAGCGGCACAGCTCATCCAGGAAATCCTGCTTTTTATCTGCCAGCATATAATCATAACGGATACCGCTGCGGATAAACACCTTCTTGACGCCCGGTAAAGCGCGCAGCTTGCGCAAAAGCGCTATATAATCGCTGTGGTCGGCATCAATATTGGGGCACGGCTTGGGGAACAGGCACTGCCTGTCCTTGCACACGCCGTATTTCAGCTGTTTGGCACAGGAAGGATGGCGGAAGTTGGCCGTAGGGCCGCCGACGTCATGGATATAGCCCTTGAAGCCGTCCAGCTGCGTCAGAATCTTAGCTTCGCGCAGAATAGATTCATGACTGCGCGCCTGAATAATACGTCCCTGATGTGCATGAATAGCGCAGAAGGAACAGCTGCCGAAGCAGCCTCTGCTGCTGACAAGGCTGAACTGAACCTCCTCCAGCGCCGCTACGCCTCCCTTGGCATCGTAGCTCGGATGCCACTTACGCATATAGGGCAAATCATAGATAGCGTCCATCTCCTCCATCGTCAGCGGGAAGATGTTCGGATTCTGCACGATATATTTCTTCTGTCCCTTTTGGACTACGATTTTGCCATAAAACGGGTCCTGCTCCTTGCTCTGCAGCTTGAAGGCTCTGGCAAATTCCTTGCGGTCGTCCTTAATAGCCTTCCAGTCGGGAAGCTCCACATATTCCTCATCAGGCAGAGTGTCGGACATATACGCCGTACCGCGGATGTAATGCATATCCTCGGCAGAGGCACCGCCTGCCAGATAGTCGGCAATTTCCACTACCTGCTTTTCGCCCATGCCGTAAACCAAAAGGTCCGCACCGCTGGCCTCTAAGATAGAGGGCATCAGCTTGTTTTCCCAGTAGTCGAAATGCACAAAACGGCGCAGGCTGGCTTCAATGCCGCCGATAACTACGGGCATATCGGGCCACAGCTTTTTGACGAGCTGCGCATAAACAGCCGTAGCATGGTCGGGACGCTGTCCCACCGCACCGCCTGCGGTATACTTGTCGACAGAACGCTCATTCTTGGCTGCCGTATAACGGCACAGCATGGAGTCAAGGTTGCCGCCGGAAATAAGCACGCCCAGTCGCGGCTTGCCCAGCTCTGCCAGATATTCTGCTTTATCCCAACGCGGCTGGCACAGCATAGCTACCTTGTAGCCCTGCGCCTCCAGCACACGGCAGATTACTGCCGGACCGAAGGAGGGATGGTCTACATAAGCATCGCCGCTGATAAACAGAAAGTCAAGCTGCTCCCAGCCACGCTCGGCAATTTCTTGAGCGGAAATTGGTAAAAACTGTTTCATTAAAAACTCCTGAACAAATTATTATTTCTTCTTATCGGCCTTCGCTTCGCCGGCAGCCTGCGGCTGCTGCGGCTCAGCCGGCTTAACCTCAGCCTGCGGCTTCGGTTCTTCTGCCTTCGGCGCAGGTGCGGCTGCAGCGGGCTGCGGTACTGCTTCCTCTACTGCGGCAGCAGGTGCGGCCTTGGCTTCGGGTTCGGGCTGCGGTGCAGCCTCCTCTGCCTTAGCTACAGGCTGTGCGGGAGCGTTGCGCAGATAGGTCTTGACTGCCACGCCATGCTCGCCCTTCAGGTCAACAGCCTCGCCGTTCACCTTAATGCGGACAACGCCTATATTGCCATATTTGACAATCAGCTTATCCTTAGCCTCGAAATGCTTGCTTTCCTTAGCATGCAGAATGCCGGCAAAAAGCTCCTTGCCGTCGGCACTTGCCTCCAGCCAGCAGTCACCCTCGGCCTCCAGGTCAACGGTAACCTTATCCAGCACTGCGGGTGCTTTAGCTTCAGGCTTAACCTGCTCGGTCTGCTTAGCCTCTTCCTTAGGCATATTTTTAAAATAGTTAATCGCAGCGGGAATGGCAAAATAGCCTGCCGTGAGCACCGCTACCGCTGCTAAGCCTGCCAGGCACTGCTTCATCGGCAGCTTCGGCAAACCCGGCATTTCAAAGCGGCCTGTACCGCTGCCGATATCACGCTTATCCTTCAGCTGGATGTTGAGGCGGACCTTTTCCACCTCGCGGATACCCTGGCTGCGTACAGCCTCTGCCGCCATACCGGCAGCACTTGCTTTATATTCATTAACAAGCTCCGGACCGTTCAAGCCCAGATAATTACCGTAGTTGCGGATTATTCCCTTCAGGAAAACCTCGCCCGGAGTCTTGTCATATTCGTCATTTTCTACAGCCTGCAGATAACGGCTGCGGATACTGGTAGCCTTTTCGGCATCAGCAAGAGAAATACCCTTAGCTAATCTTGCTTCTTTTAAAATTGCGCCGACAGTCTTTTCCTTATCATCCATTTCGCCTGCACCTCCGCTTATTCACGGCGCAGGAAGCGTTCCTCTGCTTCCTTACGCGACATTATAACCTCTCGTGGCTTGCTGCCTACAGATTGACCGACAATGCCCAGCTCCTCCATGGTATCTACCAAACGCGCCGCACGCGTATAACCGATGCGAAAGCGTCGCTGCAGCATGGAGCTTGATGCCTGCCCCATGTCCAGCACAAGGCTCAGGGCATCCTCAAAAAGCTCATCCTCCGCAGGCGCATTGGAGCCTGCATCCTCGGCATTATGGCCTTTATTATCACATTCCAGCTCCTGCTCTGTTACCTCTTCGCTGTAATTTACAGGAATGGACTGCTTAATAATGAAATCTACTATTTTATTCAGCTCATCATCGCTGACGAAGGCACCCTGCACACGCACAGGCTTGTTGTAGCCCATGGGGTAAAAGAGCATATCGCCCTTGCCCAGCAGCTTTTCGGCACCGCCCATATCAATAATGGTGCGCGAATCTGTCTGCGAGGATACGGCGAAAGCAATACGTGAAGGAATATTCGCCTTGACGATGCCTGTAATAACATCTACGGACGGACGCTGGGTTGCCAGAATCAGATGGATACCGGCAGCGCGGGCCTTCTGTGCCAGACGCAGGATGGCATCCTCCACATCAACCTTGGCTACCATCATCAGGTCTGACAACTCGTCGATGATAATTACGATATAGGGCATCTTTTCGGCAGCCTGTGCGTTATAGGTTTTGATGTCACGCACACGGCTGTCGGCAAACGCCTTATAACGGCGCTCCATTTCCGCTACCGCCCAGTGCAGCGCGCTGGCTGCCTTTTTCGGCTCGGTAACAACAGGTGTCAGCAGATGCGGAATACCGTTGTAATTAGACAATTCTACGACCTTTGGGTCGACAAGAATCAGTTTAACCTCGTCCGGGGTAGCACGGTACAAAAGACCGGCAATAATCGTATTGATGCACACCGATTTACCGGAGCCTGTGGAGCCTGCTACCAAAAGGTGCGGCATTTTCGCAAGGTCGGCGGAAATAATATCACCGCTGATATCCTTGCCCAGACCGATGCACAGATGCTCCTTGGCATTGCGCACACTGCCTGCCTCCACAACCTCACGGAAGCACACGGGATCGTTCTTTGTATTCGGCGCTTCGATGCCGATGGCGGATTTGCCGGGAATCGGCGCTTCGATACGCACACCGGGAGCAGCCAAACGCAGGGCAATATCATCCGCAAGGTTCACCACCGAGCTTACCTTCACGCCTGCCGCAGGCTCCAGTTCAAAGCGGGTAACCGACGGTCCGCGCGTTACGGCAACAACTCTGGCGCGCACCTTGAAGTCTGCCAAAGTCTGCTCCAGCACCGCACATTGGTCCATGATGTCCTTCTGATAGGTGGACGGGTCACTGGCCTTCGGCGTATCCAGAAGCTCCAGCGGGGGCAGCTGATAGCTGCTCGCGGCCTGCGCTTCAGGCTCATATGCTGCAGCGGTCTGCGGAGCAGGTGCCGCTGCGGCAATTTTATCTGCGCTGTCAAAAATCGTTACGGCCGGCTTCTCCGGTTCAGGCTCAGGCTGCGGCTCTGCCTTAACAGGCGCCGCAAACGCTGCCGCCTGCTCCTTGCGATAGGTATTGCGGATTACGGAAGCGGGACGCTCCGGCTCAGGCTCGGGTTCGGCAGCCGGCGGCTCCGCATCATCCAGAAAGCGGCTGTCCGGCTCGTAATCATCATCATAATTGATAATCGGTCTTACAATGACCTCAGGTTTGGACTGCTCCCATTCGGGCAGCTGCACCGGGTCACGCTCTATTTCCTCTTTTAAAGGAGATTTTTCGTAAACGCTCTTGTTTTTGGTAAAGCCCAAAATGCTTCTGAAGGCACTTTTCTTCTGCACGCCCTCGTTGAAGGCATCAAACTCAGGGCTGGTATAGTTGCTGATAACGTTATCCGCAGGAGCGGCATGCTGTTGAGGCGCGGCACTCTTGCGCTTGAACACGGTTCTTACCGCAGGCTCCGGATGCACACGCTCCTCCCTCACCTTGTTGTCGGGGCGCACCAGCGTAATCTCGTCGGAGGTCAGGTAATCCTGCCACAGCTCCCACCATTTGCGCAGCGGCAGCACCAAGCCCAGCAGCCACAGCCAGCCTAAGGCCAGAATGACGTAAACAGTCACATCCCCGGCAAAGGAACGCAGCAGCTTCAGCAAAAGGCCGCCTATAAGACCGCCGCCATCCGCTATCAGCGAAGGCTCCAGCTCAGAGCCAACAGGCACAAAAACATGATGAGCTGTGCCTGTAAGGCACAGCGTCACCAAAGTAAAAATTAATGTTCTCTTGTTAAAAACACCAAATTGTCCTTTAAGCAAAGCAAAGGACGCAGCAAAGAAAGCCAAAGGCAGCAGAAAGATACCCTTACCCAGCAGATGCTGCTCCACCAGATAAGCATAATGCATTACGCCGTCCTCAGCCGTCATAAGAAGAGCGGCTGCAAACAGCAGACCCATAAGCAGGCAGACAACGCCAAAAGGGCGCGAGTAGCTTCTATTCTGTTGCTTCCTTCTTCTTTCCTTGCGCAAGATAAGACAACTCCTAAAATCGCAGCTGCCGGCAGTCATCCTTTATCAGCTGACTGCTGACAACCGTTCACAAAAAACTATTCACTATTTACTATTCACTAATCACTAATAACTAATCACTGAAAACTATCAGATCTCCATGATAATCGGCAGAATCATCGGACGGCGACGGGTTCTTTCGAACAGGAAGCGTCCCAGAGAATCACGCACGGTAGACTTGATTGCCGACCATTCGGAAACATTGTTTTCCTCGCAGCGGTCCAGCGCAGCCTGCACCTTGTCGCGTGCTTCATCCATCAGGTCCTCGGCCTCGCGTACATAAACAAAGCCGCGGGAAACGATATCCGGACCGGAAACCACATGGCATGATTCCTTGTCGATGGTTACTACAACAATCATGATACCGTCCTGAGAAAGCTGACGGCGGTCGCGCAGTACAATGTTGCCTACGTCACCGACACCCAAGCCGTCAACCAGCACCTTGCCTGCAGGCACCTTGCCGTTAATGGTAATGCTGCTCTTGGTCAGCTCGATAACGCTGCCGTTTTCACCGATAACAATGTGGTCCGCCGGCATGCCAAGGGATTTTGCCAAGTTAGCATGCTTAACCAAGTGACGGTATTCACCATGCACAGGCATGAAGAAACGCGGACGCACCAGATTGTGCATCATCTTGATTTCCTCCTGGCTGGCGTGGCCGGAAACGTGGACACCGTTGCTCTTTTCATAAATAACGTCCGCACCCAGCTTGTACAGATGGTCGATAGTACGGGAAACGAGCTTTTCGTTGCCCGGAATCGGTGTAGCAGAAATAATTACTGTATCACCGGGCATAATATCAACCTTTTTATGGTCATTCATAGCCATACGAGTGAGCGCGCTCATCGGCTCGCCCTGACTGCCGGTGGTGATAATAACAACCTTTTCCGGCGTATAGTTATGAGTTTCGTCAATATCAATCAAAACGCCCTCGGGAACCTTCAGGTAACCCAGCTCCTTAGCGATATTTACAACATTCACCATGCTGCGGCCGATAACTGCTACCTTACGGTCATACTTCACAGCAGTATCAATAACCTGCTGGATACGATGTACGTTAGAAGAGAAGGTTGCTACTATAATACGATGCTTAGCATGGCGGAACTCCTCGTCAAAGGTCTGGCCTACCATGCGCTCGCTGGGAGTGAAGCCCGGGCGCTCGGCGTTGGTGCTGTCTGCCAGCAGGCACAGTACACCGCGGTCGCCGTATTCGGCAAATTTATTGAATTCCATAACCTGTCCGTCAACAGGAGTGTGGTCAATTTTGAAGTCACCGGTGTGGATAATAACACCGATAGGAGTAGTAATCGCGATAGCAACAGCGTCGGGAATGCTGTGGTTTACGCGGATGAAATCGAGCTTAAAGGCACCGGCGTTAATCTTGTCACCGGGTTTTACTACGTGCAGGTTTTCGTTGCCTACACCGTTTTCCTTCAAGCGGCCTTGTAAAATACCCAGAGTAAGTGCGGTACCATAAACGGGACAATCAATTTGTTTCATAACATAGGGCAGCGCACCGATATGGTCCTCGTGACCATGTGTCAGAAAGATACCCTTAATTTTATCTTTATTCTCAACCAAATATGTAATATCGGGAATAACCAAGTCAATGCCAAGCATATCGTCTTCAGGGAACATCAGGCCTGCATCAATCAGGATCATGTCATCCCCGTAACGGAATACCGTCATATTTTTACCAATTTCGCCCAAACCACCCAGCGGGATTATCTGGACCTTATGTTGAAATTTACCCAAAAAAAATACACCTCCATTTTTTATTTTACATTCTTCCGTACAAATGTAGAAATTGAATTTGATACTGTGTCCGCACACATACTCTCTACTTTATTATACACTAAATATGGGCTATTGACAAATAGTGATACATATTTTTTGTGAAAAGTTTGTTGCTAAACGGATGATTTTTTGGCAGAGGAATAGCGCATGCAAAAAAGCGGCTGAAGCAATGCGCTCCCCCCTGCTTGACATTCCCCCATATTTCAAGTACACTTAAACTAAGTTCTTGAAAACCGCAAGTAAGCTTATGCATCCGGCTCATTTACCTGCGGACAATTAAATAAGCAGTATATCCTGCAGATGCACCTTTTCTGCAGAAGCTTAAGCAAGGCCATTTATATTTATATGGTACATTCTAAGAGTAGTACGAACTGACGATTTTTTATCGTCATGGTACTGCTCTTTTTTGTTTTTGCGCTGCTTATGTATTTTTTACTTTATCTGTGTTAAAATGAAAGGAGAAAACCATGCAAGACCTGGCAACAAAATTTGCAAACCTGACTATCCAAAGCGACTTCATCTTCAAGAAGGTTATGTCGCGCAAGCGCATCTGCAAGC